>LNAP01003884.1_pt1 | contig 14148 bp, 7 predicted proteins | sample 602601 | NCBI WGS metagenome assembly LNAP01 (sample SAMN02440304, study PRJNA202911) | soil metagenome | biome: Subtropical and temperate rainforests or woodlands; isolation source: soil samples (1 kg each in a 20% v/v slurry with milli Q water) were... ...
GCCGAGCCGCCGGCCCTGACGATCCTCGAAGTCCACGATGAAGGGCGCCGTGGCGCCCTCGGCATAGAGCACCACGGGGCTCCCACCCGTAGCCGCACGCCGCCGCAGGCCCGCCGGCAGCGCAAAGGTGCGCTGGCCGGAAACGGTGGACTCCGACACCAGCCAGAGCGGCGGAATGAGGTTGGCGGCCATCAGGGTCTCAAAATAGGGGCGGACGGACGAATCCGGGAAACAGACCTATGCCCGATGTCATCATCGATGGGCTATCATATTAGCCTGCCGTCACCACGTCGTCTTGGGGACGCGGAGCCCGGCCGTCTCGAAACCGGCATGCTGCACGATGGACGGAAGCAGCCGCTCTATGGCGTGCAGGATGGTGCCGTCGTCCGGCAGCGGTTCCTCAGGATAATCCCCCCAAGACAGCTTGAGGTCGAGCAGAGGCTTGAGCGCGGCCGTCCGGGCCCAGAACATGGTGCCGAGCGGGAAATCCAGGAAGTCCGGCAGCGGCAGAGCGAGGCCCATGCGGGCGGCCAACGCGTCGGCGGCGGGCCGGTTCTGGTCCCAGCCGACGACATGGGGGTCTTCCGCCATCAACAGGCCAAGGGAGACGTTCGCCGCGAAAGCGGAGGCAGCGGTGTCGACCATGGCGGAGGGGCCGCCAACGAGGTTCTCCCAGAGGAAACTCCGCCACCGCTCGCCCATGGCGGCATCGATGGCGAGACTGCGCTTTGCGTGGATATGACCGACCACATCATAATCGCCGGACACGATGTCCTTCAGGACGCCGGTGAGGAACGGCCCGATGTCGCGGCCACGATTGGGGGTGATCTCAATGCGCGAAAGGCCGGCATAGCTTGCGACCGCGGCGGCGAGTGTCGCTGCCTTCTCCTCGGTGTCGGTGGTCAAGAAAAGGTCGACCGGCGTCTTGTTGGCGCGAAGGCGGTCCAGCAGATCGCCGATCAGTTCGGGGTAGTGGAAATGTGCGTGCAGGGCGACGCGCGATTTCGCCTCCGGCGCGGCCAGTGGGATATGGACCTGTCGTGACCACGGGCCCGCCGGACGGCCGGATGCGATCCAGTGTGCCATCGGGTCACGCGAGCCGTCGACGCATTCGGCTCGGTGAGCCAGAGCGTAAATGGTCGGGTGGAAGCCGGCGCAGCCGCGTCGGAAAGGCTGTGCTCTCTGCACGCCGCGTTCGCCTGCCGCAATGCCGTTCCACAGGCGCCAGTGCAGCATCGCCGTGCGGGCGACCTCCTCGGCCGGGTGTGCCGGCTCGTGAGGGGCGAACACAAAGCTAGGGTCGACGCGATCCGATTCAACGAGAATGCGCACGTCCGCGGGGTTGCTCCGCTCGGCGGCCGCACGTCCGAATTCGTCCAGTTGCTCCACGTAGTGGGGCATGTTGAACACGGCCTTGGCAACCCGTTCTACCTCGCGGCGCAGCCCACCCAGATCGTCGCGGCGATCGGCGAGGCTGCAGATCAGCTCCGCGGCGGCATGAGCGTCGAGATGCGGGACCACCAGTTTGCGGGTTGCCGGGTCGGCGGCGAGAATCTCGGCGGTGCCGGCTCCACCCTCAAAGGCGATCGTCGGGATGCCATAAGTCATCGCGTCGATGCCGACATTGGGCTGCGGGTCGAGCCGCGAACTCATGAAGAAGACGTCGGCCTGCTGGTAGAGCGTGTCGAGGTCCTCGACCGCATCACGCATGATCAGGCTGTCGCCAAGTTGCGAGCGTTTGATCTGCTCGTCGAGATAGATTGAGTAGCCGAGGTCGTATTGCGGGCTGAACCCTTCGCCGATCCACACGAATAACAGATCGAGGTCCGGCCGCAGGCGCCGCGCGGCTGCGGCGGTCGAGATGAATGCCTCGACGCCCTTGCGGATTTGCACCGAGCCCGCACCGAGCACGACGAACGCGCCCTCGCGGCCAGAAGGGCGTAGGTCCTTGACCGGCGGCGGGGGGGGCTTGGGCTTGCGCGGGTCAGGCTTCGGAAGCCCTGGTCGAGGAATTTCGGACCGCCCCTGAGGCAGCAAATGAACGCCGGTGCGGCTTTCCAGGCCGGGAGCCTGCTGAAGCGAGGAGTCCAACACCATGCGCGCGGAGTAGACGAGGTTGCTTGCCCAGTCGAAGACGTTGCTCAGCTTCGAGAACGGGCGGGTATAGGACGCGAACTCGTGCACCAACGCGACGACCGGAACGCCCAACTGGGCGAGCGGTGGGGCGAGAGCGCTGGTCTCAATGCTGTTGGTGATGGCGTAGAGCGGCTGGTAGTTCGCGACGAGACGCTCCGCGACGCGATGCATGGTGCGCGGCGACCGATCCGCCCAACCCAGCTGGACCGTCGTCGAAGCCGCGCGGAAATTTCCCTCCAGTTCGCCACCGCGCAACAGCACGGTCACCACCCGGTATTTCGACGACAGATGGCGAACGATGTTCCAGCCCAGAATGGGTGCGCCAGTGCGCGAGGCTTCGTGGCAGATCACCAGCACCACGGGCAGATCGCCCTTCGGCAATATCCCGAAACCCATGTTCTGCAGAAACAGATCATGGAACAGCTCGCTCTGGCCGATGCGCGATGCCAGCAGTCGCCGAAATATGCCTCGGAGCTTCCCGTTCCTGTGGAAGAGAATGCGGCGCGGCAGCCGACGCATCTTGCCGGTACGTCGATAGATCAGCGATCCGGAACGACGTGGCATCGGCTTAGGCAGTTCGGCCATGAAGAGGGATCCGGATGGTTACGTTTCAGTGATTCGACGCGCGCAAACTTAATTAAATCGTCATGTTCCATCGGCGCAATCGAACTGCCGATTATGCTGGGGATGAAGTTGTAGCGCAGCAAGAAACGGATACCTTCCCGGGGCTAAGTTCTGCTCGATAGATTGCCTTTCACCGATCCCGGCTGTGCCATGTTTCATGGTCGCTGCTGACTGTGTATGGGATATGTTTCTACGCGGGCAGACCGCGGCGTGATCCTCGATCGCGCGTCCTCCACCGGGCAATGCGTTAAGAACAGGCCGGAAATTGATGCTCGACACTCACCTCATACTCGGCGGCTGCGGTTTCATCGGACGGCACGTGGCGATCCTCCTCGCGCAGCAGGGCCATGATGTCGTGCTGGCGGACCGCGCGCCGGCGCCGCGCGCGTTTCCGGCCGACGTGCGCGATCGCATCAGCTGGCGTTCGCTCAGCCTGGATGGGGCAGCCTGGGACGAACTGATCGACGGGGTTGCGGTCGTCCACCATTATGCTTGGGCGTCGATCCCGGCGACGGCGAATGCGGACCCGGTCGCCGACCTCAACGGCAACGTAAAGCCGACGCTGGCGTTACTGGATGCAATGCAGCGGCTTGGGTCCGGTAAGGCTCCACGGATGGTTTTCACGTCATCGGGGGGCACGGTCTATGGCCGTCTGCACCAGGTGCCGGTTCATGAGGATCATCCGCTTAATCCCCTGAACGCCTATGGCGCCAGCAAGGCGGCGGCCGAACTCTATATCACCGCCTCCCGCAACCTACACGGGCTGGATTGCCGGATTGCCCGGCTGTCGAATCCCTATGGCGCGGGGCAGGACCTTGCTCGCGGCCAGGGAGCCGTAACGACCTTCCTCTATCGCGCCCTTAACAATGAACCGATCATTATCTGGGGGGATGGAACGGTGGTGCGCGATTATATCCACGTCGCCGATGCGGCTGCGGGTCTGGTCGCTTTGGCTTGCACGCCAAGTACGCCCGGCGCCACGCACATCTTCAATATCGGCAGCGGGCAGGGCGTCAGCCTCAATGCGATCATCACCGAACTCGAGGCCGAACTCGGCCGTGCACTCGACGTGCGCCGCGAACCTGCGCGGCCCTATGACGTTCCGGTCAGCGTGCTGGACATCTCGCGGGTGCGCGATCTCTTTGGCTGGTCGCCGCAGCTGACATTCTCGACCGGCATAAAGCGCACCCTGGCGGACCTCGGGCGCGGCAACGGATTTTCATCGCTGGGGTAGGCGCATCCCGCCGGCATGGGAGATTGCGGTGTGAAGCACCCTTCAATCGTCGCTCAACCCCTTGCATTGCCTTGGTTGGCCGTGGAGTGATATTGAGCTAATTGTCTAAGAGTCCCTTCGGGCCGGGTCGGTATCACCATGCCACGTCGTGTTTGTGAGTTTGATTGTATTCGGGGAATTTATGTCAATTCTGAATAAGAAAATGTCCGACGTTGGCATGATATATAAATTTCCCAACCCTGCCGAAAAGCTGGAGTTCACTGGCGAACGCTACGTTTCTGGCCATAAGGGTCTGACGCAGCACGCTCATCATCATCGATACCTCCTCGCCCTAGGCTTTTGTGAGGGAAAGAGTGTTCTGGATGTCGCGTGCGGCGAAGGCTATGGGTCGGCTCTTCTGGGCACTGTCAGTTCGTCTGTCATAGGTGTCGACATCGATGAGGATACCGTTGCTTTTGCTACCCGCAACTACGGTACGGATCATGTGCGATTCGCGTGTGCGCCGGCGCAGAAGCTACCGATCCCCGACAAGAGTCTCGATGTCGTCGTCAGCTTTGAAACGATCGAGCACTTTGATGATCACGAAGGCTTCATATCTGAAATATCACGTGTACTTAAAGATGATGGAATTCTTATTATTTCATCGCCAAACAAATCTGTTTATTCGATCAAGAACAATTATAATAATCCGTTTCATGAGAAAGAGCTTGAGCTCGACGAATTCGAGGATGTTCTTAAGATAAAATTCAAGAATATCACCCTTGCGTCGCAGCGGCAAATATGTGGATCTTCGATAGTTACTCATGGTGTCCGATCAAAAGTAATAGAATCGTTTGCGACGCTCGATGATATTAGCTACGAGTTCGCGGATGCATCACTCGCCCCTCAATACTTTGTCGCTCTGGCGTCGAATGCCGACATTCCGGACATCAAAGATAGTCTTCTTTTCAATGATTTATATGTGCCGGAAGTTCAGGGCGCGCTGCGTTACGAAACACGGCGCTCCGAAGAGGCGCGTGGCCGCGTTGCTGCGCTCGAACGTGAGCTGGCTGCCGTAAAAGAACAGCTAAGGGAGCGGGAAAGTGTGAATGGCGTCGATCCGACGTGGAAGGCAGAGGTCCGCCAGTCGGTATCGGAACTGATCGGGGCGACATTCGCGAATGCGACGAGTATCGATAGCCTGCAGGGCGCTGTTGTTTCACAATCGAACCGGCTTGATCAGCTGCACGATACCATTGCAACAGCCGCCGGGCAGTCCGTCGCGGGACTCGTTGAGGCGACGTTCGCGAATGCGACGAGTATCGATAAGCTATGCGATGCTATCGTTTCGCAGTCGAGCCGGCTTTATCAACTACACGACGATATTTCGACAACTGCCGTACGGTCTGTCGCAGGACTCATTGAGGCCACATCCGCAAATGCAACGAGAATCAATGGACTCCACGGTGCGATCGTTTCACAGGCCAGCCGGCTTGATCAACTGAACGATAGCGTTGCGAAAAGTACTGTCCTGCTGCCCGAAATTTCGAAGGGGATCGCCAGGCTGTATTCAAAGACCAACGGTTCGGCGATTGCTACATCAAGGCGCTCGCGCTGGAAGCAAATGCGCCGGTCCACCTCTGTCCATCTACGCCGTATTCACTTCAAGATCATTGCGGCCTGGCGCTATCCCTGTAGTTCGAAGCGGCGCAAGGCTTATCGGGCATTTCGAGAGATGAAGTTTGCGACGGGCGCGCGGCTAACGAGCCTTCAACTTAGGGTGCGTTCGACGGTCCGCTACCCATTCTCCGCTAAGCGTCGAAAGATTTGGCGGCGGCGAGCCGTGCAGGCTGCGATCTGGCGCGAGATGACGATGATGATGGTGATGGCGAAAAGCGCTGATACAGTGGCGTCGCCAGAGCCGGCATCGCTAGATCTGGCGCCGCCTGAGCCGGCGGCGCTTGTCGAGCCGGTCCCTGTTGTAGATTTGGTGACTATTGTCGAGCCCGTCATGGAGGTCGTGCCGCCAGAGCCAGTTGATCCGACGCTAGCGTTGCACGCGGACCTGTTCGACAAATGGGTTTCGAATACCCTTGGTGAGTATCCGGCGAGCGATTTCGTGCCAATTGCCCGAAGGGCGCCCCCGGCGGACAAGAGCGACGTCAAACTCATCGCCTATTATCTGCCGCAGTTCCATCCGATACCGGAGAACGACAAATGGTGGGGCAAGGGCTTCACAGAATGGCGCAATGTCACGCGTGCCTACCCGCACTTCGAGGGACATTATCAGCCACGCATTCCGGGTGAGCTCGGCTATTACGATCTGCGCGTGACGGACGTCATGCGCCGGCAGGTGGAACTGGCCAAGCTCCATGGCATTCACGCTTTCTGCTTTCATTTCTATTGGTTCGGCGGAAAGACGCTGCTGGAGACGCCGGTTAAGAATTACCTAGAGAACGCCGATCTTGATCTCCCGTTCTGCCTTTGCTGGGCCAATGAGAATTGGTCGCGACGGTGGGACGGCAGTGAGAATGAAGTGCTGATGTCCCAGTCTCATTCTCCAGATGATGATGTTGCCTTTCTTGAATACCTCAACAAGTACTTCCAGGATCCCCGTTATCTGAAAATCGACGGGCGGCCGGTTCTGACGGTGTATCGCCCGACGCTGTTTCCCGATGCGGCGGCGACGGTTGAACGCTGGCGGGAAACGGCCAAAAGGCTCGGCTATCCCGATCTGTATCTGATCGCGACTAATTCGTTCGCTTTTTCCGAATACGACAAATTCGGGTTCGACGCGCTCTCGGAGTTCCCGCCGCACCACGTGCGGGCGGGGAACATTCAGAGCCAGTTCGAGCTGTCCAAGTTCCGCACCGGATGGCGCGTTCGCTCCTATGCGGAAATCGTGGAAACCGAGAAGACGCGCATACCTGTCGAGGGAACCGTGCATCCCGGCATCATGACGTCGTGGGACAACAGCGCCCGGCGTCCCGCCAATGGCGAGATCATTCACGGGGCGACGCCGGCACTCTTTAAGGAATGGCTGAAGCAGTGCTTCTCACGTGCTCAGAAGAACCCGGAAAGCGAACGCCTGGTCTTCATCAATGCGTGGAACGAGTGGGCCGAGGGCACCTATCTCGAGCCGGACAAGCGCTATGGCTACGCCTATCTCGACGCCTGTGCGTCGACCGTTCGCGAGTACGTCCATCAGCTGCCGGACTTGGGCGACGTGCTGCCGGGGGCTCTGGAATGGAACACAGCTGCCAAAACCGTGCTGCTGTGTTCGCACCATGCAGGTAGGCAAATCTTCGGTGGCGAGCGCAGCTTCCTCGATATTGTGCGTGCCCTGAACGCGAGTGGCTTCAATGTGGTCGTCACGCTGCAGGAAAGCGCGAACGCCGCTTATATCGAGGCGATCGGCAAGTACGTGCAGGAAATTCGCATCTTCCCCTACAAGCAGTGGACAGCGGATGCGCTGGCCTCTCTTGAGTCGGTGCCGCGTTTCCTTGCGGTGATCGATGATATCCAGCCGGACCTGGTCTATGTGAACACCATCGTCGTCACCGCGCCGCTGGTCGCCGCAAAGCTGCGGGGCGTCCCCGCCATCGTCCATGCGCGAGAGATCATCCTGCATGACGAGGAATTGGAGCGGCAGATCGGGCAGAGCGGCGCTGCGATCGTGAAGCAGGTTGCGCGCTCATGCGCACACATCATCGCCAATTCAGAAGCGACCGCGATCTGCTTCAAGACCGAGGGGCAGACCACCATAATCCCGAACATTGTGGATGTCGCCGAGTACGACATACCGAACGAGACGCCGGACGGGCTCGTCAGGTTTGGACTGATCAGCAGCAATCTGCCGAAGAAGGGGCTCGCGGATTTCATCGAGTTGGCCAAGCTGTGCTTGGAGAGCGTGCCGTCGGCGCGTTTTCTGATCATCGGCCCGCTGTCGCGCCCCATCGTGCGCGAGTATCTGGGCAATCCGGCGTCGGTTCCCGCGAATGTCGAGTTCGTCGAGTATCAGCCATCGTCTCAGGATGCGCTGAAGCTGGTCAACGTCGTCGTCAATTTCTCGCACTTCCAGGAATCCTTCGGCCGTACCGTGCTTGAAGGCATGGCTGCGGGCCGGCCGACCATCGTCTATGACTGGGGCGCGCTGCCGGAGCTGGTCGACGAGGAAGTGACCGGCTTCATCATTCCGTTCGGCCAGCCGCGCGCGGCGGTGGAATGCGTCAAGATGCTCGCCGATCCTGCGGTGCTGGCGAAGATGAGTGCTGAGGCGAGGCGCAAGGCGGCGGAGAGCTTCGATTTCCCAGCCTTCCAGCAGCAGATTGAGCAGTTGGCGCAGAGCATTATGGCTGGCGCCAAGAGCGATGATCGCCCTTACGCGGAAGTGCGCGATGAGCGCCTTGCCAAGCATCAGGGCAAGGCTGTCGACATCGTCGTTTGCGTCCACAATGCGCTGGACGATGTGAAGGCCTGCCTCGCTTCCGTCATGGGCCATATAGGGCCGAACCACCGGATCGTTCTGGTGGATGATGGCTCTGCGGACGAGACCAAGTCCTATCTCGAGGAGTTTGCCGCCAGCAACACGGTGACGACGTTGCACCGCAACGATGTTGCGCAGGGCTATACGAAGGCGGCCAACATCGGCGTGCGCGCTGCAATCGCCGATCTCGTGATCCTGCTAAACAGTGACACCATCGTCACACCTTTCTGGGCGGAGAAGATGGTCGATGCCGTGTTCTCCGTTCCCGGGGCGGGGATTGTCGGGCCGCTATCGAACGCAGCCAGCTATCAGTCCCTGCCAGGAGTGACAGGAACAGCGACGCAGACGGCCGTTAACGCCCTGCCGGACGGCTTCTCGCCGGACGACATGAACGCTTGGTGCGAAGCGAACAGCACGGCGGCGGTGCCTTGCGTTCCCTTGGTCCATGGCTTCTGCTTCGGCGTCACGCGTGAGGCCTTCGCCACGCTGGGTGAGTTCGACGAAGAGGCTTTTCCGCGGGGCTATGGCGAAGAGAACGACTTCTGCTTCCGAGCGGTGAATGCAGGCTTCTCGCTGGTTGTGGCGACCCACACCTACGTATTCCACGCGAAATCGAAGAGTTATTCCGAGACGACCCGGCATGAGTTGTCCGAGGCGTCGCAGCGAATGCTTTATGCACGGCATGGCCGAGCCCGGTTCATGGCGGACGTGCGCGTGCTCGCTGAGCAGCCCGTCCTGGAGCATATGCGGCGGGAATCCGCGAAGCTGTTCGTCCAGTAGGCTGTCGATATCGGCTGTTCGAGTGCGCATACAGGGTGGCGCCTTCCAACGCCTCCCGGGTTCATTTTGCCGGCGCGTACATCTTACATGGGGCGGCCTCGCCCTTGAGCGACATACTGGCGATCAACTGGTTTGCAGCGGCTTGCATCGCCGGTCGGCCGACTGGCATGCAGATGATTACGCCGCCGATATGTAGGCCGTCCAGCAAGTCCGACTGCCCGCCCGCCAGCCGCACCAGTTGGTCGTCGCTGATCCAGCCTGGCACGGCAATGGCTCTGCGTTCGGCATAATAGGGGATTTCGGAAGACCAGTCCGAGCCAAAGACCACGATACCGTCATTTGGTTGTGTATTAGCCTTAGTGATTTGGGCAATCATGTAATATTGGTGGTTCCGTTGGTCATTCCGAATGATCACGAGTGTGTGCTTGTATGAAAAATAGAGCTGTGAGCTACCAATTGCCACCAGCATGACAAGGGCCAGCGGCCTGGATGCCCTCTCGAATGTGGCGGCAATGCCGAGAGAGCACGCGATAATCGCAAAAACGCCGATTGATGTCTGATAGTAACTATGCACGAAATGAAGGTTCGGAAACAGCAGCAGCGTGCCCAGGACGGTTACCATCGCGGCGATACTGAGCAGCCGCGTTGGCTTCAGCGCGATGCCCAGCCCAATGGGAATGAGCGCGGCGAGCGACACGTGCCCGAACAGGTCAATAGGTATCCGGGTCGAGATGGTAGACCAGAACTCTAGGCTGATGCGTTGGCCGGAAAAACCGAAGTTCCAGGCACGCAAATTGGTTGAGGTCAGATAAGACGCGAACAGGTTAAGTTCCTTGACCTCATCCGTCCAAATCACCCATCCATAGCCGATGGCGATTGGGAGCAGGGTGACGATGCCTGTAAAGAAAAGACGCCGCACGGTCTGCAGGTAGGATCCCTGTCCGATGAGACGCAGGATGGGGGGCGCCATCATGACCGCCGCAAAAATGGTCGCTGACAGGAACGTTGTCGACTTCGTCAGCACGGCCAGGGTGCCAAAGCCGATACAGAGAAGCAGTGTGCGGCTGCGGCAGCCCTGCAGGGTGAGGCAGAACAGCCATATCCACATCAAGGAGAAAAAGAGTGCGGTCGTTTCTATGAGAAACGCTCGACTGTAGAGAATATAAAGCGGAGAGGCGAGGGTTAGGATGAGTGTTATGATGAACGTATTTTGTGGTACGCGGTAGATAGTGTATATTTTCGCGATGGGATACGCACACAATAGAAAGAAAGCGTAAGATACTAATCGGCCAGTAGCGTCAAGGTGTCCGAATAGTTTCGATAATCCTGCGGTGATTAGCTGATAGATCGGAAATTCGAAGGGTATAGACCAGGGATATCCAAGGACCGGCGTCTCATAGGAAAATATTGAGCTGCCGCGCATGAGATAAAAAGTCGAAATGGCCGTTTGTGTCTGGCGGAAGCCGAAGGCATCCAGAACAGGGCCGTTCAAATTGATCAGCAGCGCATACACGCTCAAGCACGCCGCCGCGGTAAACAGGATCGTCAGTGTGACGCGGTAGGTCGCTGCCAGCATTGAAATACCAATCAAGTTGTGCGGAACGAGAAGTATTTATGGGCAAAATAGCTCGTCACGATAGGGCTTGCCAATGCAATTGCATGTGCGATTATTTCGGCATGAAATTCAAATCTGATAGCTGGGAATATAAACCGCAGAAGAACGATGCTGATCAACCAGATTTGCGCCAGAGCAACGATATTGACGATGAAAAACCGGATGTATTGACCGGTTGCGGCCGAGTTCTTCCCGTCGAATACGAAATTCCGGTTGAGAAGAAAGGCAATGGTCATGCCGATCAGATAGGCGAGCACGACGGCAATCTCGAAGGACAGCACAGTACTGAAGACGATGCGGGCGAGGAGGTTTATCGCCGCCGCGAAGCCGCCAATCAGTACGAAAAGGGTGAACTGCCGGCTCATGCGGAAATCCGACGTGCTGGAGCGTTCAATGTGCGACCAAGGTCGCCATGGCTTCACCCAGCCGAATGCTTTCAGCGATGCCGCGATCCTCGGGATAATAGAAGCAGGTGTCGGCAATCTGTAGGCCGGCAATGGGCGTCTGGACCGGCGGGATGGTGGCCGCGAAACCCGGCGGGCAGACCGGCTGGGCGTGCTTCAGTCGACCGACCTGGTCTGCCAGGAGGTCGGAGGCTTCAAGCGCCGGATTGATACGCCGCAGGCAAGCGAAAGCCTCGGAGACGAAAGCCTCATCCGACCGCTGCCACAGCGGATTGGTCGCCGGCATGTAATAGGGAACATAGACCACGGTTTCGCCGCCCGGCATCGCCCGAAGATTGGAGAACTCGATGATGCCTGGAATCGGCATATCCGGTTCGACAATATTCACCCAGAAGTGGGGCGTCACGGATTTCTTCAACTTTAGCACGACGCAGATGACGCCGATATTGACGATGGAATCGTAGGCATCCTTGCTCACCTGCGGCAAAGCGGGGGCGAGCTTGCCGACAAGCGGGGTCGGCACCGTGCAGATCACCGCATCGGCGGGGTAATAGGCCTGCGCCGTGGTCACGCCGGTGACGTGCCCGTCGACCGTGTTCACATGGATGGCGGGCTCGCCAAGGCGCACCTCGCCTCCCTTGGCGCGGATGGCCGCGACCAGCGCGTCGACGAGGGTTTGGGTACCGCCTTCGATATGGCCCAGTTCCTCCTGCATCAGCGAGCTGCGGGAGCGGCCGATGCGGCGGATGCGGGTCCAGATCCACGAAGCCGAGATGTTGTCGGCATATTCATAGAATTTCAGCCCGAACAGCGGGCGCCACATCTTGTCGTAGACTGATTTGCCGCACCAGCGCTCGATCCAGTCCTTGGCGCTGGTGTGCTCAAGCGCGTCCCAGCGATCTCGCCGCGTAGAGACGAAGGCGAACAGGCCGTAACGCAGCTTCTCGATCAGGTTGAGATGCGGGAAGCGCAGCAGCGCCACCGGATCGCCCCACGCATTGAGGCTGCCCTTGGTGAAATAGCCCATCGAGGTCGGCCGCCAGCGCATCTGGTCGCCAATGCCGAGTTCGTCCATCAGCGCGAAGGTGGGCTGATCCGACTTGCAGACGAAATGATAGTAGCGCTCGATCGACAACCCGCCGAGATCGAAATGCGCGGCCATGCCGCCCGGCTCCGGCGCAGCCTCGATTACGCTGACGGTGTGGCCGAGGGTAAGGGCACGATAGGCGGCGGCCAATCCCATAGCGCCGGCGCCGAGCACAATCACATGGCGCTTTTCATGGGCCATAGTCAGAACTCCAGCACGACGGAGGAGTAGACTGGGTCGCGGAAGGTCTCAAACATGGCGTCTCTGAGTGAGGTGGAGCGGACATTGAAGATGGACGGCCAGTCTATCACCTCAAACAGATCGGGCGTGACCAGTGCCTGGAGCTGCTTCACTGTGAAGGGTGGATTCTTGTCGATCAGCCCATAGGTGCGCAGCAGTGCGGCGAATAGCGTGTAGGGGATTTTCACGATCGGCGTCGTGGAACCGTTGGCCTCGCGCACCACCCGAATGAGGTCGATATAGTCGATCTTCTCTTGGCCACTGATGTTGTAGACGCCGCCGCTGAAGTCGCGGGCGAGGCAGGCATCGATGATGCTGCAGAAATCGCCGGCATAGAGCGGTTGGCGCAGGAAGCGGCCATTGCCGGGAACCGGAAACACCGGTGCCTTTTGCATGAAGCGGGCGAGCCAGCCGAGATGCTTGCGATCGAACCAGCCGAACATCAGCGTCGGGCGCAGCACGACGACGGGCAGTCCGGTGGAGAGCACATAGGCTTCCTGAGTCTTTTTGGTCTCAGTGTACCAGTCCTTGGCGGAGGAATTCACCACCGAGGAACTGATATGCACCAGCCGGCAATTGCCGCGCCGGTCGACCTCCTCCAGCAGGCGCTGGGTGGCGGTGACGTTGTTGCGGATGAACTCGTCTTCCACCAACCCGCCGATCTGGGCGTGGCCGAGTACCGCCGCCTCGATGCCGTCGAGCGACGATTGCCAACCATTGTCCAGCGCAATGTCGGCCTCGATCACTTCGATCTCGGGATGCAGCCGGCGCAGCGTGGCGGTGTTGGCGGGGTGCTTGTCGATTGCGACGATATCGTAGCCCTGCGCCTTCAGGCGGGGCACGAGATTCTGTCCGATCAGCCCGGCGGCCCCGGTGATGACGATCTTCATGGACACTACATTCCGGTGCGGTGGAACAGCGGTCGGGGCAGGGAGCGGACGATGGTAAGGATGAACCGCCAGAACCAAGGGGTGTAGAGCACAGCCCGACGATGCACTATCGCGGATTCAATGTCGGCTGCCACTTTCTCCGGCGTCGCCCAGAGTGGCCCCTTTTGCGGCAGATGCGCGGTCATGCGGGTGGAGACGAAGCCCGGGCGGATGTCGAGGACATTGACGCCAGCCTTGTAGAGGCGATGGCGCAGGCCTTCGAGAAACACCTGCAGCCCGCCTTTGGCCGCCCCGTAATTATAGTTCGACTGGCGGCCTCGATCACCGGCGACGGATGTGATGACGGCAATAGTGGAGCCGGGTGTCTTCTCCATTTTCCCAGCCAGCAGATCCGCCAGCAGGGCCGGCGATGTGAAGTTGATATCGAGCGCAGCGGCGGCGGCCAACGGATCGCTTGCCATGCGGGTCTGGTCGGGCAGCAGACCATAGGCGATGAGTGCGACATCCAGTCCGCCGAGCGCTTGGGCGGCCTCGTCAACAGCGCCGGGCAGCTTGGAGCGGTCCGCGAAGTCGATGATGAGGGTGGAGACCTCCGGTGCGCCGCGTACCTTGAGGTCGGCCGTGAGGCGGGCCAGTGCCGCCCCGTCGCGGGCGGCGAGCACCAGGCGATTGC
>LNAP01003885.1_pt1 | contig 14144 bp, 19 predicted proteins | sample 602601 | NCBI WGS metagenome assembly LNAP01 (sample SAMN02440304, study PRJNA202911) | soil metagenome | biome: Subtropical and temperate rainforests or woodlands; isolation source: soil samples (1 kg each in a 20% v/v slurry with milli Q water) were... ...
CAGGCCCTCATACGACAGCTGCACCCGCTCGCGCAGGGCATCGTTGGACTCCCTCACCCGAGGCGTAGACGGAACCGTGTTGAGGTTTTCCTCCTGAATCACCAGGCGTTTCAGGCGCACGTTGCCGGCCAGCTGATCGAGGTCGCCATCAATGGCGTAAGCCAACAGCAGCGCCTTTGCCCCGTCGTTCACCCGCGCCCGGTTCTGAATACGCCGGTACACCCCCAGCTCCAGCAGCTTGACCACTGGATCGCTTTCCAGCTCGGCGGTCCAGTTATCCCCCATGTACAAACGAAACGCGGCCAGTTCCTCAGAGTAGGCTTGCTCAAAGTCGAGTTCCTCCAGCACAGGCGGCGCCGGCAGCGCTGATAAATCCACAGTGCTCATGCGGCGACCCTCACTAGCGCGTTTTCGCCCTTGAACAGGCCCTTGAGTTCAAACTCGATTCGGCCGTCTAAGACGGCCACCACACGCACCTGGCTGATATTCAGCCGGGGTTCCCATCGCCTCAATGCCCGTGCCACCTCAGCCTGGACTGCGCTTTTCCAACCTTCGGTAACTGGCAGGTCGACGAAGCGGCGCAGTTGACTGCCGTACTCAGGCCGTTGCCGACGGCTGCCCACCGGGGTTGTCAGGATGTCTTCAATGCACTGACGCAGATGCTCGATGCCGGAGATGGGCTGCCCACTGCGGCGATCCATTCCGATCATCTAAATCACTCCTTCAGCAGTTCGAATTCTTTGTTTGCCTTCAGGAAGTCGACCGCCTCGACATCGGCCGCCGGCACTTCTACGCGGGCCTTGCTCACCGCCAGCTCGCGCTTGGTGTCGGGAGTGATCACGGTGCGCGACGTGTAAATCAGATCGCGAAAGGTCAGCCGCTCCTGGGCGGCCTCGATCGGCGCCAGTTCAGCGGCGCCAGGCTTTTCGGTGGTCTTGGCCATGTGTTTATCTCCAGGCATAAAAAAGCCCGCGCTGGGCGGGCTGTCGTGGGTTGAGTTAATGCGTGTGGTGGTTGCTGTTACCGCCGGCGTCGATGATCGAGCCGTCACTGGTGATGTCCTCCGTTACATGTAACGGGCCGTCGATATTGACCGCGCCTTTCAGGCTGATTACAGCCGCATCCCCCGCGATCGCGTTATCCGTAACGGACAACGTCGAAGCGCCGACTTTCACCAGCACTTCGCCAGTCGGCACGGTGATGGTGTACTTCTTGGCCGTCCAGTCGTAGACCAGCGAGCCGCCATCGTCAAAACGCCAAACCTCGACATGGTCGCGGTTATCCGGCGGCGCGCCGGCGTTGCCGTACAGCCCAGGAACAAAGGTGCCTTGTCCCACGTCCCCGCTCGGGCTGATCAAAGCCCCCTGCTCGCCCATGCTCGGCGCACGCCAGTGCCTGGCCTTGCCGGCGGCAATGCTGTGCCAGCGCACCCAGGCGCTTGTCCACTCGCCATCCGATACGCGGCACACCGGCGGCGAGGCGGTCAGGTCGAGCGCGACCACATAACAAGCCTTGATCGTCCCCGCAATCATGCGGTCATGCTGAGCGCTTGCGTAGCCGCTCATGCGGGCTTGTCCAGGTCGAAGTCTTCCGCCGGGACAAAGTCGTCTTTGACGTCGTCGTTAAAGCCAAACAACAGCGCGCCCGGCGCCTCGTCCGGCCATGGCCATACAAGTTCGCCGACCTCAAAGTTTTGCGTCCATTGCACCGACCAAATGGCGAACTGCTCCAGATCTTCGGTCGGTGCCTCGGGCTGCGCGTGGACGTTCTCGGGCGGCCCCGTGAGAAAGTCCAAATCACCCCACCACTGATCCTTGAGCACCGTCGCCAGTTGCGTCGCCAGAATCGACGCCTGTAGCGAGGCCTTTGGCCGCGTAGCGTCAATCAATACGCAGGACTGAAAACGCCCGACCAGCGCGACTTTCCCGTTGCCGCGATCAACGCCCGGGGTGATGTCGGTCAGGCCGAACATCAGCGCCGGCACCCGCACTTTTTTCCCCAGCTCGGGAAACGCCTCGACTTGTAGCACCTTTGGCATCGCCGCACGGATCGTGTCGGCTATGGCGTCATGTAATGTCGTCAGTTCGCTCATCGTTCGTACTCAACACCAGATCCACCATGCCCGCACCATCAGGCCTTAAGCGGCTGACCATATAAGGACCGCCGCCCAGTTCGGGCGGCAGTTCTACGGTTAGAAAATCGCCTTTCTTGACCCCTGGCACGTCGACCACCCGCACAGTCAGGGTCGGCTCCAACACCTCATCGGCGTTGATCACGCTACCCAAGCGCATGCCCCGCCCCTGGCCGCCGCCGATTTCGGCGCCGACAAAGGGCGAGACAAAGGCGCCCATCACCGGCCGACCATCGGCCAGCGTGACCGGATCACCTAGGCGACTCACCAGCAAGGCGTCCATGCGATCGGCCACCGCTCGAAAGCGCCCAGGCTCCATTACTGCACCAACAGGGCTTCGGCGATACCACCCGACTCGTCAGACAGCAATTTGCCGAACGGCACCGAGTCCGGGGTATCAGCAGCGACCAGCACGCCGGCCAACACGCTGACCTTGGCGCCCTGTTTAAGGCCTGGGGTCGTCGGTACGTTCCACGCGCCATTCGTGACGCCCACCAGCGGGGTGTACTTGGGGCCACTGCTCAGCGGAATTACCACCAACTGATCCAGTGCCAGGGGCTGGCCGGCGACAGCGCCGCCGGTAGGGGAAATAAAATTAACCGTACTGCCATCACTCGAAAAATTCTTGGCCATGGCCAACGTCTCCTAAACGCAGAAAAAACAAACCCCGCACAGCGGCGGGGCTTGATGGGGAACCGGCGAAATTAAGCGCCGTTGGATTTGTTCAGGCCGCGCGAATCCAGCGGCGCCACGCCGGCATCGATCCGCACCTTGGAGATAACGCCGTCATTGGTGAAGCCTTGTTGCTGCTCCAGATACGGCAGCTCGACGCCATCCAGATAAGCGACTTCGATGGTGTCGCTGCCTTGCTTGGCCGCCAGATACCAGGCGGTGGCCGACGCATCGTCCAGCCGCGGCTCGGCGATCACTTCGGCAAAGTTGCGAATAGGGTTGTCGATACCGGCATTGCTGTCGGCACCTGGCACCGAGGCCGAGCGGATCAGTTGCTTGGCCTTGTCTTCCAGGGCGACCGGCACCAGTACAAAGCCTGGGCGAATGTTCAGGGTGCGCGCCTTGCCGCCTTCGACCTGATTCTTTTGCAGCGCCATGGCCGTCTTGGCCTTGCTCAGCGCATCGATCGACAGGACCGAGCCGGCGCCGGTGAACAGGTTTTTACGCGACGCATCAAACAGCGCCTTGGTGTCGCTCAGCTTCGGGTTGTTGATCAAGGTGTCATAGACCAGATCCCCGATGGTGCCGCGCGCCGCCTCGCCCATGCGTTTAGGGATGGTGGTCAACTGGTCCAGATCATCGTTGAGGATGGCCTGGCGGGTGATCGAGAACAACTCACCGTAGGTGGCCAGGCGAATGGTTTCGCCACGGTCGCCGGTGGTGATGTACTTGTATTCCGCACCTGGGCGCACTTCACGCAGGCTCGGGAACTCCCCCATGCCGACCCGCTTGGCGGTTTTGAAGTCGCTCAAGCGGCCGGTCTTGGTCCACAGGTGGAAAGTTTCCGCAGCCTCTTCCCAGCCTTGCAGCACCGACTTAGCGGCAATGTCGACCAGAATATTGCCGAAGTCGCTGGAGTCGTGAGTAAACGCCATGCCGACCATCTGCATCGGCGCCAGGGTCGCCACCAGAATGCCGCGATCTTGCAGCGAGGCGCGGGCCAGCTCGCGCAGGCTCATGTAGTTATAGGCGTTGTCCGCCTGGGCTTCGCCATGGCCGACACGACTCGACAGAGACGCCCGCACCGAGTCGCCGACCAGATTGCCGTTGGAGATATGGCCGTGGACGATTTGCGAACCGGTCGGGGTGGTGGTGGTGCCCAGGGCCGCCAGTAGCTTGGCGTTGGCCGTTTCAACCGTGCAATCCGTGTCGTTGAGGCACGCGGTCATCAGCGCCGCATGCGGGGCCGCAAAGGGCGCACTGAAGGCGGCCGTGATCGCCGTGCGACGCGCGTTATCGGCGGCCAATACCTGGGCGCGGATTTGGTCAGCCGTCAGGTTGGCCGGAGCCGGAGCGGGGGCAGGCGCCGGAGCTGGAGCTGGAGCCGGCGCTGGGGCTGGAGCCGGGATCGAGCCGCGCGGGCTCAGCAGTTGTTTGAAAGCTTCTGGCATGTTGGTGAACTCCTGCATGCGTTGCGATTTGATGTGCCCGAAGGCCTTTAATGGCTCAAGGATTTTGTCTGCGAAGCCGGCCTCGACCGCCTCGCTGCCGAACATCCACGTTTCTGCATCAAGCAAGGCGTGGATTTCCTCGGCGGTCTTGCCGGTCTTGGCGACATACGCCTGGACCAGCGAGCCCTCGACCTGATCGAGTAATTCGGCGTAACGCCGCATGTCCTCGGCATCACCGCCCTGAATCCCCCAGGGCTTGTGGATCATGATCGCGGCGTTTTCGGGGATGCTGATCGTATTGGCAGACATCAGAATCACGCTGCCCATGGACGCCGCCAGCGCCCCCACCGTCCCGTCAATGCGGGCCGGGTGATGTTTGAGCATGTTGTAAATGGCAATCCCCTCAAACACTTCACCGCCCGGGGAATTCACGTACATGTTGATTTGTGACACGTCACCGAGGGCCTTGAGGTCTTTGGCGAACTGCTTGGCGGTGATACCCCACGCGCCGATTTCACCCTCAATGCGCAGTTCGCCGATGCTCGCCGACAGCGCGCGCATCGAGTACCAGCTTTCGCCGGCCTCATTCGTCGACGTGATCGACGCCCTTGGCCGCATCAGCGGCTTGTTTTTTCGTTTGCTCATCGGTCTGATTTTTCCCGTAGAACTGGTGATAGGCGTCGGAGCTGAAGACCAGCCCTTTCTCCCGGTTGGTTTGAATCTCAGCCTCGCGTGAGCGCTTCAGCTCTTGCGGGTTGCGCTGCCGTGCCCGGGCCACTTCGGCCTCATCGGCAAAGCCCGCTTTGGTCAAGATTTCCCAGGCATTGGCCTCATGCACCGGGTTGATCCAAGGCATCACCGGCCCCTGATAAATCGCCCCGTAAATAGTGCGCGGATCGACATCAGGGGGAACCTTGATCACGCCGCTGAGGATCGCTAGGCGCAACCAATCGCGGTAAACGCGCCGACACCAGTAGTCGATAAAGTCGTGTTGCAATTGGTCGTAACCCAACTGCGCTTCGACCAACTCCTGACGTTGGGACGAATAGCTGCCGTCGTAACTGCGCGACAGACTGGAGTAGCCCACCCGCGTGCCCGAGGCGACCGCCTTCAGTTGCCCGTTTCGAAAGCCCTCAAGGAAGGGATTCGGCCGATCGCTCTTGATCATGCCGACCTCTTCACCCGGTAGCAGGGTGTCGATCACCGTCCCGGGCGACATCTGGAACGTTCTCTGTGATGCCTCTTTGGGCGCCACATAGTCGTCAGGCGAACCCTTCTTGATGTACATGGCCAACGCCGCACTGATGCGCGCCGCGACCCGCTCGCTTTCTTCGTAATCCTTGATGTCGGCCAGACGGGTGATCACCGCGTGCAGCAGCGGCTGGCCCCGGTTTTGCCCGATGCGCTTGCGATAGGCGACGTGAATCATCTGCTCGACCGGCACGCGCTTGGTGTCCAGCGTCAGGCCATAACCCAACCCATCGCCGGGGTGCCGCTTCAGCAGATGGAAAGCCCGAACGCGGCGCCAGGCGTTGCGCTCGATGCCCTGGACAATGCCCTGAGCTTCGTCGTGTTTCTCCCAGGGCAGAAAGTCAGGCTCCAGCAGCTCCAGCGAATACGGCACCGGGTGCAAGTGCTGATAGCCGGCGACATTGCCCATCAACTCTTGAGCCAGCGCCTCACCGTCGCGCAGCCAGGTACGACACACCAGGCGTTCCATTTGCGGCCGCGACAACTCGCCGGAGGTTTCCGGCGCCAGGGACCACTCCGACCACTGCGCTTTGATAGCGGCGGCAAACTCCAGATGCACCGCGCCGGTGTAATCCAGCGGAATCGGCTCGACGGAAATACCCGGACCACCCACCACGCGCTCTTCCAGGCGGTCAAACAGACCGGTGACGATGTCGTGGTTTTGATCCAGGGCGCGGCACTGGTCGCGCATGGACTTGGCCGCATGCTGTAGCGACTTGTTCGCGCTGCGCGTTTCGCGCTTGGCCTTGTGCGTGCGCGTCGGCTCGGCCGCCTCAAACGCTCGGATCACATGCCGCGCTTTCAAGCGCTCGGCGACCATTTGCGGAAACAGGGGCTCCAGTGCCCTATCCAGCAGGTTCACGGGAAGACCGCCACGGCATAACCCGGGCGCCCCGTTGCGGCCGCTTGCTGAGACGCCACACGGCGCTCCCAAAACAGCCGGCCTTTCTGGATGTCGGCCAGATCCGACATCACCATTTTTCGGCCCTGGAACATTGTTTCTTTGCCATCAAGGACGGCAATCTCGGCCGCCAAATAGCGGTCGACCATGTCCTGGGCGGTGGGTGCTACAGCCATGCGCCTTGTCCTGTATTGAGCCACGCGCCGGCCTCGTCAGGCGACGATGTCGGTGGTGGGGGTGGTAGTTCAGCCGTTACGGGTAACGGCTCAGGTTCAACGGGTAACGGCTCGGCGACAGGCTCCGGCCGCTCTTCAGCGTTCGGCACATGCCAGACACCGCTCGGCAATTGCTGCGCGAGTAGGTCCAGATCCAACCCGAATTTCTCCTGACTGATGCGCAGCGCCGCCAAGGCATACACAAAGCAATCGAGCGCTTCGTTACGCCGCTTGCTGGCATCCCAGCGCAGCACGCGCCGCCCTTTCGCCAAGATCCATTTCTTGGTTTCGCTGGTCAGTTGCTTTAGCTCGTCGTCGTCGCAAATGGCGTCGTCGGCCGGGAAGTGAATCAGGCCCGGCACCGGGCGATTGCCGTCCGGCTGGATCTTGAGGCGGTTGTAAATGACTTCCTTGGCGTTGTCGGTACCGACTTCGGTCAAATAGGTTTTGGACTTCTTTTCTTTCTTGCGCGGGAAGCTGGCAATTGGCTTGCCGTAGGTGCTGGCCCCGAAAATCGGGATCACCCAATGCAAGCCATGCTTGCGGCTCTGAGCCCTGACCGTCTCCGAATGGTGACCGCCGGAGTCCCAGCACCAACGCATGACACCCATTTTTGTACCGTCGACGCGGGTAAACTGCCGGTGCAGCTCTAGCCCGACTTGGCGCAACAGCTCGGCACTGTCTGGATCACCCGTCAACACTCGGCGGTAGACCAGCCAGGCCTCTTCGCCAGCGCCAAAGCCCCACACCCGCAACTCGTAACGGTCGTCTTGGGTGTCGATGCCGCCCATCAGCGCGACACAACGCGCCGGCACCTTAGCCGTGTACACCTCGCGGCGATCGCGCAACTGTTCCCAGTCGACTTTCTCGGTCTGGTCTTCCTCCCACGTCTCGCCCAGCGTGGTGTTGGTAAAGGTCTTGAGCTTGCCCCGATCCTTGCCGGCCTTGACGCGCTCGTCAGCGATCTTTACCCAGGTGGTGAACGTGGAATACACCGTCCAGATATGGAACGTGAGCCGGCGCGGTGTACGCATCGGCGTATCGTCCGCTTCGAACCACTCCATGCTGTCGCGCGTCCAGATGCCGGTTTTTTCGCAGATGTAACGACCATCCCGAGACGCCTCGATCATCTCGTGATGTTCGAAGGTGCAACCGTGACCGGACTCGCACAGATACCAGGCCTTGACGACTTCGCCGCGCTCATCCTTCAGCCACTTGATGCCCAACGGCTCATCAGGGCCGCCCCACTTCAAGGTCTGTTCGGTGCGGCAATGCGGACAGCGAATGTGAAAGCGCATCAGGTAAGCCGATTCCTCGGCCGCCCGGGTGATTTGGCAAGTCCCCGCGAGTTTCGGGGTAGAGCCGCGAATCGACTTCGGATAGGTCGCGCCTTCCAAGCGTTTATCACCGAGGAACGTCGGCGAACCTTCGCCGTCGATGTCCTCATCGAAGTTCGACAGCTCGTCATAGCCGACTTCATCCGGGCTTTTCTCCCGGTAGTTACCGCCCGCCGTGCCACCCAACCACCACAGCACCTTGCGGTTTTCAAAGACTTTGGAGTCTTGCGTGTTGTCGCCGTGTTTCTTGCCGCACCAGGGCGCCAGGGCCTTGATCACCGGCACGTCGCGAATCATCGGATCGACGTGCTTTTTCATGATGTCTTTGGCGTCGTCGTCGGTCGGGCTCCACATGCAGACGCTGCGCTTTTTGTGCTCGATCTTGTAGGCGATGTTCGCCACCAACATCTTGGTGTAGCCAACCCGCGCCGACTTCAGCAGGTTCAATTCTTCGATCAGGTCGTTGCCCATGGCATTCAGCAAGGGCACTTGAAAAGCTTCGGTCGTCCATTTGCCTTCGCCGTAGGACGACTCCGACGACATGTAGAAATATTCGTCTGCCCACTCGACTGCCGTCATAGGGGCATCTTTGTGCAGGCTCTTCAGCCCGCGCCGGATAGCGTCAACCAGCGACCTCATCCAAGGTGGCGATGTACTCATCCAAAAGCTCCGGCACACGGTCAGCCAACCCAATAGCCGCGTTACGCGTAACGGCAATTTCGTTCTCGACGGCGTCAAGGTGACGCACGGCGATATCGGGGTGCTTACGCTTCACGCTCTTGGGGATGGTGTTAAGGGTTGCGGCCAACTGCGCCGACAGTTTGGAGAGTGCGAAAGTCATGAAAGCGACCGGGGCCAGCTCCTTGTCGCCGATCTTGTTTTTGCGCGCCTGGGCGTCAGCCTGCTCCCGGGTCAGGCGCAGGCGCTCGCAATCGATCTTGTAACCAATCAGCGGATCGACTTCGTCGGCCCCGGGTTGCTGTTTGACACCCTGATGTTTTAGGCGGTTATCCACCACCGACCGGACGTCGTAAAACGACTCCCGGCCGATCTTGGCAACCGGCTGGACGCCCCATTTATCAAAGGCTTGAACGGAAATGCCGAGGCTGTCGGCCATGTTCTTCTTGTTCAGCCAGAACGGTTGCCGGGTGATGGTTGTGATTTTCGACGACATAACAACAACCAACCTCTAGAAAAAGGTCATACATAGCGATAAGGCGGGGCCCGTATTACCCCCTATGGGGTGGGGGCCAGAGGGACCCGTGGCTTTTCGGTCAAAGCCCCATCCGTCAAGCGAAAACCGCACGAAACGCGGCCTTTTTTCGAGAATATCGACATCGGGTCGACCTCCAGCGGTCAGGGTTTCGCGGTGGCCAGGGCATAGGCCAGAGCGCCGGCGAACTCGGCCGGGTAGTTGGCCGTCACGATGTTTTTGGCGATCTTGTGGAACGGGAAAATGGTGCGATAAGCCGGCGCGCCGTCACTGAAGACAAACACCGGCCGCACCGCGTCGCCATGGGCCATGGCCTTGCGCTCCCATATACCTTGCGCCCCATCAACCGCACCACTGAAGAAGCGTTGCGCGTTGCCCTTGCGCTTGCTGCGCTTGCTGTTAGAGGCGTTGGCCTGATAGCCGCGACGCTGCTCGGCCGCGCCCAGGCCCGAAAGGATCTTGAGCATAGTGCCGCGCGATACGTTGCCGTATTGGTTCAACAGCGAGGTGTTGGGCAGCGCGTACTGGCTCGACTTCATCAGCCCGCGCGCGATCAGGGCCAACTCAAAGCGCTTGTGCGGTCGCAGCCCACCGACAACGGTTTGCTGTAGATAGGTGTCCGCCGGCACGCCGGACGTCCACGCATCCTTGAACCAGACCATGGCAGGCTTGCCCTTGGTCGCAGCCCTAACAAACAGGCTATTGAGCGTGGTCGGGGTCGGCCGATCAAGCCGATCCTTCATCACCGTGATGGTGCCCTTCTTGACCCGCTGGGCCAGCCGCGTCGCGGTCAGTTGCAACACAAACGGCAGGTGCTTTTTTTCCAGCTCCTGCATGCCCGCCGTGATCGGCGCCGCGTCTAACGACAGATCAAGCTTGAACATGCAGACTCCTTGAATGAATGCCGGTTACTGGTCCGGCGTCATCGGGCTTTAGGGGCCACTGACAGATTCGCGATTCGCGTGTGGGCCTGCCAGATTCGCTGGCTAATGCGCGGTGACATCGTCGGCCCTAGTGCCCGCTGCCTGCCAGGTGTTGGGCGCAGCCTTCAGGCTTACTGCACCACACGGGTTTTTTGGCGGGACGTTGATCACCAGAATGACCTTGCCCCGCCAGGCATTCGCTCGCCCCAGCCTAGAAAACGCGCGTCACTCATAAGCCACCTCGTTATGCGTAACGGCCGAGGCCCGGCAGGCCTCAGACGCTCGGCAATCCACATGCCCCGCCACGGCATAAGCCAGCAGGACCACCAGCAACGACACCAGCGGACGCGGGAACCTCATCCCAAATCTGCCTTTTTCTCGGCCAGGCGCTTGCCGAACTGGCGGACGTACTCAATCCCGAGCGCACCGACAAAGCCCGACGTGGCCAGGGCCCAGCCGTAACTAAAATTAAATTCACGCACCGTCAGGCCGACCGACAGCACAATCAGCGAGCCGATCGAAGCTTCCAGCAACTTGCGGCCGGTGCTGGTTTCCTTGGCGTCGTACTGAATGCGCAGCCAGGCCAGAACGAACGCAAGGCCCATGGCCAAGCCGTTTTCTTTCAACGCCATCAGCACCAGGACCAAAAAGGCGGGATCTTTTTCAGGCATTTTCGGCATCTCGGTTACCTCCCGGCGCTGGGGAGCGGGCATAAAAAAACCCCCGACCTGTGAGGGCCGGGGGCTAAAGGGAGTGGTTTTCGGGGTCGCTGCAATCGCAAAAACACCACAATGACGCAAAGACTAGGGGAAAAGCTCACGCCTGTAAACAGCATTCCTGTAAAAAACATTAATCATGTTAAACCGCGACCCTGTCAACCCTGCCAATTTTTGGCCAGCGTCACAGCCACAAAGCCCGCTCCAGTTGCGGTAATGCGCAGGGCGATTCACCCGCCCAAACCCCGCCGCAGCCCCGTGGCATGGGCTTTCGGCAGTGCGCGCAGATTTTCTTTGCCACAACTTCGCGCTGCTGCCGGATCAAATCGTGGTCGCGGCGGATCAGCGTCAACAGGTACTCGGTTGCGGTATACGGCTCGCCACCAGAGGCCCGGAATTGCTGGCCCTCGACCAACATGGCGCGCTCGGCCGGGCCTATTTTCAGCTCCAACACCTCAACCCCGGCCGCTTTGTCCCGCTCGCGCTGCTCCCGCTTGCGCTGCGCTGCCGCGCTCAGCTCGCCTTCTTCAGCGTTGTGACCCGTCACAGATTCAGCCAGCGGCAAACCGGCGGCGGCGCGCTCTTCCAGATCCGGGGCGACTTGCTGGGCTTCGGTCATATTTAAAATCCTCTTCTATGATTAATTTGGTTTTCCGGCGCTAGGCCAGCCAGCCCGCCGGGTCCAGGGCTTTTGGTTTTTCCGCGCGTCTTGCTCCTGTCTTGTCCTGCAACGCGTCAAACCCCTGGGCATCCAGCCAGGCATGCCAGCGTTCCAGGGCGTTGCGCTTGACCGATTCGCCCAGGGCCTGGAAGTAGGTGCGCTCTAATTCGGACAGGGCATGGTTCAGCAGCAGCTTGCCCACCAACGAATCGACGCCCAGGTTTGCCCATATAGAAGGCGCGAGCTTGCGCAGGTCGTGACTGGTCCATTCGCCGGCGCCGTAGCGGGTAAAGATGGCGAACGCCTGACTACGCGACATCGGGCGGCCGGCATGCGTGGTCGAGGGGAACAGGTAGGCCCCGACATAACCCCGGGCTTTTTGGTTGTCGCGGTAGCGCTGGAAAAAGGCCACGGCTTGCGGGGTCAGCGGTAACAGGTGGTCGCGGTGGGATTTGGTGTCAGCGGCCGGAATGAACCACTCCCCCGCCTCCAGATGAATGTTTTTCCATTTGGCCAGGCGCGTCTCGCTGATCCGGGTCGCATGGGTCAGCATCACCACCAGCAACGCCACGGCGGCCGGATCACTGGCAAAGGCCTCGGTCCAGTCGGCCAGCAGATCGACCACCGCGACGTGCCGCAAGCGCGCACCCTTGGGCTTGATCTTGGCCTTGGTGAAGTGTTTGAACGACACCCCGAGCAACGGGTTGACGGTGACTTTCTTCAGCACCAGGGCCACGCCGAACACCACTTTCAAGACGTCCAGCGTCGACTTGATGTAAGCCAGGCTGTACTCGGCTTGCATGTGTCGGATCAGGTGGCCGTCGAGGGTGTCGGCATTCAGCTTATTAAGGTGCAGATCACCCAGGGCCGGCAGCAACTGGCAACGGATCGCCGACAGTGTCGACCCGCGTCGGCTCTTGGACAGGCTTCTATCGGTCTTCAGGCGCGCGGCGTACCACTCCAGCACCTGGCCGACTCGCTCCCAGCCATCCACGGTGGCCGGACCCGCTGGATCAGCCAACAAACGCGCCTGCACCGCCGGCAGGCTGTCGAGCATCACCCGGGCCGGCACGTCGGGCCAGTTCGCGGCCTTTCTCCAGATGTCGCCCTTGTTATGCCGGACAACGTGCCAACTGCCCTTGCTCCGGTCGTTACGGTAACGAAAGCGCACCGGGTGCCGGGGGTCTTTGAGTTCGGTAATGCTCGGGTCGCTGGCATGCCGCTTAATCACGGCATCGGACAGGGTAACGCTCAAGGTGGTCATGGTGCGGGCCTCACAGCCACCCACGGCCAGGCCGGCGGGCGGCGTTGTCTTTCTTCAGGCAAAGCGACGCCCTGGCGCGCAAGGCGCCGGGCTCGCTAATGGGCTAATTCGCTATAGAGCTAAACAGGTGCGGCGTGCGTGTGGTGGTGGGCCTGGGCGCATTCGGCAATGTCGCGGCGCTCGATCTTGATCGGGGCCCCGCACGGGCAGCGCATGTCGTCGCCAAAGATCGACACACAGAAGCCGGAGCCGTGGCAGTCGATGCAGGGCGCACCGGCCCGCCACCACTCCACCGCCAAGGCAGTCAGCGGCTTGGCGAACATCAGGCAATGCGCGCCAGGCGCACCCCAGCCGCCGGCGAAGTGAAAGCCGGCCAGGTCGCCGCCTTCGCGCATTCTCGCCCGTTGCGGCTGATCGAGGGTCGTCGGCAACGGCCCCAGCGCGGTATCGACGTGAATGGCAAAGCCCAGGGCCGCCCCTACGGCATAAGGGCTAAAGTCCTTAAAGCCAGCAAACAACGGGTGAAGAGTCATTGAGCCCCCAACTGATTTTCAATGGTCGCGCGCGCTTCGGAAAGGCGGCGTTTATAGGTGGCAAAACTGATACCCAGGGCGTCGGCCTTTTCGAACTGGCCCACCCCGCGCGGGTCATAGCCCTTGATCGCGCGGCGGGTCGTGACCTGCCACCACCCGGCGTCATACTCCAGGCGCAGCACGTCGGCACAGATCGGACTGGACGCGGCCAGCGCGACCACCGCCGCCTCAATCTGCGCCTCTAAACAGTCGGCCGGCTCAGTCGAGCCACCCGAGCCGCCAAAGAAGATTTCCCCCTTGTTGTCGATCAGCTTGGCCAGCATCGAGCGCCCGGCACTGATCGCGCCGCCCGCCTCACACCAGCGGGCCCACAGCTCATAACCGAGCCCACCCTGATTGCGTCCACGCCTTGCCATCAGATCCCCTAGCCGCCGGCTTTAGGCGTCAGCTTGTGGCCTTTCTTGCTGTCACCGCGACAGGCCGGGAACTTCAGGTTACTCAGGCACACCGACACCCCGAACACCGTTTCGGAACGCACGCACAGCCCACAGCCGCCCTCGCGGATTTGCTGGGCCTCAATGATCCGCGCCGGGTCGCCGTAGGCATAGGCCGGTAGTGCCCGGCTCAACTCACGCACGGGCACGCTCACGGCCGCCGGCGCGCTTAGCCAGGCCCAGGGCCAACAGGTACTCAGACAACGCTTCCAGCGGCGCCAGGACATGGCCAAAGCCACTTTCCCCCGTCGTGACCATGCGATCGGCCCGGCGGATCGGCACCAGGGCCGAAGGCTTGCCACCGTAGACGTGCCACACCTCGCCGCCGCTTTCGCGGATCAGGTTCGCCTCTTCCGGGGTCAGGGTTCTAACGGTTTTCCCG
>LNAP01003887.1_pt1 | contig 14139 bp, 11 predicted proteins | sample 602601 | NCBI WGS metagenome assembly LNAP01 (sample SAMN02440304, study PRJNA202911) | soil metagenome | biome: Subtropical and temperate rainforests or woodlands; isolation source: soil samples (1 kg each in a 20% v/v slurry with milli Q water) were... ...
CAGGTGCCGACTGGCTCGGCAAACTCACTGACCCGCTTTGCGCCCGGGCTATAGGTGACCTGCCAGGGTTGGCCGAGCCAGCGTGGCAAGTCCTGGCTGTTATCCAATAGCAGTGGCTCGCCAAACAGCTGTTCGGCGCCGTTTTCCAGGACCTGGCGCACCTGCTGCGCCGGGACATCCACGACCGGCGCCGGGTAGCTGGCGCTCAGGCTGATCAAGTGTTCGCGGGTAATCATCTGGCCACGGGCCAAGGGGCTGTCGTAGCGCAGGCCCGGCAGCAGTACTGCGCTCTTGGGCTCGCGGGCCAGGGCCTGGTGCAACAGGCGATCCCAACTGCCGGCGCGTACATCGCGGCGCCAGAGGTTTTCCGGGGCCTTGGCCAAGGGTTGGTCGAGCCACGCCGCGTGGGCTGCGCGCTGTTGTTGCAGGCGTGGTTGCAGGCGCTGGGCGTGGGCCTGGGCGGGAGCGTCCAACGCACTGGCCTGGGCCGCAAAAAAGCGCGCATCAAAGCGCCATTGCCCGGCCTGGGCCTGGCAGCGGATACGGAAGGCGCCGCTGGCCCGGGTCCCGCCCAGCACCACCGGGACGCGCTTGCCGGAGCTTTGCAGGATTTCTACCGGCTGCGGCCACAGGTCCTGACCACGGGCACACAACATCAAGTCCACCTGACTCAGGCGCTCGGCCAGCCAGAAGCCCGGACCGGTACCGACATCGGCCAGGGCCACCACCAGGTCGGCTTCTTCACGGGCCTGAGTGAGCACCGGTTGCAGGCTGTGCAACCACTGTTTCAAGGATCCTTGCTGGTCCCGTGCATAAGGGTCGGTAATGCCAACCACGGCGATGCGCACGCCGCCCCGGCGGAACACCTGCATGCCTGGGGTGGCCAGGCGTTGCGCACTGGCGCTGGCCAGCCCGGCGCCCAGCACCGGGTGGCCGAATTGCTGGTACAGGCCCTGGCATTGTTCGGGCCATAGCACGCGCTCGTCGCTGCTGACTCGCACTTCGCTACCGAGCAACTGGCTACCCTGGACCCCGGACAGGCCACGGGTCAGGTAGGCCAGGCCGCTGCCATTCCAGCACTGGCCGTTTTCCAGGGTCAGGCTATTCTCAGGCCCGGCGTCATCGCGCAGGCGTTGCAACACCGCGCCGAGTACCGCGTAGCCGCCGGTTTGCACACCGTCACTTAAGGAGGCATCCAGCAGGCCATCCAACTGGCTGCCATCGGCCTGACGAAAACGCGCATTGGCCCCGGTGATCCACGGTGCCTGGCCGATGCGTGTCGCCGGCCCCAGGCGTGTGGCGGGCACCACCGGGCGACCCGGCAGGCGTGCATCGAGGGTGTCAGCGATATACAACAGGTCGACCGGCTGGCTGTCCGCAGGCCCCGCCGCAGCCCCCCGGCTGGAGCAGCCGGCCAGCCACGGGGCACAGGCGCCCAGCGTCATCCATCCCAATACATCGCGCCGCACCATTGAAACCATTGATCTCTCACCCTGAGGCTAACTGCTTTAAGGGCGGCATAGTGGGGGTCAATTAATGACGGTTTAATGTCAGTTTTTTAACAGGAGTGAAATATGCAAATTTGCAACAAAAGGAAATAAAAAAATTAAACTTAAATACATTTTTAACAAAACCGACCGCGAATCATCACATTCGGCTCTTAGAGTTCGGGCTCCTTTCAAAAATCGTGATCTACAAAGGACCTGATGAAATGAGTCGAGAGACTGGCGACAACCAGAATCGCAACCTGAGCCTCAATGAGCCGATGGAATCGGTACTCACTGCCTACCTGAGCCGCCGCAGTGTGGTACGGGGCGGGCTTGGCGCCGCGATCGCCATGATTGCCGGTACCGGCCTGACGGGCTGTTTTGACAGCGGCGGTGGCTCGGACCACGACACCCCGACCGAACCCGGCAAACCTGCACTGAAACTGGGCTTCAACTCGATCCCCGGCTCCCTCACCGATGCCTGCACCGTGGCCGCCGGCTACACCGCCCACGTGCTGGCCCCTTGGGGTACACCGCTGAACAGCAACGCCGCCCCCTGGAAAAGCGATGGCAGCAACACCTCGACCGACCAGGCCAACGCGGTAGGCATGCACCACGACGGCATGCACTTCTTTCCAATCAATGGCAGCTCCACCGACGGCCTGCTTGCGATCAACCACGAATACATCGATGCGCAAGCCCTGCACCCGGCGGGCCCGACCCTGGTCGGCGGTGTTCGTCCGGTCGAAGAAGTGCGCAAGGAAATCAACGCCCACGGTGCGGGCGTGATGCGCATCAGCAAGGTCAACGGCCGTTGGCAGGTGATGGAAAACGATCCGTTGAACCGCCGCTTCACCACGGCTACGGTCATGGACCTGGCGGGGCCGATGAAAGGCACCGAGCACGTAAAAACCAAATTCTCGCCGACCGGCACCCAGACCCGCGGCACCAACAACAACTGTGGTAACGGCTATACCCCGTGGGGCACCTACCTCACCTGCGAAGAAAACTGGCCAGGAATTTTCGTCAATAAAAGTGGCGCCCGCCCGGCAGACCAGGTACGCATCGGCGTGGGCACCGGCAACGGCAACTATCGCTGGGAGAGCGTTGCCGGTGATCCAAGCGAGGTCAACGGTGAGTTCAGCCGCTTCGACGTGACCCCAAGCGGCGCCACCGCCACTGATGACTACCGCAACGAAGCCAGCACCTATGGCTATATCGTTGAGATCGACCCGTACAACGCTTCGACCCGCGCCGTGAAACGCACCGCCCTCGGCCGTTTCCGCCACGAAGGTTGCTGGCCGGGCCTGACCACCGCCGGCAAGCCAGTGGTGTTCTACAGCGGTGACGACTCGCAGAACGAGTACCTGTACAAATTCGTCTCCACCGCGCTGTGGGACCCGGCCGATGCCAACCCCAGCGATCGCCTGGCCACCGGCGCCAAGTACATGGACAGCGGCAAGCTCTACGTGGCGCGCTTCAACGCCGATGGCAGTGGTAACTGGTTGCTGCTGGACGTGGCCACCAGCACCACCGACGGCAGCACTTTGGGCGCGAAATTCACCGACCTGCCGGGGATCATCCTCAACACCCGCGGTGCAGCCGATGCCGTGGGCGCCACGCCGATGGACCGCCCGGAGTGGACCTCGGTCAACCCGCTCAATGGCGACGTCTACCTGACGCTCACCAACAACACCAGCCGCACCGTGGCCAACGCCGCCAACCCGCGCGTCAAAAACAAGCACGGGCACATCATTCGCTGGCATGACGCGGACAACCAGGTGTCCTTCACCTGGGACATCTTTGTGTTTGGCGCCAACGCGGCTGGCAGCCCGGACCTCAACCGCTCCGGCCTGACCACCCTGAACCAGTTCGCCAGCCCGGACGGCATGACCTTCGACAGCCGTGGCGTGATGTGGATCCAGACCGACAACGGCGAAAAAACCCTGACCGACTACACCAACGACCAGATGCTGGTGGTGATCCCGACCAATATGGTCGATGCCCAGGGCAAGCAAGTGCCGGTCAATGCGCAGAACCAGGCCGACCTGCGCCGCTTCTTCGTCGGGCCTAACGGTTCTGAAGTGACGGGGGTGACCTTCACACCCGATAACAAGACGGTGTTCGTCAACATCCAACACCCGGACAACTGGCCGTCCACCGGTGTGGCTACCGACGTCACGGTCGGCACAGTCCGCCCTCGCGCCTCCACGGTTGTGATCCAGCGTGCTGACGGGGGTGAATTGGCGATCTGATCCAGCGGCAGGAGCCGGCCCGGCTCCTGCATCACGATCCTTGTGGGAGCTGTCGAGCTCCGGCGAGGCTGCGATGACGAGGTCATTACCAGCATGGATGTTGGCTGATCTACCGCTATCGCAGCCTCGCCGGGGCTCGACAGCTCCCACATTTGCTTTGTGGTGATCTCAAAATCAACAGGTGGGATCTCGGGTTTGCGCCACACTGCACAGCAAATGTGGGGGCTTGCCTGCGATGGCGGTGGATCAGCCGCCAGAAACAGTGACTGGACTGCCGCTTTCGCGAGCAAGCCCGCTCCCACAGGGGATCTGCGCGGGGCAGAGAATGTTGGCACCACCACAAATCAAATGTGGGAGCTGGCTTGCCTGCGATGGCGGCAGGTCAGCCAATAGATTTATCGACTGATACACCGTCATCGCGGGCAAGCCCGCTCCCACACAAATCCGCTCCCATACGCGCTATAACGGCAAAGGCTCGCGCGAGCGCAGCAGCATGCCCTGCGCCGGCACCCGCGCATGCCACTTCACGACCCCCTGGGCCTCGACACGGTACTGGCTGCGAAAGCGCTGGCCATCCAGGTCTATGTCCAGGAGCAGCAGAAAGTGGTCACCGTTGAGCTGCAGACCTTCGCTCAAGCGCTCGAACATCGCGTCGTCCATCGCCCCCAGGGCCTGGCGCAGTTCGCCCGCATCGCGATAGCCCCCCGCCGGCCGCGCGCTGACCAAGCGGGTCAGCACCGAACGCGACACCTCGCCCTCGTACAACGCATCCAGCAGCGGCAGCATTTCCAGGTTCAACGCATTGGCATTCAGGCGCCAGCCCGCCGTCTCGTCCAGGCTGCATAACTGCGGGTAACGCAACGCCCGCAGCGCGTCGGGCACCGCCAGCAGGTTCAGCTCGCTGATATCGCGCATGCGTTGATTGGCCGCCAGGCGCGGTGGCGACTGGCGCAAGTATTCGTTGCTTTCGGCACCTTGCAGGCGGGTCTGCTGGTCGGCGTCGAGCCAGTCGGCCAGGGTCTGGGCCAAGCGTTCGGCGGCCATGTCCGCCCCCAGCAGATGCACCAACTGGCGCTGGGCACGTTCGGCTTCGGGGCCGATCAGCGCGTTGACGTTGAAGCAGGTGTGCAGGTCGCGAATCTGGATGCTCGCCTTGCCCCCCTTGAAGTCATAAGCCAACGGCTGCCCGCGCATGGCCTGCCAGAACAACGGGCTGGCGCGCCACAGCGGGTCTTGCAGGGCCTGTTCGGTAAAGGCCAGCGCCGCCCGTTCGATCGCGCGGGCCTGCACCCGCTGTTGCACCAGACGCACGCTGTCGACCTGCTGGCGCCCCTGCTCGACCATCCAGGCCATGCCCCCCGCCAGCATCGCCAGGGCCACCAGCACCATCAACAACGCCGCCCCCTGCTGCCGTTTCTTGTCCATTGCCACGCCACCTTTTATGGAGATCCTGGCGACAGTCAACACAGTGGATGTTTCAACCAAGTGGCAGACTCACACAATTCCCGCAAAACCGTCACCGCGCCGTCATAAAGCCTCGGCAAACTGCGCCTTCATATTTCAAATCAATGGCTTGGAGTGGCGTTATGGGCGGTATAGGGATTTGGCAACTGGTCATCGTGCTGCTGATCGTGATGATGCTGTTCGGCACTCGGCGCCTCAAGGGCCTGGGCAGTGATGTGGGTGAAGCGATCAAGGGCTTTCGCTCCTCCATGGGCAACGAACCCGGCGCCCAGGCGGCAGAAAAGACCAGCCTTGAGGTGCAAGCCGAACCTCAGCGACCTGCCGACAGCAAACTCTGATGTTCGATATCGGTTTTAGCGAACTGCTGCTGGTGGGCCTGGTGGCGCTGCTGGTGCTGGGCCCCGAGCGCCTGCCGATTGCCGCGCGCAATGCCGGGCTGTGGCTGGGCCGGGCCAAGCGGGCGATGAATACGCTCAAGGCCCAGGTCACCCAGGAACTGGACCACGAACACCTGCTGCAGAGCATCGACCAGCAACCCTTGCGGCAACTGGAGCAGCAACTGCGCGACGGCATCCGCCTGGACGCCCCGCTGCCAGAAACCGCCACGCCCAAAGGACCACCTGCCCCATGAGCGACCTGCCCTTGCCTGCTCCGCGCCTGTCGGTGACCGGCCACCTGACCCGGTTGCGCTCGCGCCTGGTGCGCTGCGTCCTGGCGATCCTCCTGGTGTTTTGCGCGCTGTTCCCCTTTGCCCAGCAGCTCTACAGCTTCGTCTCGCAACCGTTGCGCGACTTCTTACCCAGCGGCGCAACCATGATCGCCACCGGGGTGACGTCACCGTTCCTGGCGCCGCTCAAGCTGACCATGATGATTGCCCTGTTTATCAGCATGCCGCTGTTGCTGCACCAGGCCTGGGGCATGATCGCACCGGCGGTGTATCGCCAGGAACGCCGCACCGCCGCCTGGTTGCTGGCCGCCAGCGTGGTGCTGTTTTACCTGGGCATGGCGTTCGCGTTTTTCCTGGTGTTCCCGATGATGTTCGGCTTCTTTACCAGCGTGACCCCGGACGGCGTGGCGATGATGACTGATATCGCCCTGTACCTGGATTTCATCCTCGCGCTGTTGCTGGCGTTCGGCCTGGCGTTTGAAATTCCGGTGGCCACCTTCCTGGTGATCTGGGCCGGTATCACCGATGTGCAGACCCTGCAAAAGAGCCGGCCGTATGTGATCGTCGGCTGCTTTGTGGTGGGCATGCTGCTGACCCCGCCGGATGTGTTTTCGCAGACCATGCTGGCGGTGCCGATGTGGATTCTGTTTGAGCTGGGGCTGCTGGCCAGTCGGTCGGTGAGCAAGCCGCGCACAGACGTACCGGCGGCGGATACGGCGGGCTAATTGCGGCGTGGCCCAGGGCCCGCAGACAATGACGCACCGCGCACGATAAACAAAATGTTGACTTAGTAAGGCGCCAAGATAAACTGCGCCTTATGAATATTTTAGAGAACAAACACCACATCATGCTGCGCGAGCTTGATGGGGTGCCAGCCGAGGTCAGGGACAGTGTCAAGCTGTGCTTCGAGCTGCTGTCGGCCGCGGCCGCGATCAATCGTGTGTGTGCCATCCGCCTGGCTCGCTACAACCTGTCGGAGGGCCGCTTCGTCATCATGCTCACCCTCAAGAGTGCCGGCGGGAAGCTGTCGCCGCTGGAGTTGGCGACCCGCCTTTCAATTACCACCGGCACCGTTACCGGCTTGCTCGATGGCTTGCAGGGCGACGGGTTTATCAAGCGCAAAACCGACCCGACCGACCGACGCAAGCTGATTATCAGCCTGACCACCGACGGTAAACGCGTGGTCGATGAGGTGTTTGCCGAACACACGGATTGGATCAGCGGCATCATCCAGGGCTTGAGCATTGAGCAGCGCCAGGCATTGTCCGAGTCGATTTATTGCATCTCGGCCAGCCACGCACTGTCCCAGCAACTGCCGGATGAGCATTAGGCCCGGGTTTCAATTGCTTCAATCGCGGTAGTCACACAAGGAGGTGTTTGATGCTGCACAGTCAGCGAGTGATGACCAATTTCGGCAGGAAGCCACGGATCCACAGTGGCGTCGATGTCATCCGCCACAGCATGGTTTCCCTGGAACGCTACATCCCACCCACGCTTTACCGGCGCTTGTTTATCAAGCGTATCGCCCGCCATTCCCTGGCCATCGAAGGCTTTGAGTTTCGCCCGGTGCAAAGTCTGTTCGAACTGGAAGAGGCCTTGCGCCTAGTCAACGACAGCTATGCACGGCGCGGTATCTCCACAGTGTGCCGGGCCGGAATGCGCTTTTCGGCGTTCCACCTGTTGCCGGGCACCACCACCTTTGTGGCGATCAAGGATCAACAGATCGTCGGCACCGTCTCGTTGATCGAAGATTCCATGCTCGGTTTGCCCCTGGAAGAAGTCCATGGCAACGAGGTCGTCATGCAGCGCCTGGCCGGCGGCCGGCTGGCAGAGGTCGGCACCCTGGCGGTGGCTGCAGGTTACCGAGGCAAAGGGGTGCCCTTGATGCTCTACAATGCGATGTTTCGCTGGGCCATGCATTTTCGCGGGGTACAGCGCTTGCTGATCGCCGTGCATCCGCGGGCGGGGGCGTTTTATCGCAATGTATTGTTCTTCTCCCCCATGGGCCGGGTGCAGCCCTACACCAAGCTAAACAACGCCCTGTCGCTGCCCTTGTGTCTGGATCTGGGCAACGCGCCGGCGATTTTTCAGCAGGCTTATCAGCGCCCCACCCTGGGGTTTTCCGTCGAAGGCCAGCGCACGCACTTCTTCGATTTTTTCTGCCGCAGTGACTACGCCCATATCCGCCTGCCCGCTACCGGCAGCGTACGCCGCTGGGACGCACAAGAAGTGCTGACCCATATGGCGCGCTGTGGCGTGCACGGCCGAAACCTGTCGCCACGTGTCCAGCGAGCACTGGCCCTGGCGTAAGCACGTTCAAACGTCATTTCATGGAGGAAGCAGTATGGACAGCGGATTGCTGCGCGCGATATTCAGGGAAATAACGATCAAGCAACCGTTCGAGCGCATACCCGAACCGGCCTTGGTCATGGAAGCACAACAGAGTGTGGCGTCCTATGCCGACAGTGCGGCCCAGGGCCAGGCCTTGTCCGGCACCCACCTTTATCACTGTGCGCAGATGTGCGCGCTGATCAAGCCCGGCGACGTGGTGCTGGACATCGGCTGCGGCCCGGCGGCCCTGTTGCTGCAAGTCGCACGGCTCAACCCACGGGCCGAATTCATTGGCATGGACCTGTCGCAGAACATGCTGGAAGTGGCGCGTGAAGCGTGTCATCAGCAAGGCATCGACAACGTGCAACTGGTTGAAGATGACATGACTCGGCTCAGCATGATCGCTGACCGCAGCGTGGATGTAGTGATCTCGTCGATGGCCCTGCATCACCTGGAAAACCTTGGCCAGTTGGAAGGTACTTTTCGCAATATCTCCCGGGTACTGCGCAATGACCGGGCGATTTACCTGAATGACTTCGGGCGCCTGAAAACCATCGAGTCCGTCGACTACTTTGTCCAGCGCGCCAGCGACGGCGCGGACGCGGAAACCCTGTTGGACTATCGAAACTCGCTGCTCGCGGCTTTCTCGCTGGAAGAGTTCCAGACCCTGGCCGCCAGTTACCTGGGCCCGTGTGCCAAGGTCTATAGCACCGCGTTCAGCCCGTTGATGATGGTGATTCGCACGCCCAAGCGACGCTGCGTGAAGGTAATGAAACCCGAGTTCCGCCGCCGCTACACTGCGCTACCCGCCAGTCGCCAGGCGGATGTGAACCAGTTGCGCCTGTTCCTGCGCCTGGGAGGCCTGGCCAGTGCCTTTTGAATCCGCCCACCTGACATTTGCCCAGCAACAATGGCGCGAGGTTCTCGGTGACGCGGGTGTGCGCGTCGACCCGGCAAGCATCGAGCGTTTCGGGCAAGACACCATGTGTTCCCCCGCGTATGCCAGGGTGGTGATTGCGCCACGCTCAACCGAGCAAGTCTCGGCATGTATGGTGATCGCACAGCGTCATGGGGTTGCCGTGCATCCGATCAGCACCGGGCACAACTGGGGTTATGGCAGCGCCTCGACCAGCGACGCCCGCTGTGTGCTGATGGATTTGTCCGGGATGGACCGGGTTCTGGGGTTCGATGAGGAGCTGTCGGTGGTGACCCTGGAGCCAGGGGTGACCCAGGGCGATCTCGCCCGTTATCTACAAGAGCACAACTTGCCCTGGCTGACACCCGTCACCGGTGCCGGCCCGACCTGCAGCGTGCTGGGCAATGCACTGGAGCGCGGTTTTGGCATCACCCCCCATACCGATCACTTTCAGGCGGTACTCGGCATCGAAGCGGTGCTGGCAGACGGCACGCTGTACCGCTCGCCAATGGCCCTGGGGGTCACGGCGCCCTGCTTCAAATGGGGTGTGGGGCCGTACCTGGACGGGCTGTTCAGCCAGAGCGGGCTGGGCGTGGTGACGCAAATGTCGATTGCCCTGGTGCGCAAGCCCGAGGTTATCCAGCCGTTTTATTTCTGGGTGGATGAAGAGCAAGGGCTGGAAGCCGCGTTGGCAGGGATCAAGCGCATGCTGGACCTGGCCCCCGGGCAGATTGGTGGTATCAACCTGATGAACCGCACACGGCTATTGACCATGGCCAGCGAAGACACCCAGGTGGTGGGCATGAGTGAAGAGGAGCAACGGGCCGCCGCCGATGCCCTGGGCCTGCCGGCGTGGATGGGCGTCGGTTCGATCTATTGCCAGAAAGCCCAGTACGCCCCGCTCAAACACATGATCAACCGTGAACTTGAGGCTTTCGCCAGCAAATCGATGTTCAAGAGCCGTGGTCAGTTGACCACCGCTCGACGCTTGCTAGGCCATCTGCCCGGCGGCTGGTCCCGGCGCTGGCAGCGGACCCTGGGCAAGATGCTGCAAGGCATCGACCTGATGGAAGGCCAGCCCAGCGAAGTGGCCCTGCCGCTGGCCTACACTGCCGGCGCCAAGCCGCTGCCCGATGCGCCCCTGAACCCGGCGCGGGATAACTGCGGGCTGATCTGGTACGCACCGATCCTGCCGCTGAAAATCCAGGAGGTCGCCGATTTTGTGCGCGCCATGGAGCGTCGGTGCCGCCAGCAGCAAATGCCTTGCCCGGTGACGCTGACCAGCCTGTCGAGTCGTGCCATCGACTGCACCGTACCGCTGCTGTTCGATCGTGCGGACGCCCAGGCGTCAACCCGGGCCCATGAGTGCTATCGCCAACTGTTCGCCCAAGGCAAGGCACAGGGCGTATTGCCGTATCGCGTGCCCGCCAGCTTCATGCACCTGCTGACCGACGCTCAGGGGCCCGCCTGGCAGCTCGGGGCGCGGATCAAGGCCGCATTGGATCCGGACAACCTGCTTTCACCAGGGCGTTACTGCGCCACAAACCCAACGCCTGACCAGGCCATGACCGCGTAGGTGGTATCGAGATGAGTGAGGAACGCAAGGACCTGATTGACCAGGGCCGCCTGGCCACCCGCAATCTGGGCGAGTGTCTGGCCGTTGACCAGGTAGCGCTGGCAACGGCCCTTGGCGCGCAGTTGGAGCCGTCTCTGGCGCGAACACTTTACAGCGCAGCCCAGGCCGGCCAGGTCCTGGGCATTTCCAAGAAAGTCGCCGCCCTGGGGCTTGCGCTGGGGCAGTGGCTGGAGAGCGCCGCCCTGCCCCTGCGCGAGCAGACCTGGGGCCTGCTGCTGGAGCATCCGTCGGACACCGTGCGCAGTTGGGCGGCCTTTGCCAACGCCTACTGCCAACGCAACAGCGAACCGGAGCAGGCTTTGCTGAGCCAGTTCCGGTTCGCCACCGACCCGCATTTCGGCGTGCGCGAATGGGCCTGGATTGCCTTGCGACCGTTGCTGGCCCGGGACCTGACGGGCGCACTGGAGATGCTACGCCGCCATGCCCGCAGCGATGACCCGCTGATCCGCCGTTTCTGCGTTGAAATCCTGCGCCCGCGTGGGGTCTGGTGCGAGCACATCGCCCCGCTCAAAGCCGAGCCGCAGATGGCCGAACCCTTGCTGATTGCCATGCTCGATGAAACCGACAAATACGCCCAGGACTCGGTCGCCAACTGGATCAACGACGCCAGCAAGACCCGGCCGGATTGGGTGCAGCATTTGTTCGAGCGCTACCCACCCAGCGGCAAAGCCGCCACCAGGATTTTTACCCGGGCTACCCGCAGCCTTTCTCAATAGATGTGAACAGGAGTCACAAATGTCGCTCAAAGCAAAGCTACAAACCGTCAAGGACCAGATGGCCCAGTTGCCTGCCGAGGTCCTGCACAAGTTCCAGGCATCGCTACAGACGCTGCTCGACAGCCATTTGGGCGACAAGGCTCTGAAGGTCAACGACAAGGCGCCCCTGGCGGTGCTCAAGGATGCTGACGAGCAGGATGTGGACCTACGCCAGTTGCTGGATAAAGGTCCATTGGTGCTGGTGTTCTACCGAGGCCTGTGGTGCCCCTTCTGCGGCCAGGCATTGACCGCCTACCAGCAGATGGTCGGAGACCTTGCCGCCTCGGGCGCCACCCTGGTGGCCGTGTCGGCACAAACGCCGGAGTTCACGCGCAAGACCCGCGAAGCCCTCGGCATCAAATACCTGTTGCTCAGCGATACCGATAACCAGCTGGCGCGCCAGTACGGCATCGTGTTCAAGCTCGAAGACGAGCTGGATGAGGTCTACCGCTCCCTGGGTGCCGACCTCAAGCTATTCAACGGCTCCGACGCCCTGACCTTGCCCCTGGCCAGCGCCTTTGTGATCGGCCAGGACGGGCTGATCCGCGCCGCCTTCGTCAACGTGGACTACTCGCAACGGGTAGAGCCACAGCAATTGATCACGGCCGCCAGCCGCGCATAACCGGCAATTCTCGCCGAAGGCGCCCACGCCTTTGGCGAACCCACTTGTTCAGGGACTGACGACATGAAACGAATCGCAATCATGGGGGCCGGCGTAGCCGGTCACCTGGCCGCGCTGTACTTCAAAAAAAGGTTACCGGGTGTCGAAGTCATCCTGATCGGGCGTCCGGACCGCAAGCGCCCGATCGTCGGCGAGTCCACAGTCGAGTTGACTACCCACTTCTTCAAGGGCCTGGGGCTGGGGCGCCTGCTGGAAGAAAAGCACTACCACAAGTACGGCCTGACCTATTACCTGAAGCTGCGCAACAACCCCGAGTGCCGCAACTACGTGGTGCACGAGGCTCCGGGCGTGATCCGCATGCCGGCCTACAACCTCAACCGTTTCAGTTTCGACAAGGACCTGCGCCAGATTGTCGGTGATCAGCAGGTACAAATGATTGAGGCCGATGTCACTGCCGTCGACCTCAATGCCGGTGAGCACGCCACCCACCTGCTGACCCTGCGCAGTGCCGCCGATGAGCAACAGCAACTGACCGCCGATTGGGTGGTGGACGCCACCGGCCGCAATCGCTTCATGGCGAAAAAGCTCAAGCTGCACAAAGAAGCGACGTACCAGCGCAGTACCTTCTGGCTCAGGCTCAAGGACTTCGACCGCAGCATCTTGTCCAGCATCACCGCGCACAAGGACAAGCATCACTGCTACGACCCGTACTACGTGACCCATCATTTTTATGGCAAGGGCTACTGGATCTGGATGATCCCGATGCGCAGCGACGACGGCAACGAGATGATCAGCATCGGCATCACCTACCGGCCGGACATGATCGAGCAGAAAATCGGCACCCTGGAGGCCTTCAAGGAAAAGGTCATGGCCGACCATCCGGTGATTACCGAGTTGATCGAGTCGGGCCAACTGGTCGATACCCAGGCCATGCACAACTACATGTACGAGGCGCGGCAATACTACTCGACCGAAGGTTGGTTCCTGCTGGGCGACGCAGCCTTTACCTTCGACCCGGCCAACAGCGCCGGGCTGGCCTATGTGGCGCAGCAGATCCCGCAAGTCGCTGCGATGATCGAGAAGGATATCCACGGCAGCCTGACACCCGCCTACGTCAATTGCCTGGAGTCGCACATCCAGGCGCAACTGGCCCTGCAGGACACCTGGAGCAAGTGGTACGAGGTGATGGACGACCCGTTCATGATGGGCTGGACCCTGCTGTTCGCCAACATGGCGTACTTCCACGTGGTGTTGCCGATGTACATGACCGGGGATTTTCTCGATGGTCATCAGGCCCAGCAATTTGCCGACCTGCTGCCGCGCTACACCCGCGAGATGCAACCCTCGCCCCTGCCGTTTGCCTGCCTGCTGCAAGAGATCCGTCGCTCGAACCCGGGCTTGAGCCCGGAGATGATGCCCAACCTCTACTCACGCACCATCAACTTCGACCTGTACAGGGCGGAGAACCGCGCACGGCCGATCTACGCCTCCAACTATTACCTGCGCTCGGCGCTGCTGCGGGTGCGGCTGATGAAAATGGTCAAGTGGTCGCTGTCCGCACGCCACTTCAAGTTGTTGCTGCGCCATGGCGGTGGCGCCGTGCAGGACCTGGCACGGGCTGCGGTCCTGCGCCTGCGCCCTTCACTGTTCTACAAATATGGCGAGTCGCCGGAGCTGCTGAAGTCGCCGTTTGGCAAGGAAGGTGGCTTCCTCGACCTGGTACGTCGCGGATGAACGGCATGGCGCAGGTCCGCACTGACCTGCTGGACCTGAGTGCCGTGCAACTGGCGTGGTTGATTCGCGGCAAGCAGATATCGCCGGTGGAACTGATCGAGCAATGCATTGCGCGCCTGGAGCAGGTCCAGCCACTGTGCAATGCGATGGCGGTCGACCTGTTCGAGGCTGCCCGCGACGCTGCCCGCCGGGCCGAAGAGGATGTGCTCAAGGGGCGGCCACTGGGACGCTTGCACGGCGTGCCCTTCTCCATGAAGGAAGGCCTGGGCCTT
>LNAP01003888.1_pt1 | contig 14134 bp, 12 predicted proteins | sample 602601 | NCBI WGS metagenome assembly LNAP01 (sample SAMN02440304, study PRJNA202911) | soil metagenome | biome: Subtropical and temperate rainforests or woodlands; isolation source: soil samples (1 kg each in a 20% v/v slurry with milli Q water) were... ...
GGGCCTGGAGCCAGGGCCCGGTGGCGCTGCTCGGCGACGCCGCCCACGCCATGCTGCCGTTCGCGGCCCAGGGTGCCGGCATGGCGATCGAGGACGCCGCAGTACTGGCGAAATGCCTCAGCGAGACCCTGGACGGCTCCACCGATGTCGCGGCCGCGCTGCAGAGCTACGCCGCGCTACGCCGCCCCCGGGTGGCCCGGGTACAACGCGTCGCGCGGCAATCCGGCCGGATCTATCACCTGCGCGGGCCGATGGCGCTGGCACGCGATCTGACGATGCAGGCGATGGGCGCATCCCGGCTGCAGGCGCGGCAGGACTGGATCTACGACTGGCGAATGTGAAGGCTGCGTCAGCGCTTGCGAGCGCCATGGGCCGGCGCTGCGGGCACCGGCGGCGTTGCAGGGGCGACAGGAGTAGCCACGCATTTGTTGCGCAGCCAGGTCTCCTCGGCGAGCTTCGACGAGGCCCGCGCCGAGATGTAATCGTTGCCATAGGCCACCTGGCTGACCACCGCCCCTCCGGTCCCTGTCTTGGCCTTGTCGATCAGCCCCTGCAGTTCGGCGGTGCGCGCCGCCTGCGTCTTGCGCTCGGCCTCGAGCTGGTTGCAGTCGAACTGTTCGTATTTGGCGGGGTCGACGAAGGCGGCCGAGGCAAAACTGTCGCCGATCCCGGCGCAGCCGCCCAGCCCCGCTGCCAGCGCAAGCAGCGACAGCGCCGCCACGGCGCGGGTCAGGTATCGGAACGGGAGGGCGTGATCGATCATGGGACTTGCTACACCGGACACTGTTGACGTTGCGTAAACCATCGCCCGGTGACCGCATTGAGGCCGGATCGGCGGGCCGCCGACCGCCCGATCGGCCATCCACTTTGCTTTGCGGCCCGGGCTCCCTTATGAGGGGGCGCGTCTTGTCGGCGGGCTGCATGCCAGTTCGCCCTGAAGCGCGGAAGACCTGATCGGACGATCGATGCGGACGTGGCGGAACTGGTAGACGCAAGGGACTTAAAACCTCTTGGCCCTACTGATGTCATTCAGTTTTCTCGCAAACACCCCTTCATAAACCCATCGAAACCGATGGGACAAATCGTGATCTGCAAAACGCTCCAGCTACCGCCGGGAGGGTATGACATGGCTCTCTTGCCGAAGGCACCACCGTATCTGTTGAGAACCCCCATGCACCGCATTTATCCCGACATCGATGTGGTGCCTGCAAGCGGGGAAACGCTGGTGGAGCGCGCGCTCGCGTTTGCGCTTGGCGGATTGGAAGCGGTGGCCAAGGTTGAGGCGGGGCGCCCCCAATGAAGATCTTGATGTTCGGCAGAGGCGTGATTTCGGTGCTTTACGGGTGGGCGCTCGAAAAGGCTGGTCACACGGTCGAATTCTACGTCCGTCCGGGCCGCGCGGCGCAGTACGGCCCGGCCGTGAAGCTTGAGATGCTCGATGCAAGAAGATCGATCCTTGGCAAGCGCGTAAACGAGAATTGGGCAATCCACATGCGCGAGGATCTGCCTGCTGATCACGACTACGACCTGATCCTCGTGAGTGTGCAGCACTACCACTTCGAGAACGCGGCGGCGTTTCTCGGACCACGTGTCGGCAAGGCGACGGTGCTGGTGTTCAACAACCTCTGGGTCGAGCCCACGACGGCCGCTTCACGGCTTCCCGCCGCGCAACTGGCGTGGGGATTCCCTGGGGCGGGCGGAGGCTTTGGCGCGGACGGAGTGCTACGCGGTGCGCTGTCCGGCAAAGTTACCTTTGGGACCTTTCTCACCGACCCCAGCCTCCCTGAGATGGCCGTACGCGGAGCGTTCAAGAAGGCTGGATTTGCTATCGTCGAGCAACGAGACTTTCGCAGTTTTCTGTTCGTGCATTTCGCGCTCGATTGCGCCGTGGAGACCGAGGCGCTCAAAGCCGGCTCTATGGCGGGCGCGTTCGCCTCGGGCCGTCACCGCCGCGACGCGATTCTGAACATGCGGGAACTGGTGCCGCTTCTCGCGGCACGCTCGGTCGATCTGAAAAATCAGTCGAGCAAATTGGCTCCGTTTCGACTACCCATCTGGCTGGTTGGCCCGATGATGGGAATAGCTTCGAAGCTGGTCCCATTGGTTCGCGTACTGCTCGACAGCCACTCGAACATGGAGGAGCTGCGTTCGACCTGCCGCGATGTGCTTACCGAGGCGCGACGCCTCGGCGTGAACCTGCCGCGGCTCGAGGCCGCTTCGTCGCTTTTCGAAAGCACCGGCCTGGAGTAGCCCGCAGCCATTGCTGATGCCGCTGGCGGCCGCTCAGAGGCACATGGCAGGCAGCTCAGATGATATTGATGCCCTTGCCGTCGGGGTGCCGTATGCCTTTCGTAGACGAGCCCCCCAGATTCGCCGATCGATTGTCGCGCGCGCCGCTCAGTCGGGACAAACCAAGCGCCCGCTACAGCGTTGCGAGTCAGCGTAGGGCAGCGCGAGCGGCAACGAAGAGCCTTCCCACTCGATGGCTGCGATGAATGCCAGCATACTCGAGCATCGTATAAGCTGCAAAACATCCGTTGACCCAAGGGGAAAAAACCTTGAGAGAACAACGAGTGCGGACGTGGCGGAACTGGTAGACGCAAGGGACTTAAAATCCCTCGATGGCAACGTCGTGCGGGTTCGATTCCCGCCGTCCGCACCAACTCCAAGCATGCCGTGACCGATCGATGGCGGCCACAGCAAGGTCGCTCAAACTCTCTGAATCTCGCCCTTGAACAGAGCCAGCGGCACAACCTTGGCGCGCAGCGCCTTCGCCTGCATCTTGCAGACGCATAAAGGCTCGCCCTTGACCTTGGTGCAGCGGCAGGTGGTGCCATAGGCGAAGTCCACCAATGCAACGATGTCTTTTGCGGCGATCGCCTGCTCCACGCGTTCGTCGTAGGTCATGCAAATCCACCTTCGCTGAAAGAGGGTTGTCCGTAGCGCTACGGCCGGTTGCGCGGCGGCGGCCGCGCTTCGAGATACGACGCGACCGGCGAACCGTTTCAGCGTTGCTATACGCGAAGGACGCGGCAGGGCAAGCCGCCCAGGCCGAACGCACCAAACGCAACGCGCCGGCCTGATCGCTCAGGCCGGCGCGAAATGTCGGTCGGACCCTGGGCGCCGTGGCGCCGCAGGCCTATTCCTTCTTGTCGATGTTCCAGAACACCGGAGTCGCCGCGCCGGGCAGCACGCCGGTCAGCGAGGTCCGCCACGCGCTGGGAATCTTGTATTCGCCGAGCGGGATGTAGATCACCTGTTCGAACACCTCCTCCTGCACCGCGGCGGCAAGCTTCTTCTGCTCGTCGAGGGTGGTCGCGCGCGAGAACTTGTCGCGCAGTTCTTCCAGCTTCGCGTCCTCGGTCCAGCCGAACCAGCCGCCGTTGGACTTGCCCTTGCCCGACGTCGAGACGTTGGCGATCGGATTCAGGATGTCGGCACCGACCCAGTTGGTGAAGAACATGTTCCAGCCGCCCTCCTTGACGGGCTTCTGGCTGGCGCGGCGGGTCACGACGGTCTGCCAGTCGGTGGCCTGCACCTCGACCTTGAAGCCGGCATCGCGCAGCAGCTGCGCCGCCACGATCGGCTGCGCCTTCAGCGTGATGACGTCGGTCGGCGCCATGATCACCACGGGCGTGCCGTCATAGCCGGATTCAGCCAGCGCCTTCTTGGCTTCCGCCATGCCGTTGCCCTTCACCAGAGTCTCCGACCCGACATCCGACGCGAACGGCGTGCCGCAGGCGAAGACCGACCCGCACATCTTGTAGTATTCAGGATTGCCGATCAGCGCGTCGAGCACCGGCTTCTGGCTCAATGCGAGGAAAGCGGCGCGACGAACCTTGACGTTGTCGAACGGAGGATGAAGGAAATTCATCCGGCCCAGCGTCTGGTAGCCAAGCTTGTTGAGGACCTCCATCTTGAGCTCCTTGTCGGCAGCCAGCACCGGAAGGATATCGAACGACGGATTTTCCAGGAAATCGATGTCGCCGGACTGCAGCGCGTTCACCGCGGTCTGCGCGTCGGGCATGGTGATCCATTCGACCCGGTCGACCTTGACCACCTTGCCGCCGGCGGCCCAGCTCGCGGGCTCGGAACGCGGCACGTAGTCCTTGTTCTTCTCGTAAACCGCCTTCACGCCGGGCTGGAATTCAGCCTGCACGAACTTGAACGGGCCCGAGCCGATCTGCTCCGGAATCGCCTTGCCCGCGGGCGTTTCCGCCAGACGCTTCGGCATCATGAACGGCACCAGCGACGACGGCTTCGCGATCGAGTCCAGCACCAGGCCGTAGGGCTCCTTCAGCGTCAGCACGATGGTCTTGGCATCGGGAGCTTCAAGGCTCTTGGTGAAGTCCATGAGCTTCTGGCCCATGCCGTCCACCCTGCCCCAACGCTGCAGCGACGCCACGCAGTCTTCTGCGGTGACGGGCTTGCCGTCATGCCATTTCAGGCCATCGCGCAATGTAAAGGTATAGGTCAGCTTGTCGTCGGAAACCTTGAAGCTCGCCATCTGCGGCTGAACCTTGAAGTCCGCGTCCATCGCCAGCAAGGTATCGTAAACCATGTAGCCATGATCGCGCGTGATGTACGCAGTGGTCAGGCCGGGATCGATGACGCGCAGATCCGAATGCATCACCGCCGTCAGGGTCTTGGCATCAGCGAAAGACGGCAATGCCAGAGTCACAGCAACGGCAAGGCCGGGCAGAGTCAATTTGGAAAACGCCGCGGAATGCCGCCAACGTGAAATAAAGGACATGGATCGCTCCTGACTGGAATCTGATCATCGGTGGATGATTCATTATGCAACGCGATAGTTTATTAGGCGCATCAAAAACGCTGCATGTTTGAGGCATCAAAGAGTTGCATCAAGCGTCTTGCGCGTCAATCGGGTTTTGTTTTGGCTTCGTTTTGCGGAGTGCGATGCCCGCGCATTTGCAAATCTGGATTCACTGCTGATAAGTGGCGGTGCGAGCCGCGCGAGGTCCGCAACGCCAGGCGCACCTGCCGACGACGACAAGCTTTCGAGCCACGAGGAATACCGCGATGAACCCCGCCAACCTTCCGTTTGATACCGATGAGATGCTGCAGGGGCTGCGCGTCTGGGTCGAATGCGAGAGTCCCACCTGGGACGCGAATGCCGTCAACGGCATGCTCGATCTCGCCGCGCGCGACATGGCGATCATGGGGGCGACGATCGAACGCATCGCCGGACGACAGGGCTTTGGCGGCTGCATCCGCGCGCGTTTCCCGCATCCGAAATTCGGCGAGCCCGGCATCCTGATTGCCGGCCACATGGATACCGTGCATCCGGTCGGCACCATCGACACGCTGAAGTGGCGCGTCGAGGGCAACAAGTGTTTCGGCCCCGCGATCTGCGACATGAAGGGCGGCAATTACCTGTCGCTGGAAGCGATCCGTCAGTTGGCGCGCGCCTCGTTCACCACGCCGCTGCCGGTCACCGTGCTGTTCACGCCGGACGAGGAAGTCGGCACGCCGTCGACTCGCGACATCATCGAGGCGGAAGCCGCGCGCAACAAATACGTGCTGGTGCCCGAACCCGGCCGCCCCAACAGCGGCGTCGTCACCGGCCGCTACGCCATCGCGCGCTTCAATCTTGAGACCATCGGCAAGCCGAGCCACTCCGGCGCGACGCTGTCGTCGGGCCGCTCCGCGATTCGCGAAATGGCGCGCCGGATCCTCGCCATCGACGAGATGACCGGCCCGGACTGCACCTTCAGCGTCGGCATCGTGCACGGCGGCAAATGGGTCAATTGCGTTGCGTCGAACTGCACCGGCGAAGCGCTCAGCATGGCCAAACGCCAGGCCGATCTTGACGCCGGCGTCGAGCGCATGATGGCGCTGAACGGCACCGCCAACGACGTCACCTTCAAGGTGACCCGCGGCGTCACCCGCCCGGTGTGGGAGCCGAACGCCGGCACTCTGGCGCTGTACGAAAAAGCCCGGGCGATTGCCAAGGGACTCGGGGTCGATCTCACCCACGACAGCGCCGGCGGCGGCTCCGACGGTAACTTCACCGGCGCAATGGGGATTCCGACCCTCGACGGCCTCGGCGTGCACGGCGCCGACATGCACACGCTCGGCGAGTACATCGAAATCGACAGCCTGGTAACCCGCGGCCGCCTGATGGCCGGTTTGCTGGCGACGCTGGATTGATGCACAAGGGCGTCAAGGTTGCGCAGCGGGGAACCGGCGTGCAATCACCGGTCCGGGGCGGTGGCACAGGATTTGCTCCTTTCGCCTTGGGCGAGTTGCGACAGTGAGGACCATGTTGAAGTTTTGCAGCGAGCCAGCGACGCTCCCCGTCAATCGATGCCAGGCGTTGTTCGCGCTCCGCATCGCGCTGAGATAGGATCGTCACCATGCTCGGATATCTCATTCGCCGAATTCTCGCCGCCATTCCTGTCATGGGCGTGGTGGCGCTGTTCGTGTTCCTGCTGCTACGGCTGACGCCCGGTGACCCCGCCGCGATCCTGGCCGGCGACAATGCCTCGCCCGAAAACCTCGAGCGCATCCGCACCCAGCTCGGCCTCAACGAGCCGCTCTACACGCAGTTCTTTTCATGGATCGGGCGCCTGCTGCATGGCGATCTCGGCGTGTCGCTGATTTCCAACGTGCCCGTGCTGCAGATGATCAGCCAGCGCATCGAACCTTCGATCAGCGTCGCGCTCAGCGTCATGCTGCTCTCCATTCTCGTCGCGGTGCCGCTCGGCGTCATCGCCGCGTGGAAGCACGGCACCTGGATCGACCGTTTCGTGATGGCGCTTTCGGTGATCGGTTTCTCGGTCCCGGTGTTCGTGATCGGCTACGTGCTGATCCAGATCTTCGCGATCGAGCTGCGCTGGGTGCCGGTGCAGGGCTTCCGCAGCATCTTCAAGGGATTCGGCCCGTTCTTCGAACGCATTATCCTGCCGACCGTCGCGCTGTCCTTCATCTATGTCGCGCTGATCGCCCGCATGACGCGCGCCGCGATGCTCGACGTGCTCGGCGAGGACTATGTCCGCACCGCCCGCGCCAAGGGCATCAATGAAAGCGGCGTGCTGCTGCACCATGCGCTGCGCAATGCTGCAGTGCCGGTGATCACCGTGATCGGCACCGGCTTTGCCCTGCTGATCTCCGGCGTCGTCGTCACCGAGAGCGTGTTCAACCTGCCCGGCATCGGGCGCCTGACGGTCGATGCCGTGCTGGCGCGCGATTTCCCGGTGATCCAGGCGATGATCCTGCTGACATCCGGCGTCTACGTCCTGGTCAATCTGCTGATCGATCTCGCCTACTCGCTTCTCGATCCCAGAATTCGTTACTAGGAATCCGTATCTGATGGCGATCGAAACCCTTCCCAACGCCGTTCTGCCCTCGCGCAGCGGGCCGTCCTTCGGCTTTCTCACGGCCACGCCGATCATCGCAATGGCGACGGTGTGCCTGGCTCTGGTCATCCTCTCGGCGATCTTCGCGCCGTGGCTGACGACGCACGATCCGCAATTGCTGCTTCCCGCGATGCGGCTGAAGCCGGCCAGTGCCGAATATCTGCTCGGCACCGACGCCTACGGTCGCGACGTGCTGGCGCGCATTCTGTACGGCGGTCGCATCTCGCTGCTGATCGGCCTCGGTGCCGCCACGATCAGCATCGCCATCGGCCTGTTGATCGGCCTGGTGGCCGGCTTCTTCAAATGGGTCGACGCCATCCTGATGCGGGTGATGGACGGCCTGATGGCGATGCCGAGCGTGCTGCTGGCCATCGCGGTGGTCTCGCTGTCCGGCGCGAGCCTGACCACCGTGATGATCGCCATCACCATCCCGGAAATCCCCCGCGTCGCGCGGCTGGTGCGCTCCGTCGTGCTGTCGGCGCGCGAGGAACCCTACGTGGAAGCCGCGATTTCGCTCGGCAGCAGCATGCCGAAGATCATGTGGCGGCATCTGATGCCGAACACCGTCGCGCCGCTGATCGTCCAGGGCACCTATATCGCCGCCTCCGCGATCCTGACCGAAGCGATCCTGTCGTTCCTCGGCGCCGGCATCAGCCCGGAGACGCCGACCTGGGGCAATATCATGGCCGAAGGCCGCGGCTTCTTCCAGGTGAAGCCATCGCTGATCTTCTGGCCCGGCCTGCTGCTGTCGATCGCGATTCTCTCGGTCAACCTGATTGGCGATGCGGCGCGCGACGCGCTCGACCCGCGCATGAAACAGCGGGAGAGCGGCAAGTGAGCAATCCAGTGAGTGACACCGTGAACAGCAATCCGCTGGTGCTGCAGATCGACAACCTCGTCGTCGGCGTCGGCAAGGACGGCGGCGGCAAGAAGATCATCGACGGCATCTCGCTGCAGGTGCGCCAGGGCGAAACGCTGTGCGTGGTCGGCGAGAGCGGCTCCGGCAAGTCCGTCACATCGCTTGCCACCATGGGCCTGCTGCCGAAGGATTCGCTGAAGGCCGTCGGCGGCAGTATCAGACTGGTCGGCGAGGATGTGTTGCAGGCCAGCGATCGCCGGCTGCGCCATTTGCGCGCCACCACGATGGCGATGATCTTCCAGGAGCCGATGACGGCGCTCAATCCCGTCGTGCCCGTCGGCAAGCAGATCGACGAGGTGCTGCGCACCCACACCGATCTCGACGCCGCGGCGCGCAAGAAGCGCATCCTGGACATGATGGACCAGGTCCGGCTGCCGGACGTGAAGCGCATCTTCAACTCCTATCCGCACCGGATGTCCGGCGGGCAACGTCAGCGCATCATGATCGCGATGGCGCTGGTGCTGGAGCCGAAGCTCCTGATCGCCGACGAGCCGACCACGGCGCTCGACGTCACCACGCAGAAGCAGATCCTGACGCTGATCCGCGACCTGCAGAAGGATCACGGCACCGCGGTGCTGTTCATCACCCACGACATGGGCGTCGTCGCCGAAATCGCCGACCGCGTCGCGGTGATGCGTCAGGGACGCCTCGTCGAGACCGGCACGCTCGACGGCATCCTGCGTACCCCGACCATGGACTACACGCGAAAACTGCTGTCGGCGGTGCCGAGCCTGGTGCCGCGGGCGCCGCGCGTCGAAGTTGGGTTCAATCCGGTGGTGCTGGAGGCCAACGAACTCAGCAAGGTCTATCGCGAACGTTCGTTCTTCGGCAAGGCGCGCGAGGTCGCAGCGGCGCAGGACGTGACGCTGACCTTGCGCAAGGGCCGCACGCTGGGCATCGTCGGCGAGAGCGGCTCCGGCAAATCCACCGTGGCGCGCTGCATCGTCCGGCTGATCGACCCGACCTCCGGCGGCATCCGCCTCGGCGGCCGCGAGATTGCCGACCTGTCGCGCCGCATGCTGCAGCCGCACCGCAAGAAGATCCAGATCATCTTCCAGGATCCCTACCGCTCGCTCAACCCGCGCATCACGGTCGGCGAATCCATCGCCGAAGGTCCGATCAATTTCGGCGTCTCGCACAAGGATGCCATGGCGAAAGCCCGCGAGCTGCTGGAGCTGGTTGACCTGCCCGCCGACGCCGTATCGCGCTATCCGCACCAGTTTTCCGGCGGCCAGCGCCAGCGCATCGCCATCGCCCGCGCGCTGGCGCTGGAGCCCGATGTGCTGGTGGCCGACGAGGCCTGCTCGGCACTCGACGTCTCGGTGCAGGCGCAGGTTCTGGAACTGCTCGACAGCATCCAGACCCGGCTCGGCATCTCCTTGCTGTTCATCACTCACGACCTGCGCGTCGCCGCGCAGATCTGCGACGATGTCGCGGTGATGCAGCACGGCCGTGTCGTCGAACAGGGCCCCGCCGGTGAAGTCCTCACAAATCCGCAACAGGCCTATACCCGCCAGCTGCTTGACGCGGCGCCCGGACGGGGATGGGATTTCGCCAACTTCCGGCCGGTGGCGCCGCTCGAGGCTGCGGCTGCCGCCATATAACTTTCCCTGTCATTCCGGGGCGCGAACGGCCCGAGCCGTGAGCGAACCCGGAATCCCGAAATGTTCAAAACATCTCCGGGTTCCGGGTTTCGCGCTTCAACCGGCCGCGCCGGCCGAAGCGTGCCACTGAACGACGATTACCGAGACTGAGATGACTTCATGACCCGTATTGCTGTCGGCGGCTTCCTGCACGAGACCAACACCTTCGCACCGACCAAGGCGACCTATGAGGCGTTCGTGCATGGCGGCGGCTGGCCGTCGATGACACACGGCGCCGACGTGCTGAAGGTGATGCGCGGCATCAATGTCGGCCTCGCCGGCTTCATCGAAGAGGCCGAGGCCAAAGGCTGGGACCTGGTGCCGACCATCGCCTGCGGCGCCAGCCCGTCGGCGCATGTCACCAGGGATGCGTTCGAGCGCATCGTCGGCGAGATGATCGACGGCATCGCGGCGGCGATGCCGCTCGATGCGGTCTATCTCGACCTGCACGGCGCCATGGTCACCGAACATCTCGACGACGGCGAAGGCGAGATCGCAGCAAGGGTGCGAAAAGTCATCGGTCCGGACATTCCCTTCGTCATCAGCCTCGACCTGCACGGCAACATTTCGCCGGAGCTGGTCCGCGACACCGACGCGCTGATCGCCTACCGCACCTACCCCCATGTCGACATGGCCGACACCGGCCGCGCCTGCGCGCGCCACATGGAGTTGCTGCTGGCAGGCAACAGATTTGCGAAGGCGTTCAGGCAGCTGCCGTTCCTGATTCCGATCAGCTGGCAGTGCACCAATGACGAGCCGACCAAGAGCATCTACTTCAAGCTCGCTGCGCTCGAGGACGATCAGGTCCCCACGCTGTCGTTCGCGCCGGGTTTTCCGGCCGCCGACTTTCCGCATTGCGGGCCGAGCGTATTTGCCTATGGCGTGACGCAGGCGGATGCCGATGCAGCAGCCGATATGGTGGTGGCGATGGTCAACGGCCATGAGGACGATTTCGACGGCAGGATCTACACTCCGGACGAAGGCGTGCAATATGCCATGGAGCTGGCGAAGAGCGCCACCAAGCCGATCGTGATCGCCGATACCCAGGACAATCCCGGTGCCGGCGGCGATTCCGACACCACCGGCATGCTCGCCGCACTGGTTCGCAACCACGCCACCAAGGCGGCGATCGGCGTGATCTACGATCCGGCCGCGGCTGCCGCCGCGCACGCCGCCGGCGAAGGCGCCACCGTGACGCTGTCGCTCGGCGGCAAGTCGGGCATCCCGGGCGACGCGCCGTATGAAGCGAGCTTCATCGTCGAGAAACTCTCTGACGGCAAGTTCGTGGCCCCCGGCCCCTATTATGGCGGTCGCGACATGGACATGGGTCCGTCGGCCTGCCTGCGCATCGACGACGTCCGCGTCGTCATCTCCTCGCACAAGGCGCAGCTCGCCGATCAGGCCATGTATCGCTTCGTCGGCATCGAGCCGACCACCCAATCGATTCTGGTCAACAAGAGCTCGGTGCATTTCCGCGCCGACTTCGAACCGATCGCCGGCAGACTGCTGATCTGCGCCGCGCCCGGCGCGATGCCGGCCGACACCTCGACGCTGCCATGGACGCGGTTGCGTCCGGGCATTCGCCTGAAGCCGAACGGCGAAGCTTTCACGCCCCAGACAAACTCTCCCGCCCTCGCCCCCGTGAACGGATAACCGCCATGCCCACGCTCGACCGTATCGAAGGTTTCGCCGACGAACTCACCGCGATCCGCCGCGACCTGCACGCGCATCCGGAAATCGGCTTCGAGGAAGTCCGCACCTCCGGCATTGTCGCCGAGAAGCTGGCGAGCTGGGGCGTCGAGGTGCATCGCGGTCTCGGCGGCACCGGCGTGGTCGGCGTGCTCAAGGGCAACGGCACCGGCACGAAAAAGATCGGCCTGCGCGCCGACATGGATGCGCTGCCGATGGAGGAGAACACCAATCTGAAATGGCGTTCCACCATTCCCGGCCGCTTTCACGGCTGCGGCCACGACGGCCACACCACCATGCTGCTCGGCACCGCGCGCTATCTCGCCGAGACCCGCAATTTCGACGGCACCGTGCACTTCATCTTCCAGCCGGCCGAAGAAGGCCTCGGCGGCGCCCGGGCCATGATCAAGGACGGGTTGTTCACCAAGTTTCCCTGCGACGAGATCTACGGCCTGCATAACGCCCCGAACCTGAACCATGGCGAGATCGCGATCTTCCCGGGACCGGCCATGGCGGCCGCCGATTTCTTCGACATCGTCATCACCGGCTATGGCGGGCACGGCGCAAGGCCGGAGAAATCCAAGGACCCAGTGATGGTCGCGGTGGCGCTGGCGCAGGCGCTGCAGACCATCGTCAGCCGCAACGTCAACCCGCTGAAGTCCGCGGTGCTGTCCATCACCCAGATCCACTCGGGCTCGGCCTATAACGTCATTCCCGGCGACGCCAGGCTGTGCGGCACCATCCGCACCTTCGACGAAAAGGTCCGCCTGATGGTGCGCGAGCGGATGCACGCACTGGCCGCCGGCATGGCTATCGCCTTCGATGTCGAGATCAATGTCGATATCCGTGACGGCTTCAGCGTGCTGGTCAACCAGGAGGAGCAGTCGAAGGCGATCGAGGACGTCGCCCGCACCGTGGTCGGCGACAGCAACGTGTTCACCGACGTCAAGCCGTTGATGGGCTCCGAGGATTTCGCCGACATGCTGCACGCCGTTCCGGGCGCCTATTTCTGGGTCGGCCATGACGGCGATGTGCCGGTGCATAACCCCGGCTATGTTCTCGACGACAAGATCCTGCCGATCGGCGCCAGTATGTTCGCCCGGATTATTGAAACGCGGATGCCGGCGGCGCAGGGCTGATACTCGCTACGCTCCTGCGGAGGATGGGTTGAGCGTCGTCGCGAAACCCATCTTTCGAACCCGATTGATGGGTTTCGCAAGCGTTCAACCCATCCTACACTTGCCCCTGTGAAGAACAAAAATACACAGGGAAGAGACCAGCATGGCCTACGAGACGATTCTCTATGACGTCGCCGACCAGATCCTCACCATCACCCTGAACCGTCCCGAAAAACTCAACGCCTACAACGCCACCATGCAGGCGGAGCTGATCGCGGCGTTCGATGCGGCCGATGCCGACGACGACGTCCGCGCCGTCATCGTCACCGGCGCCGGCCGCGGCTTCTGCGCCGGTGCGGATCTGTCGTCCGGCGCCGACACCTTCGATCGCGACGCCCGGCGCGGCCCCGTCAGGCGTCTCGCCGATGGCAGCGTCGACTACAGCGATCCCCAGGTGCGCGATGGCGGCGGCCAGGTGACCCTGCGCATCTTCAAATGCCTGAAACCGGTGATTGCCGCGGTCAACGGCCCCGCGGTCGGCATCGGCGCCACCATGCAGCTGGCGATGGATATCCGCATCGCCTCGGAAGCCGCGCGCTTCGGCTTCGTGTTCTCGCAGCGCGGCATCGTGCCGGAGGCGGCGTCGAGCTGGTTCCTGCCGCGCCTGGTCGGCATCTCGCAGACGCTGGAATGGTGCTATTCGGGCCGGGTGTTTCCGGCGGCGGAAGCGCTGCAGGGCCGCCTCGTCAGCCGGGTGGTGCCGCCCGACGATCTGCTGCCGACGGCGCGGGCGCTGGCCCGCACCTTCATCGACAAGACCGCGCCGGTGTCGGTGGCGCTGATCCGCCAGATGATGTGGCGCATGATGGGCGCCGACGATCCGATGGAAGCCCACAAGATCGACAGCCGCGGCATCTATGCACGCGGTCGCTCGGAGGATGTGAAGGAGGGCGTGGTCTCGTTCCTGGAAAAGCGCCCGGCCGTGTTCAAGGACAAGGTCTCGACCGATATGCCCGACTACTTTCCGTGGTGGGACGAGCGGGAATACAAGTAGCTATCGATCTCCGGACGCGATGCAGGCGGCTCCCCTCCCCCTTCCGGGGAGGGGTCGGGGGTGAAGGTGCCGCGGGCGACGGCACTTGTGGCACCCCCCCCCGACCGCGCTGCGCGCGGCCACCCTCCCCGCAAGGGGGAGGGAAAAGAACGTCACATTATCAGCGCCACGCGTCCGATTGCCTTGCGCTCGATCAGCAGCCGCATCGCCTGTGCAACATCTGCGAGCGGCAGGCGGTGCGAGACATGGGGCCGGATGCGGCCCTCCTCCGCCAATTGGAGCAGCGCCGCGATCCGCGCCGCGCCGAGTGCCGGATCGCGCCGCGCCGCCTC
>LNAP01003889.1_pt1 | contig 14129 bp, 11 predicted proteins | sample 602601 | NCBI WGS metagenome assembly LNAP01 (sample SAMN02440304, study PRJNA202911) | soil metagenome | biome: Subtropical and temperate rainforests or woodlands; isolation source: soil samples (1 kg each in a 20% v/v slurry with milli Q water) were... ...
GCCGAACAGGCGCTGGCGGAGCAGCGTCAGGTGCTGAGCGTAGAACGTGAACGGGTGGCCGCGGTCGAGGACCAGGCGCGTCAGAATGCGGCGCAATTTCGCCAGCAGGCGGCAGAGTCCTTGGCTGGGCGTCAGTCAGCCGAGTTGCGCCTGGCCGACCTGGAACTGCTTTTGGCGCAGCGCCAGACGCAGATCGAGGACCTGCAGCAGCAGCGTGAAGGTTTGCTGCTCGAACGCCGTGAAGCGCAGCAGCACAACCAGACGTTACAGCAGGATCTGCAGGCATTGCGGCTCAAGGCTGAGCAGGAACGCGTGGCGCAGGAGGGCTACGTACGTGGCGTCGAAGATCGTGCGCACCGCGAGGTCGACCGCGCGCGGGAGGAGGGCAAAGCCGTGACGGCCCAACTCAAAGAGGCTGGGCGGCATGCCGAGCAGCTGCAACGACGAATGGAGTCGATCCAAACCGAGCTCAGTCAAACCCAGCAATGTGCCGCCGCGCAGCAGGCTCGCGCCGATACGCTGGAGCAACAACTGACGCAGCTACGCCAGGCTCCCGCAACCAAACGTAAGCCAAGGTCCCGAAAGCCTGCGGCGGCAATATCCAATCCCTGAAGATAAAATTGGCGTCCGCGGGCCGATACGCTGCAAGTCGATGCAGCAGGTCATTGGATCCCTATCAAGGGTTGAAGTCGAAAGCGGGCTTTCGCGATCGGTGGTTTTCGACCCAAAGCGGCCTTCAAAAAATAGAGGCTAGAGCCTCGTGTGTACGTGCGCTCGGCGATCAAATCACCGGTCTCAGGTGTGGCGGAAGGGCGTTTATGTACTCTTCTGCCGTCGCCGCGGCTTGCGTAAGCTCGATGCTCCTAAAACGGTGTTTCCAGGCCAAGATCGTGGGTTTATCGGCCACAGGTAGGCTTCGCAACAAGACGAGGTAGACGTGGTACATCCGGTTGGCGGGTACTAATGGCAATGAGGACACCAAAAACCGAAACACTCGCTTTTTCTCTGCGTCTCCGCACACCACTTGAGCTGCGAAAGCAACGTGCCCCAATAATTTTAGATTCGCAGCGAGCTGAGTAGCATCGAAATGCCGTTCCAATCGGTCCAGCAATCGACTGATCAGCGCCTCGTCTCGTATCCGAAACACAATCGCGTCGCAGACTGCGTAGAGAAGTTCCCATGCTGCTATGTCTGAAGGTGGAAATGGCATCGCGTCCAAGACATCTTTCAAGATCTCTGCAAATTCAGCTTGCGTATCTGCCGGCAAGCTCGTGTTGCCGTTTGCGATACAGTCGACTAGTTTAATTGTTTGAGGTGGGGGGAAGCCTGCAGAGCGTAACCATCTTAGGTTGATTGTGATAGCTTCCCGTTGTTGAGCCACGTGACCTGCGCCGTTGTGTATCACCCATCGCATGAACGTGTTTCGGCCGAAGCTGATGCCAGGCTGCGAAAAGACACGCGCCACGACTGGGAAAGCTGTTTTGTAGTCATCTGCGTGACGCATGAAACGGACAGCATCGTGCCCGGTGCGCACCCTGTCAGGTCCCATTGCAGCGAGTAACTTTGCTTGCACATCCCCTAACTGCGTCATTCCGGCCTTGATCAGAACTTTCAGCACCTCTAATCCACGCACGAGATCAAGGTAATCGCCCTCGCTCGCGAGGGCCTCCCCGAAAGACGTAAGTTGTGCGCTGTAAGATGTCAATTCAGTCGCTTGTTCGTTGATTCCGTTTTTAAGAAGGCCCAATCCGAAGCGCCGCTCGCGCTCGTTGGCAATATCGACTTGTTGTAGAAGCCGCAATTTCAAGTCGACTGCGCTGGCGCCTGTCCGCCGCAGAATCGCGGATGCAAGCGTCGCGTGTCCCGATCGTAACCGGTCGCCGACCTCGGCGAAAATCAGGCCTTCGTCCTCGGCTTGCATCCACTGCTCGGTTTCTCCTGTTAGTCGTAGCAGAAGCCGTCTCGGAACACCTTGATCGCGAACGCCGCAGGCGCACAGGCACAAGAACGCCGAGTGAAGGTCGGGGATCAACTGTTTCACGCGCACCAGCGTGCGTTTGGCGATCTCGTCAAGGCTAGACCCACGAAGAGCGAGAGAGAGGGTAAAAATGTCTCCGGCTCGCATAAGTGTAGAGAACTTGGTAGCGCTCACCTTCTTGTCAGTTAGGCTCATCTCTTCCACGAGCTGATGGAACTCCTCCTCTGATACCACACCTAGCTTGTATGGGGAGACATGGACTGGAAAGTTACGTGGAATAACGCTCTCGTCCCTCGCGCTGGCCAGTACGATCAATTTTGCTTGAGGCTGTTGCCGTATAAGTTCAAGGACCACAGACTCAGCATCCACTTCATCACATATGATGATCACCGGTTTGCAAGCCATCTCCCCCAAGCGAGCAGCCTCGGTCCACGTTTCTAGATTGAGGTTCTGAGGCTCAACGACCTCAAAGACGAGCGCTCGGCCGGTGCGATAGAGGTCCCAACCAATACGTCGAACCACGGTAGATTTGCCGGAAGCCGAATTGCCCGTCACAAGGACGACCGCCGCTTTCCTGCCCATGGCGATCAGCGCACTTGAGATATCTCGCGTGCAATCACGACGCGCGTCCAAACCATAGTGGATAGCCGCCCAAGAAACACGGCCACTCTCCCGGAACTCGCGCTCTACACTCGGCACGTCATGGAAGGAGTTTTCGCTGGGAAGGAAGCTGATCGGTGAGCGGGCACTGGCCGGATGAAAATTGGGGAGCCCCGCGAGCGCCAGAGCTGCATCGCTTGCGAACAAGTTACGAGGCGGTGTCAGTAGTCCCTTCAGGCTGTCCATAGAAGCCTGGATCTGGGCCAAGGGAACGCCGAACATGGCCAATTTGGCAAATGCGAGGACTTCCTGATCATGTTGCTGGCCCTTTAGCTGAGGGCTCAGTCGAATGCTCGTATTCTCCACGACGTACTGGGCGAACCTCAGTGTGTCCTCGGGCTTGATCACTGGATTATCAAGGTACTCAAATTTCTTGGCCAGCTCCGTAGCGAGGGTGCGGCTGTATGAGCCGCGGATAAGGCGTAGCATTTCGGTACCAGTTACTACTCCACTCGAAACCAGGAGGAACTTAAGTTGCATCTTCTCAAGGTTGTTTACATCGGGTGGATTTCCACACGCGTCGATCGCATCACACATGAAGCCATGCAGAATGCCCCGGACACCAGCAAAGTCATATTCTTTCTCGGGTGTGTCCTTGTACTGAATGAAAACCTGCTGTCCGTCGCCGTACATCGTGTCAATGTCCTGGGCGCCTTCGTAACGCACTTGGACAAGTCCATCCTCGCAAAAAAGCAGCCGGACGATGAAGTGCAAAGCATGCGATGCCTGGTATTCGAATCCCTTCAATGCGACGCGCCCACCTTGGCGCACACGTGTGCGGAGAGATGCGCCTTCAACGGCCCAGGCCAGCTGCTTCACCTTCATGAAATTCCATTTCCTCTGAACTAAATGGCCAAAGAGGCCGGCCCCCAAGAATAGCGGCCACCGTGATTGTCGCACGAGCAAATCCTCGTGCCAGAATGGCTGAGGCGACTCCTTTCCTTCAAGTATAAGGAGGCGTTGATGAAGTATTCTTTAGTGGAAGGCTTCGCTTGCGTTCCGCTACCAGATATCGGGCTGTTTACTCCCCTGTAGGCAAATGCTCTTCGATACGAAGCATGACGATCTGTTGCTTCTCGTCAACAGGGTCACCTGGGTTGTCGTTCAGGTTAAGGCGCCGATTGAGGTAATAGAGTTGCGGTTTTCGCGCCCGGATTTTGGTTTCTCCATCCACCATTTGGTAGTCGTGCTCGATCGCTCTGCGCTTGTTGGGGGGGTAGGTGGGGTTGGGCCCAATCACTACGTCTATGTAGGTCTCCCACTCTCTGTCTTCGGGTACCGGTGAGGGTGGAGGAAGAGAATCCACTACTGACGCAATTCGTCCCAGAACGAAATCCTTGAAGATCTGCGATTTGAAACAGAAGGCTCTGATATGCCATCGGAAGCCATCGTGTGCGAATGACGCTGGATAGATGGTTCGAAACGCCGGCTCGTCGAAATGAGTCATCGAGCGATAGTCGACGGTAAGCGCCTCACCCTTCTGAAGAGCTCTGATCAGGTTGATGAGAATTTGCGCATCTACCTGGCGGGTAGGCGACGGCAGACTTGCTGCAGGTGGCACCCACCCGATGAAGCTATCGCTGGCTGCTACGGTTCCGATCTCCCGCCACAGCAATTCGTTGAGGTAGTGGCCACTGTTCGGGCTAGTTAGGACGGGCACAAATGAAGGCGCCGCTACGTACGTCTTTTGTGTGCGGTCATAAATCATATTGCCTGGCGCTAACAATTGATAGGCAGCGAGGTCTAGCGACGCCTGGGGAACCGATATTCGGAAGAATGCCGTCAAATCAGAGCGATTGAGGCGTCCCTCCCAGAATAGCCTGAAATCAATGAATTCCAGGCGTCGGTCTTGCCCCCAGCGCCCTGTGCGTGCGGTCGGATTCGTCATGAGTACTCAGCCAAGCGAGATATGGGTATAAAAAATATTCGCATAAAATATAGACGGGTCGTTTTTCTATACGTATCTTAACTGACGTGAAGGTTTTCTCAAGCTCGCACTGCGACCCGGGGAGGGATTTATGGCGGCGAAGATCACGTTTTTCCAAGTCGGCAATGGTGACATGACCCTGGTGCGGCTTGCTGACACGCGCGTCACAACCATTCTCATTGACAGCAATATTCGCGCAGCGGCCGATGATTCGGACGACGATACCCCTGACGTTGCGAGTGCACTTCGCAAGCGGTTGCTCATTGATAAGGATCAGCGTCCGTTTGTGGATGCCTTTCTTCTGAGCCACCCGGACCAGGATCATTGTCGCGGGCTGAGCAAGCATTTCTGGCTCGGCAATCCCGCCAACTACCCAGACGATAATCTGGCCCAAGAGGACAAGCGCATCCTGATTCGGGAGCTCTGGTCGTCGCCTCTGATCTTCCGACGCCGCTCGTCCAGCCACACGTTGTGTGATGACGCAGCCGCTTTCGACAAGGAGGCTCGCCGTCGGGTCGAGTATTGGCGTACCTATCGAAGCGCGGGAAGTGGCAACCGCATCCTCATCATGGGCGAGGATATCAAGGACAAAACGGATAGCCTCGGCCCCATCGTCATCAAGTCCGGCGAAAAATTCAGTCGCATTGATGGTGAGGACTACCCCGCATATTTTAGAGCGCACCTGCTGGCTCCTGCGCCGCATGATGATGACTCCGCTCTTGAAGAACAGCTCAGCAAGAACGAGTCCAGCGTTGTTATGAACATCGAAATCTCCCCGTCGGCGTACTCCACTACTAAAACTCGGTTCTTGGTGGGCGGCGATGCGGCGGTGCTCATCTGGGAGCGCATGTGGGAACGCTTCGAGACAACACCTGAAACCCTTGAGTACGACTTGTTGCTCGCGCCACACCATTGCTCCTGGCGCACCCTGTCCTATGACAGCTGGTCAGAGAAGGGGGAAAAAGCCAAGCTCAACGAGGGCGCGCGCAATGCCCTCGGCCAAGCTCGCGACGGCGCCACCATCGTTGCGAGCAGCAAAGCGATACTCGACGATGACATTGATCCACCGAACATCCGTGCGAAGCGGGAGTACAAGGACATCCTGGATGAAGTGGATGGCTGGTTTGGCTGCACCGGGGATCTCAAAGACGAGGCCGTTCTTGAGTTCACCGTGGAGTCCAGCGGGAAGGTTAAGCTGGCCGTAGTAGCTGCTGCACTGGCTGGGGCCACGACTACCTCGGTCGCGGCAGCCGTGGTGCCCCGGGCCGGTAGCGGGAAATGATCGAGTATTACGTGCTTGGCGAAGTGCTAGAGCCGTCTCGGCAGCATGAGCTATACCCCGAGACGGCTGCTCTGCTGAGTGCTTGTCGCGCGAGCCCCTACATTGAGGTCCGCGAGCTGCGATGTGAAGCGTCGAAAACGTCTCGCACGGAGTACATTATCATCAATGCGGGTGACGGCACCGTCGACTCCGGCAATCCAGCCGGGATTCGTCGGCAAGAACGCCTTGCCATAGGTATCAATCCCCAGTACCGCGTTCCGATTTTGGTTCATGCCTTACGCAAGGACTTTCCTGCGCTTTCACATCAGCATCCAAGAGCACCTGGGCGTCCGCGGACACTGTGTTTGTATGATGCCGACTGGGCGGCGGTACAGCTAAGTTGGACACCCGAGCGCTTCATTGCGCGGATGTTTTGGTGGCTGCGCGATTCAGCGCAGTTGAAGTTGCACCGGGATGATCAGCCGCTGGAGCAGCTTTTCTACATGAGTCCCTTTCAGCTAATTCTGCCTTCGAACTACGCTGAGTACGCGGCCGTTGGCGGAAAAACGCTGACCATCGGAAGGGTCGGAGGAAGTGATTCAGTCATCCTGCGTGCCGTGCCTTCATCACAGGCATCGCAAGCCAAAGCTATACGGGTGGTCTCCATCGCAGTTCCGCCGGTGGACGCGACCACCGTGGTCGAATTGCCAGACACACTCGGGGCATTACAGGAACAGCTGGAGATATGGGGCAGTGACCTGTCAGAGCCACTTTACGACAGTGTGTTTGAAGCCATCTCTGAAGGAGTTTCACCGTCAGAGGGGATAGGCGAAGGCATCCTGATTCTCTTGTGGATTCCCCGTACTAGGCAGGGTGAGCCTGAACGGACGGACGTCTTGGGGTTCATGATGACCACCTCTCTGTTCGATCTTGCTAAAGCATTTGACATGCTAGGTCTGCCCAATGTGCAAGGGCATTGCATGCGCATTGCACTGGTGGGTGGTCAGCGGGGAACTGCCTGGCGCTCTCTGGCGCCAGTGCCTGTTGAGGTACGCACGGCGCTTACGGCCAAGATGGCGCAAGACTTGTCAGCGGTGACGCCGGAAAGCGCTCAGTTCGATGGCGTCTTGGCCGGTGTAGGCGCACTTGGCAGTGCACTGTCAGACCTTTGGATTAGGCAACAGTGGGGGCACTGGACATTCGTAGATCCAGATCGACTGATGCCGCATAACCTCAGTCGCCATGTAGCGTCCGACTGCGACATTGGCCTAGCTAAAGCCGATGTGATGCGAGACCTTGCATCCTGGATCTACCCCAATGAACCATCGCCAGTGGCTGTCGCAAAAAGCATCTTGTCACAGGACGAAGAGGTGCTCAGTGCTCTGTCGCAAGCCCAGCTGGTTGTAGATGTGACGACGACCTTTCAGGTGCCCCGAGAGCTGGCTCGCACGGCCGACGCCCCACGTACGGCGAGCCTGTTTTTGACGCCATCGGGGCTTTCAAGCGTGATGATGCTCGAGGATCAGGCACGACAGCAGCGCGTCGACGGAATCGAAGGCCAATATTATCGGGCGATACTCAGCAGTGACTGGGGGCGGGAGCACCTAGCGAACCATTTCGGTGATCGATGGGTGGGCGGCGGCTGTCGGGACATTTCGGTGCGCCTGTCCAATGAGTGCATCCATGTTCACGCCGGCATTCTTTCGCGTCAGTTACGCCGGTCAGTGGCAAAACCTGAAGCGCGTCTCTGCGTCTGGACTTATGAGGAGCAGTCAGGCGCGGTCGCCTCTCACGAGGTTTCTTTGTCCGAGGTTTGCACCAGGACCTCGAACGGCTGGACCATCAAATACGATGCAGCGCTCATCGATAAGCTCAAGCAAGCACGCCTCATCGCGCTTCCCAATGAAATTGGTGGCTCCATCGTAGGGGTTACCGATTTGAAGGCCAGGACCCTCGTCATTGTTGACGTGCTGCCCACACCACCCGATAGCCAATCCAGTCCCAGCCACTTCATCAGAGGTGAAGAGGGGCAGCAGGAGGCACTCGAAGAGGTACATCGTAGAACTGCCCGAGTGGTCGACTACCAAGGCGAGTGGCATTCACACCCAGATGGAGTTCCGGCACGCTCAAGTCAGGATGATCAAATCCTGCTGAATACGGTTCATCGCAAGATGAGTGTTGAGGGGTTGCCAGCATTGATGGTCATTGTCGCCAGAAACGAAATTTCCTTCATTGTTCGCTATAAGGACGCCGCATGATGAACTATGAGATCGATTTTTTGCCGGTGGGAGAAGGCTCCGGCGACGCAATCATCATTCGTTACGGTGATGACGTTAACGGCTATTACCTTCATGTAATCGATGGGGGGCGCACTGCGACGGCTGAGACCATCAGCACGCATATCAATACATTTTATCCGGGATATCACATCAATCACATGGTGCTTTCGCACGCTGATGATGATCATGCGACTGGGCTGATTGGTGTGATGGAGCGTCTTGAGGTCGAAAATCTTTGGATGAACAGGCCTTGGCTGTATGCCAATCAAATCCTCCATCACTTCCACGGTAATTTCACCCTGCAAGGATTGATCGACAACATCAAGGACAGGCACCCGTATCTGGTAGAGCTGGAGAGGCTTGCCGTCGAAAAGGGGACGTACATCCACGAGGTGTTTCAAGGTGCACAAATCGGCGCGTTTACCGTGCTAGCACCAACGAGAGAACGGTACGTCAATTCGATCCCCGATTTTGGCAAGTCACCCAACAGGTACACCGCCGAAGCGGCCGATTCACAAGAATACGGCTTACTGCGGTCTTTAATCGAAGGCGCAAAAAGGGTGCTGGAAAGCTGGGATATCGAAACGCTCGCGAGAAACACCGAGACGTCCGCGTCCAATGAAAGTTGCGTCGTGCAGTACGCCGTACTCGAAGGCAAGGGCGTTCTGCTTACCGCTGACGTTGGTCCCATCGGGTTGGCGGAGGCTGCTGACTATGGAACTCAGCTTGGTCTCAACAGGCCCAAGTTCGTGCAAGTACCCCACCATGGAAGCAGGCATAATGTCACGCCTTCAGTTTTGGACCGGTGGCTTGGCCTCAAGCAACCACTAGGCACCGTGGTCGGTACTGCTTTTTGCTCGGTCGGGTCAAATAAGCTCGACTACCCTCGAGCACAGGTGACGAACGCTTTCATGCGTAGGGGCTTCAAGGTTTACTCCACCCGCACTAAGTGGATTTCTCACTCCCACGGCTCCGGTCATCCCAATACAGTTCCGGCGGTGGCGGAGGAATTTACCAGCGAAGTGGAGAGTCTCTAATGGAGATTTTTAAGTTCTTCGACGCCTATTCTATTCGTGCAAGGTTGTTCCCAGCCATTATTGCAGCGGCGCCGGCACTCGCTGCGCTGGCACTCATGATTTCGTGGAAGACATTCGAGCTTTCGAACATGATTGCGTCGCTCGGGCTACTCGTCATGCTGTTCGCTATCGCGGATTTTTCACGTGCTCGCGGTCGAAAAATCGAATCCAAAATCTACGAAGAGGAAAGCGGTATTCCATCGATCGTCATGTTCCGCCGAAACGACCAGACCATCGATAGTAACTCGAAAGAGCGATATCGAGAGTTTCTCGCTGGCAAGCTGAAGGTAGCAATGCCGAGTCCTGAAGAAGAACACGAAAATCAGAGCGCTGCAGACGTGTTCTATGGTCAGTGCGGTGTGTGGCTTCGCCAAAATACGCGCAACACGAAAGTCTTTCCGATCCTATTCGGAGAGAACGTCACATATGGCTTTCGCCGAAACCTGCTCGGTGTCAAAAAATTTGCATTGTCACTTAACGTTTTAGTCGTAGTAATTTGCATACTTATGCTTTCGCATATGTCATGGGATATTGGCGCCCCATTGGGCAGCAAAACTACACTCGTTTTAATTGTAGCGGCAGCACACGCTGCCTACATGATCTTGGCGGTAAATCGCAATGCAGTCTTTGACGCGTCGCGAGCTTATGGCCGAGAGCTCATTCTTAGCTGCGAGTCTTTTTTAGCACAGTCGAAGATTCCTGCTAGGAAGACGTCCGCACGCAAGAGCGCATCAAAGACAGAGAACTCGTCCCCACCGCCTGGGCAAACGTAATCGAAGACTTCTATCTGGCACCTCGACGGGCCTGACCCGAATTCGATATACAGAAATAATACTGTGCCGCGAATTGAGTCGGAAGCTGTTAACTTGAGTGGCCACTTCTGGGCGATTGTTGCCTATTGTCAAAGATATCGATGGGCAGTTCTATACGGACCATGGTTACTCGAGAAGAGATCAAACTCGCCTTCGGAGCGGGAAATCTATTAAGGACCAAGTGAAAAATGATTTATACGGATTTGGATCGCACCGCGGAACATGATCAATTGGGTGTATGCCCCCGTCCACAGGAGTGGCAGGCTCGGCACGGTCAGTTCAGGAAGTTTGAAGCAATTCATCTGGGCCCTGAAGATTGGAACAGCCACCCACAGGTTGAAACACTTATTCGAGAGCTTGAGCATGTGTTCTGTGCAGGTGCTTGGGTTGCGACAATCGTGATTGCGCAAGCTGTCGTGGAGGTAAGCTTGGCAGCTTTTAATAAGGGAGGTCTAAAGTCACTGGATTTCCTCAACAAATATCAACTTAAAGCCAAGGTGGAATGGTTGCGAGATCGAAGGAATCCAATACTACACCGGCATTCGGGGCAGGGTGCCGCAATACCACTTGATCAGCAATTGCTTTTTCGAGAAACACTTCGTCTAGATGCAAAGAAAGCAGTTGCGTATGCTTTAGAAGTATCATTTTTACCTTCGCGTCATACAGATGCGCAGTAAGTGGCCGAAAATAATGTCTGTATTTTCACAGCCTTTCTAATCTATGACTCGTGGTTCAATGCTTGACCTTAAGGCTATGGCCTCTAGGGCTGTGCGGAGCTGCCGGCACCCGTAGACTCTGCAAAGTCGGCGGCGCATTCCCAGTAAACCAGGCTCACTGCGAGATGTGCGACTGCGACTTGCGCCTGAACCTTACCTCGCTACATCGTGCCATCGATTATTCGAGATCATCGGGCGATATTGCGAGCCCGGTGTTCGAGGCATCACATAAGAGTAGGAAGGAAACTCCAGTGCCGGCAGGGCCCCTTATAGGATGGGCTGCTCATGACGATCCACGCCGTGGATCTGAAACACGTTCTTGGCCAGGTCGACCCCAATGCGCATAAGCTTCATGTGTGGACTCCTTCTCACTGTTGACTGTGGTTCGCACCTTCAGTCTGGCACTCAAGATGCCAAGGTGAGGAGGAGTCCATCCCATTGCTTCTAGCCGATTGTTGCCCGTCGCGAAGGGCTGCAACCGACCGATTCTGTTGAAAAAGTCGGTACTTCCAGACTGCTCGCATACTGACCGCTGAAAACGCCTTTTTCGCGCGCCGCTACGCGAAATCTGAACCCGGATTCCTCTGTTCAAAGTAAAGATTTCAATCTCAAGCGCGTACTTTTCTGTCGTGGAAACCATGGTCGACTTTTTCAACAGAATCGACCCATTGCTGCCAGTCATTGCGTCTACAAAATCAGGGGCGATTCATCTTTTATGTAGGGGGTCCAGATTGGCAAACGTCAATAACTTTAACTGCGACTTTGGGGCTTTCGTTTCTCAGTAAGTTGTCTAGCTCTGTATTGGTTATTGAGGTCGTCCCGGTTGTAGTGTTTGCCCTTCCGGCAACCAGTCAGCTTTCGAAGCGATAAAGGGCGTGCCAAGCCGATGCCTTTGGCCAATATAAATGACCTCGTTGATGCCTTCGTCTTTTGAGAATAAAAAATTATTTTTGCTCCTCTTGAATCGTTTTTCTGACATCGCTATATATTTTTGTACGCGATGCCGAAACCGGGTCGCGCTATAAATCACTTGGAGAAAACTCAGGAGATTTAGCTATGGCTAGTACCGTTTCGTTGGCCCCACTGTTCCGTCAGTCGGTAGGCTTTGATCGTTTCAACGACCTTTTTGAATCCGCGCTACGCAGCGAGGCGGCCTCGACTACCTACCCACCTCATAACGTCGAGAAGCACGGTGACGATCATTATCGAATCGTCATAGCTGCGGCGGGTCTGAGTGAGGAGGATTTGGACATTCAAGTCGAGAAGGAGGTTTTGACCATCGCCGGTGGCAAGCGAGAAAGCGATCAGGAGACGATTTACCTTCATCAGGGAATCGCTCAACGTGCATTTCGACTGTCTTTCCGTTTAGCGGATCACATTGAGGTTCAAAATGCATCGTTGTCCAATGGGCTGTTGAGCATTGATCTGCTGCGGGTTGTACCAGAGGAAGCCAAGCCTCGGCGCATCAACATTGATGGCTCGGGCAAGTCTGATCTGAAACAAATCAACTGATAGCAGCAAACGAGGCGCTCTTCGGAGCGCCTTTCTTAACTGCAGAATCGGCCAGTAGCAGACGTCCACCCAAGTCTGAGATCAGGAGATCAGGACCTTGAAGGCAAATGGGGTGGCTTGGTCGGTCAACTGCAAAGCCTTACTGCATAGAAAATCAGCGCGAAACGGCCATCCAGCCCGCACAACCGGTCATTACGCCGGCTGACGTTCTGTTCAGACGCTTCATGGCTTTCGGTGACTGGATGGTGCACTTGATTCGCGATGCGGTAACGAGGTACGCCAGTTGGATGGTGAGATCAATCCCGATGCCGAGCGCGGTAATAAAGATGACTTCTGGCCAGGACAGCGCCGTCAGATCAAATGCATGAGGCAGCACCGCGCCGAAAAATACAACGGCTTTTGGATTACTCAGAGTCACCAGAGCGCCAGCAAGAAGGCCTCGACTAGCTGAGCGCTTCGGAGGTTCTTGAAGTTGTTCCGTGTTCTTCGACCATAAGTTCCATGCGATGAACAGGATAAAGGCTACACCAAGCCATTTCACCGCGATGAACACAGGCTCGAACTGCAGTGCAAGCGCCGCCAGACCGAGGGTAGCGACCACCAGCCACACAGCATTTCCCAGCACCATACCGCCGATGAAAGGTATCGTAGACCTTGCCCCTCGCGACACCACTTGGCCTAGAAGCGCTCCCTGAGCTGGGCCGGGGATTGCTGCTGCAATCGCGAAAGGCACGACAAAAAACCAGATCGAAGAAGTAGCGCTCACGTGCGAAGCCTCCATGTTGCCTTGCTTTACAAAGCAGCATATTTGCATTGGGTGAGCAGGTAAAACAATACGGGAAACCTTTATCAGCAGCTTGGGTGAACGGCCCCTTTCTTCAATCTAATCAGCTTGAGCAACCGTCCACTTAGGACCGGTTGCAGTCCTGCGCGACAAGAAAAAATCAGCCAATTGCAGTCCTTCGCGATCGGCAGGATCAGGCCAAAAATGATGTAAAGTGAACGATTGAGAGGTCGTCTTTGTCATCCGGATAGAACACTGAGAGTTCTGCATATCTGCCTAACCAATTGAGAGTGCCACCTAATGACACCGATGGAAAAATTGACGGAATGGCATGCAAACTGGAGGATTATTCAGGGAGTCATCAGTTGTAAAAGCTGCCAAGCGGAACAGCTTTAATGTGATCGAGAAAAAATCTTTGTCCATGCCCCGGGTTGTTCAAAGGCATCGCTAAAAATTCACCCAGGGAAGGCGCTTGACGATATCCAGAAAGCGTTTCAAAGGGGATAAAAACGCGACTTGAATAGCCCCTGGTTGTAGACGCTTCTGAACGTCTCCCTTTGGCCGCTCTCTGCCGGTCGCGAGAGGCAGAAAACGACCCGATAGCGGACGAGGGGCACTTAGTAAAATTCGCTCAGGAAAATCCTTTCGGATGTATCTACGAAACCCGGGGCAATTCACTCATGCTTCGGTGCGTGTTGATCAGCTTCAGCACTACGCCCGGATCTGCCAGGGTGGAGATATCCCCCAACCCCTCGTATTCGGCCGTCGCAATCTTGCGCAGAATCCTGCGCATGATCTTGCCCGAACGGGTTTTCGGCAGCCCCGGCGCCCACTGGATCACATCCGGCGAAGCAATCGGGCCGATCTCCTTGCGCACCCAGTTTTTCAGTTCCAGACGCAGCTGCTCGTTCGGCTCTTCGCCGGCGATCAGCGTGACATAGACATAAATGCCTTGTCCCTTGATGTCGTGCGGCACACCGACCACCGCCGCTTCGGCGACTTTCGGGTGCGCGACCATCGCGCTCTCGATCTCGGCGGTGCCCATGCGGTGGCCGGACACGTTGAGCACGTCGTCCACGCGACCGGTGATCCAGTAGTAACCATCGGCATCGCGACGGGCGCCG
>LNAP01003892.1_pt1 | contig 14127 bp, 9 predicted proteins | sample 602601 | NCBI WGS metagenome assembly LNAP01 (sample SAMN02440304, study PRJNA202911) | soil metagenome | biome: Subtropical and temperate rainforests or woodlands; isolation source: soil samples (1 kg each in a 20% v/v slurry with milli Q water) were... ...
GATAGGGCAGCTGCACCTGAGTAATGTCCGGCGTGGACAACCAGCTTGAATCCGACTCGGGCAGAAAATTGATGACGGTCGCGACGTTGAGTTTCTTCAACAACGGTACGGCACCGCTGTCGGGCAAGGCGCTGCGGTAAAGCGTCGGGGTCATTTGGTAGAGGTTGTATTGCACCTCGACCGATTGAGCCCATTCCGCCGGGCGGGGTGGGGCGGTTTCCTCTGCACAGGCCAGTGTCAGATTAAAAAGGGTGGCCAGCGACAACAGGAATGTCGCAGGTAAAAGGCGCAATCGTGACATGCTCGGACGACCGTGTGGGGAAAGGTGGTTAGATGCCACATAGTTTCGACACTGGGCAGTCAAAGTCCTGTGAGTCAGCTGTCAAAGAATCGTGAATTGAACCGTTCGCACCTGGCTTAGTCAGGGTAAGTAACGAGCAACAAAAAAGCGATACAGATTTCCGTATCGCTTTATTCAACCCTGGTTAACGTACACCCACACCTCAACTTATAAGTTGCAGGTAATCGATAGTAATCAAGGATTGATGATTTTCGAATACGCTTTCGCCAGCGCAATCAGAACAGCCTTGTCCTGCGCGTCGAAATCACCATCACCGTCCACATCAGGTGTGTTTCCCATGGTGAAGGTCACGCCGCCATCATTCGACACAGCCTCGCGGGAGGTCGAATCCAGCAGGGAGTATGTGGCGCTACGGTTTTCCGGGTCGTAACCTTCTTCTTTCAAAGCAAACTGCATGGACACCCGAACTTCTTTCGGACTAGAAGTGGACGGGGTCAGCAGTTGAAGAAAAACACCACGCTGATTGTAATTCGACATCAAACCAAATCCTTTTAATAGTGATAACACGACAACTTCGTGCGAAGCGCAATAATACCGACTGCTTTTAACTAAGCCACTTTCTATCTGTTTCTCATAATTACAAGAAACTCACTAATAAGAGACAACTAGTCAGTACTTGAAAAATGTTCAGGCGCCGAACGGCACTGGCCTATTCGGTCGCGGTCCTTTACTGTATGAATATACAGCTCAAGGATCATGTCGATGGCTACTCCTCTGCCACCTCGCGGTCGCGGCACCGCAACCAATCCGCACAACCGCTTCGCGCCGAATCGCTCGGTGGCCGAGGATGACGGCTGGTATCAGGAAGCGCCGATCACCCAGGGCACGGAAGTGCGCATCGAAACGGCGAAAACCATCATCACCCGCAACACTTCCCCGGACCTGCCTTTTGATCGCTCGATCAATCCCTATCGTGGCTGCGAGCACGTTATCGTCGAAACAAAAATGTATGGCCAGACTGTCTAGTGATGCTTGATATTGCTGGCTAAAGACCCAATCCAATTGGAGGTCAGATGCCACGCAAACCCTTCTCCAAGTCTGCCCTTGAGTCGAGTGAACGACCGCTCCTCCAGCGCAAGCTGCCAGAAAACACCCCCCAAGCAATCCAAAAAAGAAGCACTGCAAGGGGACAAGTGGATGTTTCAGCTCAAGGGTTGCTTGTCCGAAACAAGACCACTGGCACCAAGGACTTCGTCCGTGACTTCACCGATTTTGTCAATGAGTATCCGCACCATAAATTAATTGTTCAGCAGTTACTCATAGGTGCGCAGCTCCATGCCGCAAAAAGATTGATCACGTATCAATCCCATCAAGACATCTATTACTCAATCCAAGAGTTTGTGCTGTTTCTAAATAGCGCTGAGCCGATCAATAAATCAGTCAAAGGTGTTGCTGATGTCGATGGGCAGGTATGCATGAATTTTAGGTCATTTTTAATTCGTTCGTATCCAGGCCGCACCGTAAATAGAAAAAGATACGGTGCATTAAAAAATATATTCATCTCGTTGAAAAATAAATATAAAGGGCAGGGCTGGGTCGGCAAAGAGTTTCAATGGCCACTTGGACCGGCGATGAACGAGCAAGTAACAGAAGGATATAGCAGGGAGATTCATAATAAGCTTGTAGAGGGATGCCTGGTTGATATTAAGTTTATTATGAAGTGGATGGAGAGTTACAAAGGTCTAGTGAAAGACGGGCAACCAATGCTGGAATACGATCTTTCATTAGAAAACTTGATGTTTGATCTAGTTATGAATGAGCAGGCCAAAAGATCCAATGGGTCGATCAAGGCGACACATGTTAAGGGGTTTGAGTGGGTCATACGCATCACTGGAGATGTTAAATATTACATACGGGAAAATGGAATAAGTATAGAGAAGTTTCTGGGCATTTACCGAGCCCGCGCCCATGAACTGGCGGCTAAAGGTCGCCCTGTAGTTGGTACTGAGGTCAGTGAACGGGGGATGGTGTATGGCTGTGATCGAGAAGAATCTGGGCGAATTGCAACTGCAAATGTAGGAAGACTTTATCCTGATTGGCCTATGCAAGTGAGCTTCGAGGAAGCTGGACATCTCTTTTCCTCTGAGTGGAGTAAAAACACCGCTCACGGAACAAACAAAAAATATTCTACGCTGGAAAAAAGATTACGGTCGGCCTTGATGTATATGAGGGTCGGGCCAGAGCACCTACCCTATGAAGTAGGTCAAATGGCATACTTCAGCAGAGTAGCTTTCACAATGGGAACTATATTCCCATTCTTTCTCTTCGTGATGTTGCAGACGGGCTGGAACTTTGAGGTTGTGGTATCGATAAGCGATAACCTAGACGACCACATTGAGGAGGACCTTCTGGATGATGACTATGTGATTATTTATGGGTACAAGGGACGGTCCGACAAAAGCCAAATGCATAGATCAAACAAGCGAGATAAGTTTGGCGCGTATCAGGTCTTGCGCTTTGTTGCCGCTGAAGTAACCAAGCATTTGTCGTCGCCTCATTATTTAAAGGGTAAATTATTCCAGTGTGTCATTTCGAAGAATCTTTGGAATAAGTTTGGTCGCTTATGCGCGCCCGTAACCACTACGAATTTTGGGCACGCTTCAACGGAGTTTCTACTTCGCCACGGCATAAAATTGGATACGGATACCAAGTCCCCCAGAATTGAAACGAAACGTCTTCGAACTACCTATGAAACTCGACGGAGAGAACAGGGTTTAGATATTGACGAGGTTTCGGCAATGATGGGGCATTCGAATCTCGATACCACAGTAAATCATTATGATAGTGACTGGGGGGCGGCAGAAATATTAAATGGTCGTCTAAGGAAGATTCAGAGAAAACATGAAGAAGATTTTAGAAGTTACTCAGCAAATCTTCTTACAGATGTGTCTTTGGTTGAGCTGCGTGAAGCCACTCTACGTTGCGGTAGCAAAGAAGAACTAAGGTCAGTTGTTGCACCATTAGTCGGTAGGCTGAATTCTTCTGAAGATGCGGTAATACAGTTGCTTTCTCCGGAAGGTCAGACATTCATTGCAAGTTGTCTAAACTCAAGGCGACCAGATTGGCCAGGCGCTGAAAGTTTTCTTAGGACGGATACGCCGTGCAACTACTTCAATCGTTGTCCGTTATGCTCACAGTGTGTGATCTTCAAAGAAGCATTACCTTTTATTGCAAGAAGAATTTCCGACCTTGACGGTCTGAGGGAGCGGTTAAATCCCTTAGAATGGGAGAAAAGCTATCGGGCTGAGTATTTAGGGTGGAAGGGGGTTATAGAGGGCTGGGGGGACCCGATTGAGATTGCGGAGGCAATAGATCAATCGAAACATCACTGCTATGCACTGCCATTGACAATGATAGGGCTCTCATGACAACTCCAACACGTGACCAATTAAAAGCAGTTTTAGAAGAAATAAGAAGTGGACTGGGTTATTACGAGGAAGAGTCAGAGCCTATCTCTGCTGAAGAAGATGATGAGGCTCTGAGTGGCGACTCTTCACTTGGGCTCATTTTCGATAATGTAAATATACTCAATCTTTCAAAAATAGATAAGAGCGAGTGGAGTTATATTAGGGTAAGTCCTAGAAGCTCTTTCGGCGATCCGGTTTGGGATTTTGGGGATTACCCCTCACCCTATGGATACCCCATACGAATCAATTTTGATTATGATAATATGTATGGTGTGAATGTTTGTGGCGTAGGGCACGAACATTGGGTGAATATTGCTAGGGCGCTGCTATTTTACCGTGTACCGCATTTCGGAATTCATGGTCGTGTTAATGCTTATACATCTCTAGAGACAGATAAAACTAAAGTATTAAGACTTGTCGGGTTGTTTCATGCCGAGGGTCTATATTTAGGTTCTGATAATTCACCAGATTATAGGACGGTGAATGATTTGGCCAAGTCGAGTGTGGAGCACTATATAGAGTCGCTTCCCACCTCTGGAATTAAGTGGGAGTTCTGTTACTTAATGTCCTTCTGGCAGGGCATGTCATCGATGGGTATGCTTCCGCCAGAGTACTCACTATACGATTCATACGTAACTAAAGATCTTGTCGCCAAATATAGAAGAGAATACGACGAGTCCTCTCGACCTTTCGAACCAATTCCGCTCGATGACTATGCAGAAATATTTAAATACTGCGTGGGATTTGTTGAAAACTATAGCGCTGATGTCCTATGGTTGTATAAAAACTTTGCACCAACGATAGTAGGCGCTTTTGAGACTCCCGAAAAGCTTGCCGCGATTAATTTTGGTGTTTCAACGGCGTCCGTTGAGGGGGTTGAAAGATTTAGGGATTATAAGCCAAAGTTGCTAGATAACGGTATGCCCTGGTGGGGAATAGTAATCAAAGAAAGAACGCATGAGAATGATGAGGGGCAGTATTTAAATCAAGCAGCTGTAATTAGCGTCGTTGTAGCTCTGATAGATGCGTGTATCGTACTTCTTCTTTGTCTGACTGGCATGCGTCGATCAGAGGTCATTGGACTTAAGGTGGATTGTCTTTCATTTAAGGCTGATGGATATTGGCTTACTTATACTGTTTTCAAAACTTCGATTTCTTCACAGGGCGATATTAAAACAATACCTATTCCGAAAATTGCTGCGGACGCAATTGAAGTCGTAGTAGAAATGGGACGTGATGCTCGTGCTTATGGTAAGCACGACTATCTGTTTGCCAAGATACCAAAGTTCAGTTTTGGAAACATTCCGCAGACCACTGGGATTGAGCGATCTTGCAATCGAGTGGCAGGCAACCTAGGTATTCAATATAGAGTACACCCACATCGTTTTCGGAAGTCTCTAGCCCTTTATATAATTCATCAAGACTCGCGTAATCTAGAAATTATTAAACGCCTTTTTTCTCACCGTAGCTTAAAAATGACGCTAAAGTACATCCTTTCTTTACCTGGCGTGAACGATGAAGTCAAAGCTACCTTGATTGAGGAAAATACGGAGATTCTTGTCGAAGTTTTGCAAGGAGTCATTTCTGGTCAAATTGGGGGCATTGGCGGGAAAAGGTTGGCCAAGACTGCTAATTCTTCTCCAATACTCAGGGCTAAATTGCAAAACGCGGGGAAAGAAAGCTTAAGTCAGTATGTCGCATCTTTGCTTGATGAAGGTGTGAAGCTTTTGCATAGAACGAATCTTGCAATCTGTTTGCGAACGCCAGGACTTACCAGCGAGTCACCTTGTGATGCTAAGAATGATAGCCCTGGGTCGAGGCTTCATCCAAATTTGTTTGCGTGTGACCCATATAATTGTAGATATGCTGCATTTGTCGAGGCTAATGTTCCATCATTAAAGAATGAGATAATTTTCCACGATAATATGATTAAGCATAGGTACTGTGGAGCGACTCAGAAGGAGTATTCGCAGAAACGAATCGCTGAAGCTTTTAAGAGGCTTCACGAGGTTGTAGGGGATGAGGCACATAATTTCCTTAAGCAGGTAGCGAATGGCTAAGCAAGAACTGCTCAACCGGGTATATGGGACTATTTCAGCGCTCCACAGAGGCGGCCGAAAAAAAATATCCGTGATGGAGGTTGCTAAATTATCTGGTGTCGCTCGGGCAACAATCAATCAAAAGCATGATCCTGACTGGGTGAAGGTCAGGGAAGTCATAAAAAGAACAGTTCATTCGGGGGGGGATGTAGAGGATTCAAGTGTGGTTTTCGAACAACCACTCAAAAACTCTCAAGAAATACATCATCGACTGAAAGAGTTGGAGGAGCAGTTATCCCTACTAAGGGAGAGAGCTAACACCACATATAATCAGTTGATCGAGAGGGTGCAATATTACTTTGCGTTGGCTAGTGAAAAGCCAGCTAAGCAAGTTGAGAAGGCTAAGGTCCTTCAAGAGCTAACTCATCAGAAGAATCAGAACGCAATTTTGCGTGCAGATCTCAAGGCGGCTCTTGCTGAATCATTAACTCCTGCGGTATCAGGAATTATTACTTCAAAAATTATTTTGGAAGTGCCTAATGCAGTATCAGAATCTGAGGCCATTCTGAATTTTTTGGAGAAACTGGACTCGTTATCTAATCAAAATCGATCTTCACTTGTTACCACAGTCTACATAATGTTCGGTCTTCCAATGTGCGGCAAGTCATCTTGGATTGAAAACCACAAGCCATCTACTCCAGGTGTATCCTTATATGTTAGTGGAGCAAGTGATACAGTTTCAATTCGGAGTTTGTTAATTTCTAGAATTAGGAAGGAATTTAACGTGCCTGTGCACTGTGTTCGATTTAGTATAGGCCTTGATGTCTGTATCTCTAGGGCCGAAAAACAGTTCAATGGTGCGGCTCTTGAATTGAATATTTTATCCATTAAAGGTGCGGCTGCGCGGCTCGAAGAAATACAATTCAGCGAAAATTTCGACTCAATCATTTTGGCATGAAATCAGTGAATGGTCTGAAGCGTTTCCAATCGTTTGTTGAAGAGCGACGTCGCTTGGGAGACTGGGCGGAATACGGTTCAGCAGATATGACTAGGCTTTCAAGAGTAAAGCTTGTTGAAGCATGTGGGATTAAGCGGAGCTTAATTTATCAAAATTCACAGGTAGTAGCTCTGCTTCGTGACCTAGAATCCGAATTAAGAGCACATGGTGTTCTATATGCGCGCAGTGCGGATACTAATTGTGTTCCCCAGAATGGTTCAACTCATGACGAGGAATTTGAGCTACGGTTAGTTGATTTATCTGCTTCGCTTTGTCAGTTTAATCAGTATTTAAGTGATGTTTCTAAGTCACTTCTGATGTACCCCTTATCGAGGCCAAAATAATTGTGTGTATCCTTCATTTTGGAAACGGTTTGGCCAGCCACTCTGGCTATATGCGAGCGCGCGTAGGAATTTATTTTGATGATAATCACAACGTCCTTGAAGCACCGACCATGTGGGCGATGGCTGTCTCGAAGATACGTTCAAGGAGTGATGAAACGACAAGAAACTATGCGAATATCCTGAGAAGGTTTTTGCAGTGGTTGGACGATAGCCCAATCGAAGGGGGTGAAGTTGTATTTGGTGCGCAGAACTGGCAGTTGGTGGATGAGGATGTTTTTGATGCCTTCCTTGTTCACATAGCATCTCCAACGGATGCGCTTCCTGATGGTCCGTCTCACAAAACCATGTATCACATTGCGGCAAGGGTCTGGAGCTTCTATCAGTGGGCCGAAAGGCAGGGCTATAAACACTATTTGGATATCAGTAGGACTGATATCCGATACATGCTGAAAGACCAGAAACTCCTGGCCCATATCAACCCAGGGGTTAAAGTTACTACCTTGGGATTTAATCTGCCCAGTGGTAGACCAGCAATGCATCAACGAGAAATGCAGAAATTTGTAAGGCAAACTGATTATGAAATAGCTCTCGGTGTGATGAATGATCCTGTTTATCAAATTATCGCAGCGATCATACGAATTACCGGGCTTAGACCGATTGATCTTTTTCAATTGCCCTACCGAGGGAAAAATGAAAATTATGGATTCATTCCTTATGATGAGGGTGAGTACCCAGAAGGGTTAGATAATGGAGCTATCTATTATTATTTTAGGTCCAAGGGAAAATGGCGTTCCATAGACTTTCCAGGGAAGCTGTGGAGAGTTATTTGCGAGTATTATTTACCCTTAAGGCGGCAACGAGCGAAGCTATATGAGGCTAAGCATGGCATTCCACCAAGGAATAGCGACTTGTTTCTTTCCGCTCGTGGTGATGTTGTTACTCATGGAATGCTTGGTTATAACTTTAGCAAGGTGGTTTCTGCAGCGAAGAACTCCGAGAGCGCTACTGATTTTAAAGCCATACGATTCAATGCACGAATGCTCAGGCACACCTGTGCGACATATTTTGTTTATGAGGCGTTGAAAGCCCAGAATAGACTTGGAAGGAGTTTTGTTTACGATGCAGCGCTCGACGAAGATCTCAGGAAAATGCTGGGCCACACTAATGTTAGAACTACACTTGAATACTATGTTCATCTAGTCAACCGATATGTGCACGACAATCTTCTGACTGATCTTCATCGCTCACGCGTTGATGCTGGTTTGTCCGCTATTTTAGACCGACATAATTACTCTGAGATTGTGGTATAGAACAGGCACTAGAGATGCTGCCTTCTTGGTGAGCAGCTCTGGACACGTCGATATGGTCCGCCTTCAGTCTCTTGGGGCGGCATTGGCCTGAACCCGCAGTCCAAGCTTGCCGCAATTTCCCCAATAATTTTCCTACCTGATTCCTGCGTTGGGAGGGTGTTCCGTGTGTTCTTTTTAGCGCAAGGCAGCTCGCGCGGTGAAATTATGTATTTTCACATAATTGCGCATAATTTAGAAATCTTGGCAGCAACGGCTTGATTCACCGCCCGGTTAGCAACTTTTCCATAGGTATTTGTTGGATAGGCGGAAATATTTGCGTGACAGGTGGAAGCTGGAACTATCTTCCGTCCTGGCCAAGTGACAGTATGCTCAATGTCTTGAGCACCTGGTTACTATGCCGAGGTGTCCTTATCTTCAGTAACTGGGCGGCCGCATGGAGGCACCATGACCACAGACCAGATCCCTGCTTCCTCTCTCACCGATAGCCCACCCTTGATCCCAGCGGGGCCTTCCCCCAAAGCAGCTGCAGCTATCGACACCCCACCGATCCGGCTCGCCTGCCTTGAGGTCTGTAATTTTCGACGCCTGGCCAAGACCCGACTTGAGCTCGACGAGGTCACTACCATTTTGGTAGGTGCCAACAACAGCGGCAAAACTTCCCTTCTTACAGTCCTCCGCAACTTCTTGAGCGAGTCACCCGGATTCCGCGCGTTCGACATTAGCCTTTCGCAGTGGGCGAAGCTGCGCGAGGTATGCCACCGCTGGGAGGCACTTGATGAGGATCCCACGACGGACTCCAAGGATGCCGAATCATGGGAGGCCGAGTATCAGGAACTCCAGGCGTGCATGCCCTTCATTGATCTTTGGTTCGACGCTAAGGAGGGGGCGTACAGCCATGTTGCGCCGTTCATCACCTCGCTGAAGTGGTCGGGTGGCGCAGTTGGTGTACGGGTACGGCTCGAACCTGTTGCAGACGCGAACGAACTTCGCAATCTGGCTTGGCGCTACCGTGAGGCGCGCGCCCCGGTCCGAGAGCTTCCGAAGGATGGCCATGCCTGGCCGATAGATCTGCTTGACTACTGGCTTAGACATTCTGCGGATCTGCGACGCATAGCCGCTTACCGTCTCGACCCCGTGAAGGGCCCCTTGGCCGATAAATCGCGCCGTGACTTGCAGGAGCTGCCACTTGGATCACAACCGATCGAGTTGCAGCATCTGCGCAAGCTCATTCGTGTGGATTTTGTACCGGCTCAACGAGGACTCGGTGCCGAAGAAGACGAAATGCGGTCAGAGTCCGCAAGTTCTCGGCCCGGATTGTTCTCAAGCCAACTCATGAAGTTCGCTCGGCAACACTTGAACGTAGCCCCATCCGGTCACGGACATCGAGAAGACTTGGTCAAGGCCGTTGCTAATGCACAAGCAGACCTCGACAAATCTATCTACAAGGCGTTAAAGCCAGCGATGGAGGACGTGGAGATTCTGGGTTACCCAGGCCTGCATGACCCTCACCAGTTCCATTTTCGTACAAGAATCCAGACCGCAGACCTTCTTGCTCACAGCACGGCCGTACAGTACCTCCTGGACAAAACTGCTGTTGATGAGTCCTTGCCTGAACACTCTATTGGCCTCGGCTATCAGAATCTGCAGTCGCTGAGCTTCATGCTCGTGTCATTCCGCGCCGCACGCCTCAATCCGCCGCAGGGCAGTCCGGCGGCAGTTCACCTCGTGATGGTTGAAGAACCTGAGGCCCATTTGCACGTTCAGGTTCAACGAAATTTTTCGAAGAACGCCCACGAGCTCATTCGTCCAAAGGAGCAGGTGCATAGCTACCTCCGCAGTCAGCTGCTGATCAGCACGCACTCGAGCCATCTGGCTCATGGAGACAACTTCACGCGTCTGCGGTACGTGAGGCGGGTGGCCAGCACGGTGCTTGGCGCAAAACCCAGCACGCAGGTCGTTAACCTGGGCGATGCGTTCGGCGAAGACGCTCCAACCAGGACGTTCGCCGAACGCTACTTTCAGGTGCAACACACCGACCTGCTTTTCGCTGACGCCGCCATCTTCGTGGAAGGAACAGCAGAGAGAATGCTGGTGCCACTTTTCATCGAGCGGGATTTCCCCAAACTTGCCAAGAAGTATGTTTCTTTCCTCGACATCGGCGGTAGCCACGCTCACCGCCTTAAACCCCTGGTGGAGCGATTGGGGATTCCGACGATCGTTATCACTGACTTGGATCCGGTTCTGCCAACCCGAACCGATAAGGGGCGCCTAGTCCGGGCAGCGGTGCACATCGCCGGCCAAGAAAAATTGGAGTGTGGGAATGACACATTGACCTCATGGCATCCGATGCTGGCGGAGTTTCAAGCTTTTGGTAAGCCGACGCCTGCCCAGCTGGTGTGGACATCCGACACAGGCGTTCAAGTCCGCTTCGCGTGGCAGCTTCCGGTTGCGGCTGCCAGCGAGCAGTGGCCCAGCTCGTTTGAGGACTCTCTAGTTCTCTCCAACATCGATTGGTTCAAAGCGTTGGAAGAGGAGGTTGACCCAATCACCGCTGCCAAAGTAAAGCACCGCGGCACCTTGGCAAAGGTGATAGGTCTTGTGCTCGACTACCCAGACCACGCCGAGCTGCTCAAGGAACTCCATGCGATGCTCCGCGGGAGCTTCAGTAAAGGAGATTTCGCGGCAACCCTGTTCGAACGGCTAAATGCTGGCCAAGACCTGAAATGCCCCGCATACATCACAGACGCGCTCACCTGGCTGAGCGGGCAACTCAACGTCACTGCGGGAGAGACCCCTTGAGTACCGCTCTGCCATCGTTTGGAAACGATCGCGACGCTCATGTCGTCGAAGATATCTGCGGCTACATCACGACAACCCCGCCTCGGAGTTTCTTTCTCTTCGCTGGCGCAGGGTCCGGAAAGACTCGCACGCTAATTGAGGTTTTGCGTCGAGTTACTGGAGTGATAAAGCATGAAGCGGGGGCTCACTATGCCGAACGACTTAGGTCTCGTGGACAGTCGGTGCGTGTTATCACCTACACCAAAAACGCGACCGCCGTCGTCAACGGTCGTCTCGGCGAAAATTACCTGACCGAAGTATCGACCATCCATTCCTTTTGCTGGGAACTCATCCAGGGCTTTGATGATGACATCCGGGAAGCCTTGCTTGCGTTCAATGCCGAAGATCTTGTGGCTGCCAAGGCCCATGCGATGGGTAAGAAAAGGGGCGAGTCCGACACCGACCGGCGGAAGTATGCGGAGATCGAGGCAGAGGCGGAGGAATTACGAAAGACTGATGAATTTAGGTATAGCCCGGACAGAAACACATTCGGTCCGGGGGCGCTATCGCACACCAACGTCCTGGACGTGACCGCATGGCTAATTGTTAAACGCCCAACGCTGCAGCGCATCCTAGAAGACCGTCACCCCCTCATCCTTATTGATGAATCCCAGGACACGATGAAGGGAGTACTTGATGCACTATTTGAACTCTCCAAAAACCGTCCGGATCGCATCACATTGGGGCTCCTCGGGGATCATCGGCAGCGAATCTACCCTGACGGTCACCACGACTTACCGTCACACGTGCCGGAAGATTGGGCGCGCCCTGCATTGCAGATGAATCATCGTAGCCAAAAGCGCATTGTTGAACTCATTAACAAGATTTGGGACTCGGACATCGAGGGCCGTACTCAGCCCAAGACTGGTGTCCCCCAGCACCCTAGGACAGAGAAAAACGGTGGAACCGTTCGAATCTTTGTCGGCGATGCTAAGACCGATTCCGCCGAAAAGATCCGGAGGGAAACGGAATGCGCGTTGGCCATGTCGGCCGAAACTGCCTTATCCGCCTGGCAAGAGCGTGGGAGTGGCTACAAAACCCTCGCCCTTGAACACAAACTTGCCGCCAAACGAGGCAATTTTTACGAGGCATACCGCGCGATGGAGCTGCTGGACAAGGATGCCGCAGTGCCTAAGAGCAATGGCGAGCGGACGGGGCCCACTATGGTGAGGCCGCTCCTCGGCCCAATGGTTGAACTTGCAGAATGTCTGCAGCCTGATGGTTCAGTGAACGAGTTCGCCGTCATGGATGTGTTGCGTAGGCACGGCGCACTTGCAAAGGTCCCGGAATCTCGCGCCGAGCGTCAGGCCGCGCTGGACAAAGCTCACGCTGCAGTTATGAGGTTCGCATCCGCCGCCACCAAGCCCGGAATAACCGTGCGAGAAGTCTTGGAACCGATCATCGAAGCCAGCCTCTTCGAAGTGGATAGTCGCCTAGTTGAGGCCTACGGTGATTCGTCGCCTCCTCCTCCAGAGCCAAAGACAAGGAGCAAGGAAGCGAAGGAGGACCGACGTAAGCGTGGCTGGCACGCCCTCTTCGGCACGCCCTGGCAAGAAATTGCTCGTTATCACGCCTATCTTGGGGGTGAAACCGAACTCGCGACGCATCAAGTCGTTAAAGGCTCTGAGTTCAAGCATGTCATGGTCATCATGGATGATGAGGAAGCTGGCGGCACGTGGTTCTCCTACGACAAGCTCTTCGGCGCTGAGGAATTGAGCCCGACTGATCTTGAGAACGTTGAAGGGGGAAAAGAGACCACTATTGATCGGACCCTAAGGCTACTTTATGTCACCTGCAGTCGAGCCGAGGAAAGCCTCGCTCTGGTTCTTTGGGCGAAGAACCCCGCTACAGCGCTCGACGCAATCAAACAGTCCGAATGGTTTACCGAGAACGAGCTTACCGCTTTGTAGTAGCTACTGCAGGCGCGTTGCGATGACCACGCGATTTTACAATTGTCGGTTTCCCTGCACTGGCGTTGGGTCTCCCTCAGCCGCTTGCCTTGTTATGCGACTAGATGATCTGTCTCGAAGAAACAAGCTTCAACCTCAGCGAGGTGCGACGGTAACTGCCGAATCAATCGCTGCCAGCCAAAGTGGCAACAGGCTTCGAGAACGGTATGGGAGTGCATACGGTCAGGACAAATCGGGAAGGTGCCGCCGGCTGACTTGCCTCTGTAGATAGGTCTGGACGCATCAGCGCTTTAAACGCCAACGGCTTTGGGTTCGAAGTGATTTCGCCTGCCCCTCTTCAGTTACACTCGGCGCTTTGCACGCCTTTCAAGGAGCAGTTGCGTGAACACGGAAAACCATTCCCAGACGGCCGCTTTCCTCTGGTCGATTGCCGACCTGCTGCGCGGTGATTTCAAGCAGTCCCAGTACGGTCGCATCATCCTGCCGTTCACCCTGCTGCGGCGGATGGAGTGTGTGCTGGAGCCGACCAAGGAAGCGGTGATCCGTGAGTCCTATGCGCAGGAAGGCCGGCCTGATCTGGTGCGTGAGCGTCTGTTGCTACGCGCCGCCGGCCAGCAGTTCTTCAATGCCTCCAAGCTGACCCTCGGTACCCTGTCCGACACCCAGACCGCCGCCGACTTGATGAGCTACGTGCAGTCCTTCAGCAAGGACGCCCGCGAGATCTTCGAGCACATCCACTTTGAAGACTTCGTGCAGCAGCTCTCTGCGGCCAACCTGCTGTACCAGGTGGTGCAGCGCTTTGCCGCGACTGACCTGAGCCCGGAGCGCATCAGCAACTTCGGCATGGGCATCATCTTCGAAGAGCTGATCCGCAAGTTCGCGGAAAGCTCCAACGAAACCGCCGGGGAGCACTTCACCCCG
>LNAP01005991.1_pt1 | contig 14127 bp, 15 predicted proteins | sample 602601 | NCBI WGS metagenome assembly LNAP01 (sample SAMN02440304, study PRJNA202911) | soil metagenome | biome: Subtropical and temperate rainforests or woodlands; isolation source: soil samples (1 kg each in a 20% v/v slurry with milli Q water) were... ...
CCGGGCAGCGGCACATTCGGCATGGAAGCGGTGGCGCGACAGTTTGCCACCGACCAGCAATGCCTGGTGATACGCAACGGCTGGTTCAGTTATCGCTGGAGCCAGATCCTTGAGATGGGCCACATCCCGGCGGCCACCACGGTGCTGAAAGCCCGACCGGTCGACACGGATCGCCAGGCGGCCTACGCCCCACCCCCTCTGGACGAAGTGCTGGCAGCCATTCAGGCGCAGAAGCCGCAGATTGTCTTCGCCCCCCACGTTGAAACCTCATCAGGCATTATCCTGCCCGACGAGTACCTGCGGGCCGTCGGCGACGCCGTGCATGCGGTGGGTGGCCTGTTCGTGCTGGACTGCATCGCCTCAGGCACGCTTTGGGTTGATATGCACAAGTGCGCAGTCGACCTGCTGATCAGCGCACCGCAGAAAGGCTGGAGCGCCTCCCCTTGCTGCGCCCTGGTGATGTTCAGTTCCCTGGCCCTCGAGCGCATCGAACAGACGCAGAGCAGCAGCTTCGCCTGCGACCTGAAAAAGTGGCTGCAGATCATGCAGGCCTACGAACAGGGCGGACATGCCTACCATGCGACCATGCCCAGCGATGCCCTGGCGCGATTTAACGAAGTGATGAAAGAGACGCAAGCCTACGGTTTCGACAAGGTCCGCGGCGAACAACAGGCTCTGGGTGATCGGGTGCGCGCAATGTTGACCGGCCGTGGCGGCAGCCGGCTTTCAGGCCCCTGGCGTAGTGGTGAGCTACACCGATGATGCCGACATCAAGAGCGGTAAGAAATTTGCCAATCACGGCCTGCAGATCGCCGCCGGAGTGCCGTTGCAATGCGATGAGCCGGCCGACTTCCAGACCTTCCGCATCGGTCTGTTCGGACTCGAAAAGCTGCACAATATCGAGCGCACGGTCAGTACCCTCGAGCAGGCGCTGGACGAGGTGATGGCTAACTAAGCCCTCCTTTTGCCCGCAGCTCCTGCCGAACGTGTGAATGCCAGGAAGGTATCCTGCCTGGGAGCGAGCTTGCTCGCGATGAATTCAGGAGCGCCGCGTGTAGCCAGAAAACACGCATTATCCTTAAGACCATCGCGAGCAAGCTCGATCCTGCAGGGGGGTTAACCTGTGATGACAAGCATCAAAAATTTCCTGTCGATTTTCCGGTGGAGGCCTGAGGCCTCGCGCCCTATGCTCACCCCATGAACCTACAAAACGCGATGCTTCCGCCCCACGCCGAGATGGTTCGCGCCATGCTCGAACGAGACACCACCTACGAGGGGGTGTTTTTTACTGCGGTCAAAACCACCGGCATCTTCTGCCGCCCCAGCTGCACGGCGCGCAAACCGAAACCGGAGAACGTCGAGTTCTTCGCCCATGCCGATGACTGCCTGTCCGCCGGCTATCGCGCCTGCCTGCGTTGCAAACCGCTGGATGCGGCCGCCATCGCGCCCGACTGGGTGCAGAAGTTGCTCCAGTCGGTGGACGACGATCCCGAGCTGCGCTGGAGCGATGCCCAGTTGCAGGCCGAGGGCATCGAGCCGCTGAAGCTGCGGCGCTGGTTCAAACAACATTTCGGCATGACCTTTCACGCCTGGCTGCGCACCCGACGCCTGGGCATGGCGCTGGGCGGGATCAGGCAGGGCGATTCCATCGACAGCGCGGCGTTCGATTCCGGTTACGAATCCCTGAGCGGCTTTCGCGACGCCTTTCAAAAATCCTTCCACATCACCCCCGGTCGTGCGGCCAATAGCGAGCCTTTGCTGTTCACGCGCCTGACCACGCCGCTGGGGCCGATGATCGCCATGGCCGAACGGCGCGGGCTGGTGTTGCTGGAGTTTCTCGACCGACCGGCGCTGACCCGGGAAGTCGAAGCCCTGCAGAACCGTCATGGTTATGCCGTGGCGCCGGGACACAATGCACACTTGCAGCAGATCGAAACAGAGCTGGCCCAGTATTTCGCCGGCAAACTGACCGAATTCAAGGTGCCGCTGCACTTGCCTGGCTCCGAGTTCTCCCGGCAGGTCTGGGCCGAACTGGCGAAAATCCCCTACGGCCAGACCAGCACCTACGGCACCATCGCTGCGCTGTTGGGCAAGCCCGGTGCCAGCCGCGCCGTGGGTTTGGCCAACGGGCACAACCGGATTTCGATTGTCTTGCCCTGCCACCGGGTGATCGGTGCGGACGGCTCATTGACCGGCTATGGTGGAGGACAACCGCGCAAGGCGTTTCTGCTCAGGCTGGAAAACGCGGCGGCGCAGGTCACACGACAACTTGCGTTCTGATGCTTCGGTGTTTTTCATGAAGAAGGACATTCGATGAACACGCTCGAACAGCCATTCCGCAGTGCTCAAACCTGGGGTGAACGCTTGACCGATCCTTACTTGCCAGCGACGGCGTTTCTCAGGGCCATTGATGATGACTGGGCGCGTCACATCGCGGCCATCGGACCCTGTCTGCACCAGCCGCATGCGGCGCGCGATCCGTATGAGTCGCTGGTGCGGGCGATTGCCTATCAACAACTGCACGCCAAAGCCGGGGATGCGATTGTCGGTCGGTTGCTGGCGCTGTTTCCTTCGACGGCGTTTCCGCGCCCTGATCAGATTCTGGCGACCGGGTTTGATCAGCTGCGCGGGTGCGGCTTTTCCGCGAGCAAGATTGCGACGATTCAGGGCATCGCTCAAGCGGCGCTGGACGGTGTGGTACCCGATTATGCAACGGCGTTGGCGATGGATGATGAGGCGTTGATCGAGCGGTTGATCACGTTGCGCGGGGTTGGCCGCTGGACGGTTGAGATGCTGCTGATCTACAGCCTGGAGCGGCCGGATATTTTGCCGGCCGATGACTTCGGGGTGCGTGAGGGGTATCGGCGGTTGAAGGGGCTGGAAGTGCAGCCGACGCGCAAACAGATGGTGGAGATCGGGTTGGGGTGGAGCCCTTATCGGACGGTGGCGGCGTGGTATTTGTGGCGGGTGACCAACAAGTAGACCGCGTTATCGTTCATCGCTAGCAGGCTAGCTCCCACAGGGGTCTCATGAACGCTGGAGATCCACTGTGGGAGCTAGCCTGCTAGCGATCGCGTCAGCCCATTCACCACACATTAACAGCCACCGGCACTGCGCTTGGGGCAATGGCCGAAATCCAGGGCCTCACTGCCGTTCCACCGCAACTCAAGCTGGAGGCGCTGGCTCAGTTCGACACTGATGTGTTTTCCTCGGTCGACCTGACCACACGGTTCAAGCTCGACGATAACAGTACCCAGAGCCTTGAACTGCATGCCGACGCAAACCAGCGCCAGGTACGCATGAGCGGCGCGGCGCGGCGGGCGATTTCGACGTATCCGTGGAGCTGAAAAACGCCGCCATCCTCGGCGACAGCCATCAGAAATTGGTTGGCAGCCCGATGGAGATCAAGGGCTGACCCGAAAACCGATGCCGGCTGGGGAATTCGCTGCGTCAGTTTGTCGCAAGTTATGAATAATCCTTTGACGCGTATAATCGCTCCCCTCCGCTAAACCGGCATGCATCAAAGACGTCCTGTCCGAGGTTGATTATCCGTTCGGGCGCATCTAAAGGTCTGTAGAACATGAGCGTTTCGTTGACCCGCCGCCAGGTGGTTGCAGGTATGGGCTTGTTCGCTGGCTGTGACAATAGCGTCAGCCTGTCGTACAAGTACGGCAAGGACCTGAGCGACAAGATCCTCGGACGGACATTCAAGCTGAAAGACTCAGAAGGCAACCTCACGACGCTCTCGAGCTTTCGTGGTTTGATGCCGATGATTTTCTTCGGCTTCACCCAGTGCCCGGCGGTATGCCCCACCGCCCTGGCTCGCGCAGTGCAGATCAAGAAGCTGATGGGAAAAGACGGGGATATTCTCCAGGTCGTCTTCATCACGCTGGACCCGGAGCGGGATACGCCAGCGGTGTTGGATGCCTACGTCAAAACGTTTGATCCCTCATTTGTCGCGCTCCACGGGACACTCGAGGAAACGGCGGAAACGGCCAAGGAGTTCGGGGTGTTCTATGAGAAAATCCCGAGCGGCTCCACCTATACGCTCTCCCATACAGCGACCAGCTATGTGTATGACACAAGGGGCAGGTTGCGCGTCGGGCTTTCCCCTTCCCTTTCTGCACAAGAGTGTACGGAAGACTTGCTAACCGTTATGGAAGTCTGCTGATGAATTCGAATGCTATTAAAACCGCCATCAATGTGCGCGTTAAAACGGCTGTCCTGGGGCTTTTTCTGCTGGGAACGGCGCTTCAGGTTTCAGCCCAGACTCAAGTGGAAGACGCCTGGGTACGTGCCACCGTTGCCGGGCAACAAGCAACCGGCGCGTTCATGACGGTCACCGCGAGCAGCGACAGCAAACTGCTAAGCGTGCAAACACCGGTCGCTAAAGTTGTGCAGATTCACGAGTCGACGATGAAAAACGACGTGATGAGCATGCACCCCGTCGAGTTCGTTGCCTTGCCCGCAGGGACAGCGGTCACCCTGAATCCTCATGGCTATCACGTGATGCTGATCGACCTGGTCGGCCAGGTCAAAGAAGGCGACACAGTGCCGCTGACCTTGACTGTCGAAAACGCCAATGGCGAGAAGGAGTCGATCAAGGTTGAGGCTCAGGCGCGAGCGCTGAATATGCCGGACCACAGCAAAATGCATTGATCGCTGGAAGTCACCGGACATCGGTGGCGTTCAGTGGGACCGCGTTATCGTTCTTCGCCAGGGGCCTCCTGAACGCTGGAGACCCACTGTGGGAGCTAGCCTGCTAGCGATGAGGCCTGAATATTCACCATCAATCCACCGGCCCATCACCCTCCTTTATCCACCATGACATCCCCCGGAACCCGGCGCATGTTGATGCCCCAACCGGAGGGATTCGCCATGCTTGATGCACTCAAAAAGATCAATTCAACGTCCGCCTTCAACCGCTGGGCCGGTTTCGATGTCACTCGCGCCGAGTCTGGCGAGGTTGAGCTGACCATGGCTTTTCGCGAGGAGGACATGGCGCAATACGCTGGCTTCCTGCATGCCGGCCTGATCGGCGCGCTGCTCGATACCGCCTGTGGGTTTGCGGCCGGAACGGTCGCTGGCAATGTCCTGGCGGCGCATTTTTCGGTGAATTGCCTGGCGCCCGCCATCGGTGAAGTGTTCATTGCGCGCGGCCAGGTGGTGAAGGCCGGGAAGAAACAGGTGTTTGCCCGCGCCGAACTGTTCGCACAAACCGGAGATCAGTTGAAGCTGGTGGCAACCGGCGATGCGATCCTGGTGCCGATCCAGCAGTGAACCACCGGTTTTCGGGGCGGTCAGGGAAGTAACAGCCAATCTTTTGGAGGTTATTCCATGCAACTCGAAGGCTCGTGCCATTGCGGCGCCGTGTCGTTCAGTCTGAACAGCGCCCACCCCTACCCTTATCAACGTTGCTACTGCTCGATCTGCCGCAAGACCCAGGGCGGCGGCGGTTACTCGGTCAACATCGCCGGTGATGCCGCCAGCCTCAAGGTGCGCGGTCGCAAATCCATTGCGATCTATCACGCGCGACTCAAGGACGAAGGCGACAAACGCGCCCACCGCAGCACGGCAGAGCGGCATTTCTGCTCGGTCTGTGGCTCGGGATTGTGGCTGTTCAGCCCTGAATGGCCGGAGCTGATCCACCCGTTCGCCTCTGCCATCGACACCGCGCTACCCGTGCCACCCGAATACACGCACGTGATGCTTGGCTCGAAAGCGCCGTGGGTGGAGGTTGCGCCGCATCACGGTGATCGGCAGTGCGAAACCTGGCCCGAGGAATCCATCGCGCAGTGGCATGAGCGCCTGGATGTGGTCCGCTAGCTCATTTTTTTGCACACCGCAGTTCCCCTTTGCGTTTTTCGTTCGGTTAACCCTCAGAAGCCTTTCACTTACCGAACGATTCGATACAAAGGGATTTCCATGTCGCACCCACTTGCCGCCCGTTTTCGTTTTGCCCTGTGCCCCCTGGCACTGGCCCTGCCAGCCGCTCTGCTGAGTCTTTCCTGCAACGCCCACGCCGCCGAAACGGTGGAAAGCAAACCGGCGCCCAAAGACGACGGCGCGCTGCAACTGGGTGCGACGAGTATTTCTGCCGTAGGCTTGGGCGCGACCACCGAGGACACCCATTCCTACACCACGGGCTCAACGTCCTCGGCCACCGGCCTGGCCTTGTCGCCCCGTGAAACGCCGCAATCGGTCACCGTGGTCACCCGTCAGCAAATGGACGATCGCGGCGTGCAGAGTGTCAGCGACGCGTTGCGCAATGCCCCCGGCGTGTCGACGCAAAAATACGACAGTGACCGTACCGAGTTTTCCGCCCGCGGTTTTGCCATCACCAACTTCCAGTACGACGGGGTCAACCAGCCGTACGACGGTGTCTACGGTGAGAACCCGAACAACAGCGATGACGCGGCCAGCCTCGACCGCATCGAAATCGTCAAGGGTTCGACCGGCCTGATGACGGGTTCGGGCGACCCGTCCGCCACCGTCAACCTGATTCGCAAGAAGCCGACCAAGGAATTCAAGGCCTCGATCAGCGGCACCGTCGGTTCGTGGGACAGCTACCGCACCACCGGCGATATTTCCGGTCCGCTGAACGATACCGGCAGTGTGCGCGGCCGCTTCGTCGGTTCGTACCAGGACAAGCATTCCTACATCGATCACTACAGCCAGAAGAAAGACCTGTTTTACGGCATCCTCGAAGCGGACCTGTCGGACGACACCCTGCTGACCTTCGGCATCGACAAGTCCAGCGCCACCCCACGCGGCACCTCCTGGACCGGCAACACGGTGTACTTCGCCGACGGCGGCCGCACCGACTTCTCGCGCAGCTTCAACCCGGGCGCCGACTGGAGCCGTCGTGATTTCGACACGGTCACCTACTTCACGTCGCTGGAGCAGGCCCTGGCCAATGACTGGAAACTCAAGGTCAATCTCAACCAGAAAACCACCGATCACGATACGCGCCTGGCCTCGGCCAGCGGCGGCGCACCGGACCGCGCCACCGGTGAAGGCATGTTCCTTTACTGGGGCCGCTGGGAAGGTCATCGCGTGCAAAACACGGCGGACGTGAACGTGTCCGGGCCCTTCAGCCTGGGCGGTCGCGAGCACGAACTGGTGGCCGGTTTCATGACGTCCCATGCCCGCCAGACCGGCGCGACGTTCGACAGCGTTATCCCCGGTGCCGGAAATGTCCCTGGCAGCATTTATGACTGGAACGGCGACCTGCCGGAACAGGATTTCCCGAAAAACGGCAAGTACGAGCGCACCACCAGTCAGAACGGTGCTTACCTGGCCACGCGCCTGCGCCCGACCGACGACCTGTCGATCATCCTCGGCAGCCGCGTGAGCACCTTCAAGTACAACGAGGATTACAGCTACTACCCGGGCGCCGGCCAGACCGACACCCAGACCAGCTACAAGGAACACGGCGTCGTCACCCCTTACGCCGGTGTGATCTATGACCTGGATGACACGTATTCGGTCTACGCCAGCTACACCAACATCTACCAGCCGCAGACCTACAAGGACGCCGCCGGTTCGACCCTGAAGCCGGTTGAAGGCAACAGCTACGAGACCGGTCTGAAAGCGGCGTACCTCGAAGGCAAACTGAACGCCAGCCTGGCCTTCTTCCGCATCGAGCAGGAGAACATCGCCCAATACGTCACCACTGACACCACCGGGCAGGACGTTTACGAAGCCATCCCCGGCGCCACCACCAAAGGCGTGGAGCTGGAACTGGCGGGCGAATTGTCCGATGGCTGGAACCTGTCGGCCGGCTATACCTATGCCCGTACCCGCGACAAGGACGAGCAACGGATCTACGGTTTCCCGCTGGCCACCACCAAACCGGAACACGTCGTGCGTACGTTCACCACCTACCGCTTGCCTGGCGCACTGGACAAGGTCACCGTCGGTGGCGGCGTCAGCTGGCAGAGCGCGTTCTACGGCCAGAGCTTCAGCCCGACCGAGGGCAGCACCTCGCTCAAACAAGGCGGCTACACCCTCGTCGACCTGATGACCCGTTATCAGTACAACGAACACCTGAGCTTCACCGCCAACGCCAACAACGTCTTCGACAAGAAGTACCTGACGGGCCTGGGCAACTTCGGTACGACGTTCTACGGCGAGCCGCGCAACCTGATGCTGACCACCAAGTGGGATTTCTAAGCTGAGGTCACTCTGAACTGTGGTGTGACACTGAGGCCAGGCACCGCCCCTGTGGCTAAACACTGCCCCTGTGGCGAGGGAGCTTGCTCCCGCTGGACTGCGCAGCAGGCCCATTTTTTGGCGCTGCTCCGCGCCCCAGCGGGAGCAAGCTCCCTCGCCACAACAAGCTCCCTGGCCACAGGTTGCTCGCTGTACGGTCAGCTCCGTTCACAGTCTTTGACAGTTTCCCGACAAAGCTGTCAAAGATTGCCCGCCGGCACCCGCCTAGCATGGGCGCATCCAATCTCCCCTCGGGTGCTCCCATGCTTCGTTCGCTGTCGCTGTCGCTCACTTCATTCTGTCTGTTCCTGCCCTCCCATTCCGTGCATGCCGAAGACTGGCATTACAGCCTGCGTGCCGGCGCGGCCAGTGCGCCGCGTCACAGCGGCAGCGATGAACGCGTCGTGGCGCCGCTGCTGGGTGGAAAAATCGTCAGCCCTTACGGTGTCTTTCTCGACACTCAAAAGGGTCTGGGCTGGGCCTTTGACGAGGATGACTACGGCCTCAGCGTGTACGTCGGCGCCAGCGATGTGCGCAAGGATCGCAAGACCGGGTTCAAAGGTTCGGACGAGCTGGACGGCATGGGCTCGATCAAGTCCCGCCCGGTGCTGGGGCTCGACGGCACGTATCACATGGGGCCGATCATTCTCGGCGCGAGTTTTGAACATGCGCTGGAAAAGGACGATGACGATGAGGACACGGGTTCAGCCTGGAATCGCTTGAAACTCAGCATCAGCGCGCCGTTTTACGAAGGTGAGCATGGCAAGGTCGTCGGCAGCCTCAACAGTCAGTTTGGCGACGGCGATTACATGCGCACCTGGTACGGCGTCAGCGCGGGTCAGGCGTCGCGCACTCAGTTTCGGGCGTATGACGCTCATGGCGGGCTGGTGAGTCGCGGGGCGGATTTGACCTGGTCGTTGCCGGTCAATGATCAATGGAATGTGTCGACGGTGCTGGCGGTGCAGTATCTGGCCAAAGAGGCCGCGGACAGCCCGATTGTCGAGCGGCGGATGCAGACATCCTTGGCTGGGCAGGTGGTGTACAGCTTTTGATTTGAGGTGATGCGGATGACGCCACAATTAATCCTGATGCGCCCACGTCATACGAAACGAAGCCCCACCCCACGGCGAATCCGCCACTTCCACCTGCCCGCCATGGGACTGCGACACCCGCCGGACCAGCGCCAGGCCCAAACCGAAACCACCCGTGCGGCGATCACGGCTGGCGTCCAGGCGCGAAAACGGCTCGAAGATTTTCTCCCGTCCGGCCATCGGCACGCCTGGCCCATCGTCATTGACCTGAACTTCGTAATGATCGCCGGTGCGCACCAACGACACTTCCACCCGCGCCTCGGCATAGCGAATGGCATTGCGCAGCAGGTTGATCACCGCCCGCGCCATGAAGCGTGGCTCGATGCGCACCTCATCGACCCGACACTCGACAATCAGCAGTTGCACCCCGGCCGCCTCGGCCTCCAGCGCCACGCTGCCGACCACGCTGTCGAGCCAACTGTTGGCCTGGATATTTTCTCGCGTGATCACCGTGGCACCGCGCTCGAGGCTGGCGTAGGTCAGCAGTTCCGACACCATCTCCTCCAGCTCGCCGAGGTCGGCGTACATGTCGGCAATCAGCTCGCGGTTCCGGGTCGGGTCGGGTTGTTGCTTGAGCTGGTCAAGCTCGAACGACAGTCGCGCAATGGGCGTGCGCAACTCATGGGACACCGCGTTGGTCAGCTCGCGCTGATTGGCGATCAGGCCTTCGATACGCGCGGCCATCAGGTTGAAGTGTTCGGACAGGTCGCGGATGTTCGAGCGCTTTGACAGCTGGATACGCGACGACAAGTCGTTATCGCCGAAACGCTCGGCGGCCAGGCGCAGTTTTTCCAGATCTCGCCAGTGTGGACGCACCCAGAAAATCAACACCAGACCGATCATCACCGCAATCATCAGATAGGCCGTGGCAATGTAGAACGGCATCAGGCTCGGCTCGGCCGGCAGCTTGATGCTGAGCAGTTGGGCGCCGTCGTCAATGCGCGAGATGAACTGCGTGTACTTGTCGCGAAGTACCAGCTGGCCTTGGGCCAACTCGGCTTTCTCCTGATCGGTCAGGGCCAGTTGAGCGCTTTCGACCAGGCTCAGGCCCAAACCATAGTGAGGGCGCACGGCTTCCAGTTGGCGTTCCCGGGCCTCATTGTCGAGGCCGCGCAATTGCTCCACCAGCGACCAGGCCTGACCACGCACCGCCTCTCGGTTGTAACTTTGCATCTGACCGTCGAGCAGCGCATCGAACGTGCGCTCGACGGTTTGCAACCCCAGGACCAGGCCAACCGTCATCACCAGAAACAGCCCGAGAAATAACCGCAGCATTTACAGCTCCCACGCGAACGGATTGAACAGGTAACCCTTGCCCCAGATGGTCTTGATGCACACCGGTTCGCGGGGGTTGTCCTTGAGCTTGCCGCGCAACTTGCTGATGTAAACGTCGACGCTGCGGTTGAGCCCATCGAAAGCGATGCCGCGCATGCGATTGAGTATGTCATCGCGGGACAGAATCTTGCCGGCGGCGCTGGCCAGCAACCACAGCAACTCGAACTCCATGGTGGTCAACTCGATGCCCTCGCCCGCCAGCCGCACTTCGCGACAACTGCGGTCGATACTCAGATGGCCGAACTCCAGCGCGCAGCAAACGCTGCTGTCCGGCGTTTGCCGACGTTGCAACGCGCGCAGGCGAGCCAGCAACACCGGTGGCTTGATCGGCTTGATCACGTAGTCGTCAGCGCCGGATTCCAGGCCGAGGATGTGATCGAGGTCGTCTTCCTTGGCGGTGAGGATGACGATCGGCGTGTCGGACACGCTGCGGATCTCGCGGCATACGTGCAGGCCGCTCTGGCCCGGCAGCATCAGGTCGAGTACAACGATTTTCGGTTTGAAGTCGAGGAAAGCCGCCAACGCGAGGTCACCGCGGTGCACCTGCAACACCTCAAAGCCATGTTGGGACAGGAAATGCGCGATCAGCCCGGAGAGCCTCTCATCGTCTTCCACCAGCAATACTTTGCCAAAACCCAGGTTATCCATAACGAACGCTTGCCAACCCTTGAGTGAAGTGGGCGGCATTATGGCGCCAATCGGTGACGGGACGGTGATGCCAGGCAGCAAAAACCGGCCTCTTGGGCCGGTTTTCAGTGATCTTTCATACTCTTAAGAGTTTTTAACAATTCACGTGCAAAGATTGCAGTCTCGTTCCACTCGACAGCGCCTACAGGAAATGCGCTCCAATGCAGGAGCTGTCGAGTGAAACGAGGCGACGCTCTTTTGATCTTCACGCCGCAGCAGGGACGCCACTGTGAAAGCGGAATTCCACGTCCGGCGACTCGATCAGCTCCTGCTCGGCGGCACGAACCCGGTCAATCACCTGAGCGATATCCTTGGCGTCACCGTACTGATAAGCCAGTTTCAGATACCCCTGAAAATGTCGGGCCTCGCTTTTCAGCAAACCGAAGTAAAACTTGCCCAGCTCTTCGTCCAGATGCGGCACCAGCGCTTCGAAACGCTCGCAGCTGCGGGCTTCGATGAACGCGCCCACCACCAGGGTATCCACCAGTTTGACCGGTTCGTGACTGCGCACCACTTTGCGCAAGCCCGAGGCGTATCGCCCGGCGGACAACTGACGCAGCTCGATCTTGCGCTTTTTCATCAGGCGCATGACCTGTTCGTGATGCACGAGCTCTTCCCGGGCCAGACGCGACATCAGGTTGATCAGGTCGACGTGGGAGTGGTATTTAGCGATCAGGCTCAATGCCGTGCTGGCGGCCTTGAATTCGCAGTTCTTGTGGTCGATCAGCAAGGTTTCCTGATCGGCCAGCGCGGCCCGGACCCAGCCGTCGGGGGTGCGGCAGCCAAGGAACTCGTGAATTTCGGGAAGGATCATGGGGCTCACGGATAAAGGGTTCAAAACGAAGGGCGCCGATTATACCGGCCCGCCGCCAGACCACCAGTCACGACCGTTGATATGCATCAACTCCCCGGTTGCCTCGCAACAACTATAGTTGTGCAACGCCATGCTTTTTTAACCTCTGGAGATCCCGATCATGCAAGCCATTCGCAGCATTCTGGTGGTCATCGAGCCCCAACACTCGGAAAGCCTGGCGCTCAAACGGGCCAAACTGATTGCCGGCGTGACCCAGGCGCATCTGCATCTGCTGGTCTGTGACCGCAAGCATGACCACAGCGGCATGCTCGGCGTGCTCAAGGCGGCGCTGCTTGAGGACGGCTACAGCGTCACTACAGAGCAGGCGTGGAACGAAAGCCTGCACGAAACCATTGTCGATGTGCAGCAGGCGGAAGGTTGCGGGTTGGTGATCAAACAGCATTATCCCGACAGCTCGTTGAAAAAAGCCCTGCTGACCCCGGCGGACTGGAAACTGCTGCGCTTTTGCCCGACGCCGGTGCTGCTGGTCAAAACCTCGAAGCCCTGGACGGGCGGCGTGATTCTGGCGGCGATCGACGTCGGCAATACCGATAACGAACACCGCCACCTGCACAACACCATCATCGATTACGGTTATGACATCGCCAGTCTGGCCAAGGCGCATCTGCATGTGGTCAGCGCCCATCCGTCACCGATGCTGTCGGCGGCCGACCCGACGTTGCAGCTGAGTGAAACGATCGAGGCGCGTTATCGTGACCAGTGCAAGGCGTTTCAGGCCGAATTCGACATTGATGATGAGCACCTGCATATCGCGGAAGGTCCGGCGGATGTGTTGATTCCGTACATGGTGCACAAGCTGGGTGCGGCGGTGACGGTGATTGGCACCGTGGCGCGGTCCGGGTTGTCCGGGGCGTTGATCGGGAATACGGCGGAAGTGGTGCTGGATGCAGTGGAGAGTGATGTGCTGGTGCTGAAAACGCTGGAGATTGAGGACCATCTGCAGGAGATCGTGTCTCATCATTGATGACTTGCGGTGCATTTGTGGCGAGGGAGCTTGCTCCCGCCGGGTTGCGAAGCGACCCCAATTCGTACGGCGCAGTGTTATCAGGTAATACTCGCCAGCCGATTTGCGACTGCTGCGCAGTCGAGCGGGAGCGCCACAGGACTGAGAGTCAGCCGCCGAAGGCGTCCTTGAGGAAGCCCGGCGCAATGTAGCGCTGGTAATGCGCTTCAGAGAGCAAAAAGAATTCCCGATCAATCGCATCCCGCAGCTCCGGCAGGTTCCACTCGCGAAACTCCGGCAGCAGGACCATCCCGTAGGCGTCCAGATTGTTGATCACCCGCGCCCCGCGAGCGATCAGCTGATAGGCCCAGCAATATTCCGACTGATGCGGCACGAAGCGGATCTTGCGCTGTTCCAGCTGCATTCTCAGCAGCGCCGGATCAAAAATTTCTACCTTGCCGGCCATCACCTGGGACAACAGCTGTTCGAGACGCAGCCATACCGCGCGTTTTTCTTCCTCGTTGTAACCGTTCCAGTGAATCACTTCATGGTGGAAACGCTTGCAGCCACGGCAGACCAAGTCACCGTAAACAGTGGAACAGAGGCCGACGCAGGGGGTCTTGATGGTCTGATTGGGCATAGATAAGAAAAACACGGGAAAGCAGAACAGGCCGGCATGTTAGCCCTTTGTCTGACATTCATCACCCCTCAAAGTGAAAGGGCTGAGGGTCTCTTGGACTTTGGTGCCGGCCGCGTTGCGCGCCTACTTGCGCGAGGCGGCGTCGCGGGATTTGCCAAGGGAACAACCATCAGCGGCATCCCCCGCCTTGCCTTGCACACGCAGACACACATCGCGACTCGCCACCAAAGTCCAATAGCCCCTCACTTACCTTTAAATTTTTTTTGCCGTAGAATCAGCCAGCCTTTTAAGGCGCCAATGTCCGTTAGAAGCTGTTTTCAAAGCGTCACGAGCACAGTCGTTC
>LNAP01003893.1_pt1 | contig 14125 bp, 11 predicted proteins | sample 602601 | NCBI WGS metagenome assembly LNAP01 (sample SAMN02440304, study PRJNA202911) | soil metagenome | biome: Subtropical and temperate rainforests or woodlands; isolation source: soil samples (1 kg each in a 20% v/v slurry with milli Q water) were... ...
TCCACTTCGGCATCGCTCAAGATGATCGGCAGCAAGCCGTTCTTGAAGCTGTTGTTGAAGAAGATGTCGGCGTAGCTCGGCGCGATGATGCTGCGAAAGCCATATTCTTCCAGGGCCCACGGCGCGTGTTCACGGCTGGAGCCGCAACCGAAGTTTTCCCGGGCCAACAACACGCTGGCGCCCTGATAGCGCTCGGCGTTGAGCACAAAATCCTTGTTCAACGGGCGCTTGGAGTTGTCCTGGTAGGCGTAGCCCACGTCCAGGTAGCGCCACTCATCGAACAGGTTCGGGCCGAAACCGGTGCGCTTGATCGACTTCAAGAACTGCTTGGGGATGATCTGGTCGGTGTCCACGTTGGCACGGTCCAACGGCGCGACAAGACCGGTGTGTTGGGTAAAAGCTCTCATCGGGTATTCCTCAGATCAATTCGCGAACGTCGATGAAACGACCGTTGACGGCAGCGGCGGCGGCCATGGCCGGGCTGACCAGGTGGGTACGGCCACCGGCGCCCTGACGCCCTTCGAAGTTACGGTTGGAGGTGGACGCGCAATGCTCCCCCGACTCCAAACGGTCCGGGTTCATCGCCAGGCACATCGAGCAGCCCGGCTCACGCCATTCAAAACCGGCTTCGAGGAAGATCTTGTCCAGCCCTTCGGCCTCAGCCTGGGCCTTCACCAGGCCCGAACCTGGCACCACAATGGCTTGCTTGATGGTCGAGGCCACTTTGCGGCCCTTGGCGATCACCGCCGCGGCGCGCAAGTCTTCGATCCGCGAGTTGGTGCAGGAACCGATAAACACGCGGTCCAACTGGATGTCGGTGATCGCCTGGTTGGCTTTCAAGCCCATGTACTTCAAGGCGCGCTCGATGGAGCCGCGCTTGACCAGATCGGCTTCCTGGGCCGGGTCCGGCACGTTCTGATCAACGGCCAGGACCATTTCCGGCGAGGTGCCCCAGCTGACCTGTGGCTTGATCTGGGCCGCGTCGAGCTCGACCACGGTATCGAACACCGCGTCGGCGTCGGACACCAGGTCTTTCCAGGCCTCGACGGCAGCCTCCCACTCGGCGCCAGCCGGTGCGAAAGGTCGGCCTTTGACGTATTCCACGGTTTTTTCATCCGCCGCGACCATGCCCACCCGGGCACCGGCTTCGATGGACATGTTGCAGATGGTCATGCGGCCTTCGATGGACAGGTCGCGAATCGCGCTGCCGGCAAACTCGATGGCATGCCCATTACCGCCAGCGGTACCGATCTTGCCGATCACGGCCAGCACGATGTCCTTGGCGGTCACACCGAACGGCAACTTGCCTTCGACGCGCACCAGCATGTTCTTCATTTTTTTGGCGACCAGGCACTGGGTCGCGAACACATGTTCCACCTCGGAGGTGCCAATGCCGTGGGCCAGGGCGCCGAATGCACCGTGGGTCGAGGTGTGGGAGTCGCCGCAGACCACGGTCATGCCCGGCAAGGTCGCGCCCTGCTCCGGGCCGATCACGTGGACGATGCCCTGGCGCACGTCGTTCATCTTGAATTCGGTGATGCCGTACTCGTCGCAATAGTCGTCGAGAGTCTGGACCTGCAAACGCGAGACCTGGTCGGCAATGGCTTCGATGCCGCCCTTGCGCTCCGGGGTGGTTGGCACGTTGTGGTCCGGGGTGGCGATGATCGAGTCGACGCGCCAAGGCTTGCGCCCGGCCAGTCGCAGGCCTTCGAACGCTTGGGGCGAGGTCACTTCGTGGATGATGTGACGGTCGATGTAGATCAGCGACGACCCATCATCGCGCCGTTTCACTTCATGGGAATCCCAGAGTTTGTCGTAAAGCGTTTTGCCGGCCATCAGTCGGTCCTCATCAGCGTCTTTCTATGCCCTGGGCGTTGAACGATTCAATAACCCTTTGGCTTGTGAGGCTGATGCTATGGCGTTACATTAAATAACTCAAATTCATATTTTTTATGCTTTGGATAACCGACTGGAATACCACTATGGACCTGGCCAACCTCAATGCCTTTATTGCCATCGCCGAAACCGGCAGCTTCTCCGGGGCCGGAGAGCGCCTGCACCTGACGCAACCGGCGATCAGCAAGCGCATTGCCGGCCTTGAGCAGCAATTGAAGGTGCGCTTGTTCGATCGGCTGGGCCGTGAGGTCGGCCTGACAGAGGCCGGACGCGCCCTGCTGCCCCGTGCCTATCAGATCCTCAATGTGCTGGATGACACTCGCCGCGCCCTGACCAACCTGACCGGCGAAGTCAGCGGGCGCCTGACTCTGGCGACCAGCCATCACATCGGCCTGCACCGCCTGCCCCCGGTATTGCGCACTTTTACCCGGGAATACCCGAATGTGGCCCTGGATATTCAGTTCCTGGACTCGGAAGTGGCCTACGAGGAAATCCTCCACGGCCGCGCCGAAGTGGCGGTCATTACCCTGGCCCCGGAGCCCCACAGCCTGGTGCGGGCCACCCCGGTGTGGGACGACCCCCTGGATTTCGTGGTGGCGCCCGAACACAGCCTGGCCAGTAACGGCACCATCAGCCTGACCGACATTGCCCGGCACCCGGCGGTATTCCCCGGCGGCAACACCTTTACCCACCATATCGTGCACCGCCTGTTCGAGGCCCAGGGCCTGACGCCGAACATCGCCATGAGCACTAACTACCTGGAAACCATCAAGATGATGGTCTCCATCGGCCTGGCCTGGAGTGTCTTGCCACGCACCATGCTTGATGATCAAGTGGCCAGTATCGCTTTACCGGGCATACAGCTCAGTCGCCAGCTAGGCTATATCGTGCACACCGAAAGGACGCTGTCGAACGCTGCGCGGGCTTTCATGAGCCTATTGGATGCACAGGTTGATCCGGCCGCGACGCCGGCATGAGGCCGTGCGGCCTGTAGACCCTGTTCCCGCGCCGAATGCCCATCGAGCCAAGGCCCCTTGATAATGCCCAACCCCGTCGATCCCGTGCCGCCGCTGCCCCGCATCCACGCCCTGGACCCCCAGCAGGCGGAACAAAGCTGGGAAAATGCCCCGCAGCTGTTGGCGGCGCTCAATGCCGCACGGCTCGGTGCCTGGAGCTGGGATATCGACTGCGGGCGGATCAGTTGGTCGCGCGGCACCCAGGCGCTGTTCGGTTTCGACCCCCGCCAGCCGTTGCCCAAGGACCTGGACTACCTCGACTTGCTGGCCGCCGAAGACCGCGGCCGCGTGATCCGCGCGTTTCACGCGGTCCTGGCCGGCGCGCCCTTCGAGCAAGCCATGCATCACCGCATCCAGTGGCCGGACGGCAGCCTGCACTGGCTGGAAATCAACGGCAGCCTGCAGCCGGATGCCTCGGGGCGCCGCCGGATGATCGGGGTGATCCGTGAAACCACCCAGCAGCGCGAGCGCGAACATGCCCTGGGCCACTCGGAAAAACGCTTCGCCACGCTGTTCCACCTGTGCCCGAACATGGTCCTGCTGACCCGCCAGGAAGACGGCCTGATCAGCGAGGCCAACCAGTATTTCGAAAGCCTGTTCGGCTGGCCGGTCAACGATGCCATTGGTCGCACCACCCTCGACCTGGGGCTGTGGGTCCACCCCGAGCAACGGGCCCTGTTGGTCAGGGCGACCCAGCGCAAAGGCGAACCGATCACCATGGAGGTGCAATTTCGCGCCAGCAATGGGCAAATCCATGACGGCACCCTCAGTGCGCAAAAGGTCGAACTCGACGGCCAGGCCTACCTCATCAGCACCTTCCTCGACACCACCGAGCGCAAGAACGCCGAGCAGGCTCTCAAGGACAGTCAGGAGCGCCTGGACCTGGCCCTGGACTCGGCCCAACTGGGCACCTGGGACTGGCATATCCCCAGCGGCATGCTTTATGGCTCGGCGCGGGCCGCACAGTTGCACGGCCTGGATCCGCACCCGTTCCATGAGTCCTTCGATGCTTTTTTTGAAGGCATGCCCGATGAAGAGCGCGCCAGCATGCGCGATGCCTATCGCACCCTGCGTGAAGGGCCGGCCGGCAACTACCAGTTGACCTACCGCGTGCAACTGGGAGACGGCAGCTCGCGCTACCTGGAAAGCCGCGCCCGCCTGTATCGCGACGCCCAGGGCGCGCCGCTGCGCATGGCGGGCACCTTGCTGGATATCACCGACCAGGTCGAACGTGAACAGCGCCTGAGCGCCTCCGAAGAAAAGTTCGCCAGCCTGTTCCTCGCCAGCCCCGACCCGATTTGCGTAACCACTCTGGCCAGCGGCGAATTCGTTGAAATCAACCCCAGCTTTACCCAGACCTTTGGCTGGAGCGCCGCCGAAGTCATCAACCACACCGCCGAGCAGATCGGCTTGTGGGATGAGCCGACCCAACGCCTGCAGCGCATCGAGCAAGTGATTCGCGAACAGGCGCTGAACAATGTGGCCATCATCGTCCATCACAGAAATGGCCAGCGCCTGACCTGCATGATTTCCAGCCGGTTGATCAAGGTCGGCCACCAGCGCTGCGTGGTCACCACCCTGCGCGATATCACCCAGCAACAGCGCTCGGAGGCGGCGCTCAAGGCCAGCGAAGAAAAGTTCGCCAAGGCCTTCCATTCCAGCCCCGACGCCGTGTCCATTACCGAGCGCGACACCGGGCGCTACGTGGAGGTCAATGATGGTTTCTGCCGCCTGACCGGCTACCGCGTCGAGGAAGCGATCGGCCTGACCCTCTACCAGATCGGTATCTGGGCCGACGAAAACCAGCGCACCACGCTGTTGGCCGAATTACAGGTCAAAGGCCGCATCCATCACATGGACATGCTCTGGCACAACAAACGCGGCGAGTTGCTGGCGGTGGAGGTGTCGGTCGAGCCGATTACCCTCAATGAAACGCCGTGCCTGCTGCTGACCGCACGGGATGTGAGCCTGCTGAAAAGTGCGCAGGCGCAGATCCGTCACCTGGCTTATCACGACCCCCTGACCAACCTGCCCAACCGCGCCCTGCTGATGGACCGCCTGAGCCAGCAGATCGCCTTGCTCAAACGCCACAACCTGCGGGGCGCGCTGCTGTTTCTGGACCTGGATCACTTCAAGCACATCAACGATTCCCTCGGCCACCCGGTGGGCGACACCGTGCTGAAAATCGTCACCGCGCGCCTGGAAGCCAGCGTGCGCATGGAGGACACGGTGGCGCGCCTGGGCGGCGATGAATTCGTGGTGCTGCTCAGCGGCCTGGAGGGTTCGCGAACTGAGGTCAGTAAACAGGTGCAATTGCTGTCCAACACCCTGCGCGAGTTGCTGTCCGAGCCAATGTTTCTCGATGGGCAGCGCTTGCAGGTCACCCCCAGTATCGGCGTGGCGCTGATCCCCGATCACGGCTCGACGCCGGCGGACCTGCTCAAGCGCGCGGATATCGCCCTGTATCGGGCCAAGGACTCGGGGCGCAACACCACGCAGATGTTCCATAACAGCATGCAACGCACTGCCAGCGAGCGCCTGCGCATGGAGACGGATCTGCGCCTGGCGTTATCACGGGGCGAGTTCAGCGTGCATTACCAGCCCCAGGTGGATGCCCGGGACAATCGCATTGTCGGCGCCGAGGCCCTGGTGCGCTGGCAGCATCCGCAACTGGGCGCACAGTCACCCACAGAGTTCATCAAGGTTCTGGAGGACAGCGGACTGATCCTTGAGGTCGGCACCTGGATCCTCGACGAAGCCTGCGCCGCGTTTGCCCGCCTGATCGCCGAAGGCCTGGTGGAGCCGGAAGGCTTCAGCCTGTGCGTGAATATCAGCTCCCGGCAGTTTCGCCAGAACGACTTTGTCGAACGGGTGGAGCGCAGCCTGACGCAGCATCACTTGCCGTTCAGCTTGCTGAAACTGGAAATCACCGAAGGCATTGTGATTCAGAATCTGGACGACACCATCAGCAAAATGCGCCGCCTGAAAAAGCTCGGGGTCAGCTTTGCCATGGACGATTTCGGCACCGGTTATTCATCCTTGACCTACCTCAAGCGCCTGCCGGTCGATGCGTTGAAAATCGATCAGTCATTTGTGCGCGACGCCACCCACGACCCCAACGACGCCGAGATCATCCGCGCGATCGTGGCCATGGCGCGCAGCCTGAACCTGGAGGTGATTGCCGAAGGTGTGGAAACCCCTGAGCAACTGGCGTTCCTGCAAGGCCTGGGCTGCCATTTGTATCAAGGCTATTTGCACAGCCGGCCATTGCCCCTGGAGGCATTTACGCTGCTATTGAGGTAAGCGCAGGGAGAGCGCCAAATACCCTCAGCCCTGCACCTGCCTTACACCAACTTCAACGCACGCAGGAAGTAGTCCTGCCATTGCGATTGGACCAAATTGCACTTTTGCCCATACATATCCAGCATCCCGCCAATGACCACCACCGAGTGGTGGGAGTTGGCCAGGGTGCCAATCGCCCCATTTATCAGTTCTTTTACCGTGCTTTCACGGACATAGGCCGACAGCCCAAGCCTGCGCAGCGCCGCTCCCGGATACTCACCGTCGTTCAGGGTTTCCATGGCCATCTCAAAACTCTGACGAGCACGGCCGTCGTTGTTCTCCCACTGCGCCCGTTTGGCACTCGCGGCGTACAAGAAATTGGCATCGGCCAGCAATGACGGATTGGTGCCCTTCAAGTTGGAGGCTGCCTGGGCCTTTCTCAGCTCATCATGGGTCAGGGTCAACTTATAAGAATCTCTCATGACCACTTCATAGCCTTCAGCGGTGACCGTGACCTTTTTAAAGATGTCTTGCGGGCGTTGCCCAAACCTCATCATCGCCGCCTTGATCGCTGATACGGTGACACAGTTGCCTTCTACCCCTTGATAAAAGCCACTCCAGATATCAGCGGGGGGGACACCCACGGGCGCACGGGATAACTTCAGCGCACCTGTCTCGAGACTTGCGGGCGATGCCTCCGGCGCCTGCGTGTCATTGAACAACATATACCCGTAACTTCGATCAACTCTTTGCTTGTGTCCGTAGTTATGCTGGGTGCTATCCATGACAAAGGCCGAGCCAAAATTATGTGTCTCCACTACACCCAACGCGCCGCTGGCGGCCATATCAGTAGTGGGCACAAACTGGGCAAAACCAATCATTCCCATGCCCCGCAGGCAGTTCTGCGTGGTTTCGCCTTCAAGGCTCTTGCGTAAGGCCTGCTCGAAACTGCCATATTCCCCGGTTTGTTGTTTACGCTTGGCAAACGCCGCCAGCACAACATTGGCATCGGCAATGGCCGAACTGTCATTGCCAGCAAATCGCGATGCCTTCGCCGTCAGTTTTAGTTCCTCTTTGGAAATATGCACCTTAAACTCATCTTTCATCGTGATGTCATAACCATCCCCCGCGACTTTCACTTCCTCAAACATATCCCGTGGGTTTTGACCAAATGTCATCATCATCATTTTAATAACCGCCGCATGGGTGCTGCTATCAAAGCACTCACCAAAACCACGCGGGGTGGCGGTAAAAGCATTCAAGATATCATCGGGTTTCTTGCCCCGTTTCGTCGACAACTCACCTGAGGAAAAACTATTGGCCGGCTCAAGAGCTGCCCTATAACCATCAGTAAATAACGGATTAAACATACTTATATTCATGACACCCCCTACCCACAACAATATTAAAGACACGACAAAAACGCATTGTTAAAAAACAACAAATGCCAGATATTGAAAAGCCAGAAAAACGAATAACAAAAACCTGCGCAGGATAACTACAACGACTCTTATTTTTAAAGCTTACTCGACAGCCCCCTCTACAACTTCACTCAACCGATCAGCGCCACTGCATCCCCGTACGTTGGCGCCCTGCCTTTTCGGCCCCACAACTCCTCCCGACCATCAATCACTGCAACCGAATGCATGGCCCGATTGACCATCCCTACCTGCCCCCGGGCCAGGGCGCTTACAGGGACACGTTTCATATAATGTATTAAGCCCAGCCGCTGAAAACCTTCACCGGGACCATTTTCATCTTCGCCATTATTGAGACTGCGTATCGCCGCGCTAAAACTTCTCGCAGCCCTGCCATCGTTATTATCCAAATGCGCACGCTTGACACTGCAAGCAAACATGAACTCAGCATCCTTGAGTGCGCCTTTGTCTCGTCCAAAAAACCGTGCCCCTGCAGCCGCCTGCTTCAACTCTTGGTGGCTCACGGTCAAGTAATAGCCATCTCGCATTGTGACCTCATAGCCCTGGGCGGTTTTACGAACGCGTTTATAAACATCGGTAGGGCTTTGCCCAAACTTATGCATGGCTGCCTTGATCGCCGAAACAGTCACGCAATTGCCATCTGGCCCTTGGCGGAAACCGCCCCAGATATCGTCACACTTGGCCCCATTGCGCTTACTCGATAGGTCAGGAAGAGGTGTAGGTGCCGTCTCCGGTTCTGGCACTACCGGTGTTGGCTTGACCTCTGGTCTGACCGGCTCGGGAACAACCTTTACGGTGTCTTGTTCGTTACGGCCTGACAGCAATGCTGAAAGCTGGCTCAAGAAAGCGCTGAACATCGAAATAATGGCCTGCAAGTCCACCGCAGGCTTCTTCAACTCACCCGTCGCCCGCTTGAAGTGGTTATTTACCGAGTGCTGACGGGAAGCCGTGCTGCCCCCCAAACGCTGTATCGAGGGCCTCTGGGTGGCGCCATGAAACGCCTCCCCCTGCCGTCCCGAACAATCACACATGAGGTGTACAGCGCTGTTAACGTTTAACACGGACATGATTCTGCCCCCCACTAAGTGCCCCTCCGGCCGGTCACTGACCGGAGAAGCAACTGGTTGAATTTAAAGGTTTACAGGCTCTGAAGAGGTACTAGGGCCGACGAGAGAAGGCCGTAGCCCAACCCATTTCATCTGGACCGCAGTCTGGGCCCGGGGAGGTCAGGTCAGTCCCTGGCAGCGGCTTGTCCGGCTGTACTGCTGGGGTTGGCAGTGGCAAGGCATCAGGTTCTACACGGGCGTCGGTCTGGGGTACTACCACCCTGGGTTCCGGGCCAGACTTCACGCGACTATCGACCACTGGCGGCGCCGGTTGGGGGACCACGCCGGGTTTCACGCGACTGCTGATCATGGGCACGGGCCGCTGGGGCTCCAACTCGGGTGTCACATTCGTCGTGATCACGGGTACCAGCGACGCAGGTACCGAACCAGGCTTCGTACGAACGTCAATCGCCGAATGAGCGTCCGCCGGGCAATGGCAGTTGTTGATATTAACGTTCACCCGCACCACTGAGTCGGAGGACACTTTGGAGTCTGTATCTGGAACCCGGGGCAAGACCTTGATATCCGGCGACACTGCGGGTTGCTTGCCCGGGATTAAGGGCTTGCTCTCGGCCTGCTTGTCCGCCTCGACCAGCACTTTGGCGTCCTTGCCCGGAACAGCCGGCTGGCTTTCGGCTTGCGGCTTCTTCTCGGCCGGTTTGTCCCTATCGAGCTGGTTTTTTAAGTCTTTGCCTGAAATTACCGGCTTACCCGCGTCAATCGGTGCTTTCAATTCCTTGCCTGGGAGGGCCGGGTTATCCCCATGCTGGGATTTCACTTCAGTCGGCTTGTCCATTGTCGGCAAAACGTCAGGAGAGTGTTTTTTGCCAGACAGCACATCTCGCATCGCCTTAAAGAGAAGTTCAAACATATCAAGCAGTTTTGAAAGTGCGTCGGTACTGACGACTGTACTTTCCCGCCCATTCGCAACGGTACGGTTATAATCTGGCAAAACACTCGGCTTAGCCCCCAGCGGCTTACTTGCGTCAACACTTCCAACCTGAGCAGCTACCGGCGCGGCCCGATCAAGCTGATGATTACCGACATTAACGCTCGGAGGATTATTAACAGATAGATAAGACATTAGTCATCCCTCTTTTCAGAAAAGCACCAGGGCATTCAAATACCCATAACGAACACGATTTACTGATGACTTGAAACGGTAGCAACCGAATCAAAGTCCATGATTTCGTGGAGCAAAAAGCGTTCGGGTTCCAGAAATCCCTGAAAACATAAGGACACTAATAGAGAACTTCAGACTTTTACCTATGGACTTCTGCAGAAAATCAGCTTCCCAGCGCTTTTCCTGGGGAAAACAACGTCATACCCGTTAATAAACTGCCTCGATGAAAAAAAACGTCATGATTCCTCAATCTTTCACAGGACGGCCCGTGATATTTCCCGCGCGAAAAATACAGTGGTCACGCACAGTAAAACCAAAAAACACAATCCGCTTTACACCTTCCAAACTTGGGCAAAACTAAAAACAAGTTACACACACTCACTAGTACAAAAAACCAATCGGCACTTTTCAACTAAACAACAACCGTAGCGCTACTGGTTAAATCACTTACTCCCGCCCTTAGCGCCTTAAACAAAAAAAGGGCGCCAGAGGCGCCCTTTCTTGAAGAGATGAAAAACTTAAAAATATAGACTCAGTGTTGCAGGGCCGGCTTCTGCCCCCCATTGATCGGGATGCGCTTGGCCTTTGCCTCTTCCGGCACTACTCGCAGCAGGTCAATGCTCAACAATCCATTGCTCAGGTCTGCGGCCTTGATCTCAATATGGTCCGCCAAGCGGAACGACAACTTGAAGGCGCGCTGGGCAATGCCTTGATGTAGATAGGTGACGTTCTCGGCCTTGGTGTCACGCTTGCCACCACTGACGGTCAAGACGCCTTTCTCTACCTGCAACTCCAAATCGTCTTCCTGGAAACCGGCCGCCGCGATCACGATGCGGTATTGGTCTTCAGCGTGTTTCTCGACGTTATAGGGTGGGTAGCTGCTGCCCGGCTCGTTGCGCAGCGCGGTTTCGAACAGGTCGTTGAAACGGTCGAAACCCACGGAAGAGCGGAACAGCGGTGCCAGGGAAAATGCGGTACTCATGGTCAAATCTCCTGAAATAATCAGCAAGGTTCTTTATCTCCACGACCCGAATTCGGCATCGTGTAATCCCTAGATAAGGACCGCCAAGTACATTTCAAGAGAGGCCGTAAGAAAATTTTCAGACCCCTTGGGGGTGAGGCATTCCGAGCAAACGGCTGACCTGCTGAAGGTCGGTTTCCCGGCGCAGCGCGGTAAACAGCTCTACAGCTTGCGGGTAGTTGCGCGTCAGCATCGCCAGCCACTGCTTCAGACGACCTGGTGCCTGGCGCTCAGTCAGTTGCGCTACAGACTGCGTCCAGAACTCCCGAAGCATGGGCTGCATCTCCTCCCAACTCATCTCCACCACGTCTTCACCGGCACGTGCGGCGGCGATTTGCCGGGCCAGGTCGGGACGCGCCACCAGGCCGCGACCGAGCATGATGTCCTCGACACCGCTGATCTCGCGGCAGCGTCGCCAGTCTTCGACACTCCAGATATCACCGTTGGCGAACACCGGCACCTTGACCACGTCCTGCACACGCGGGATCCACTCCCAATGGGCTGGCGGCTTGTAGCCATCGGCCTTGGTCCGCGCATGCACCACGATATGTGCCGCACCACCTTCCGCCAGAGCAGTGGCACACACCAGCGCACCGTCCGGACTGTCGAAGCCCAGGCGCATCTTGGCGGTCACCGGGATATGCGCCGGCACCGCACGACGTACGTGCTCGACGATCTGGTTGAGCAGTTCCGGTTCCTTGAGCAGCACCGCGCCGCCGCGGGACTTGTTGACCGTCTTGGCCGGGCAGCCAAAGTTCAGGTCGATCACCTCAGACCCCAACTCACAGGCCAGCGCGGCGTTTTCCGCCAGGCACACGGGATCAGAGCCCAGCAACTGCACACGCAAAGGCACGCCCGCAGCGGTTTTGGCACCGTGCAGCAGTTCAGGAGCAAGCTTGTGGAAATAGGCTGGGGTCAGCAGGCGGTCGTTGACCCGGATAAATTCGGTCACGCACCAATCAATACCGCCCACCTGGGTCAGCACGTCCCGCAGGATGTTGTCGACCAACCCCTCCATGGGCGCCAAGGCAATTTGCATGGAAAACACTCAACGAAAAACGTGGCGCAGTTTACTGGGTTTCCCACAGCAACCGTTAACCCCCTTGTCAGATGTGGATCGCCACGCCATAGCCTTCGATAAACTCCGCCGGCATGCGCTTGGGCTTGCCGCTGGAGAGTTCGATACAGACAAAGGTGGTTTGCGCACGCAATAAGGTGGCGCCATCACTGGGGCGCATCAGTTGGAAGCGCCGGGTCATCTTCAGGCGCTGGTCCCAATCGACGATCCAGGTCGCCAGTTGCAACTCATCGCCTTCGTAGCCGGCTGCCAGATAGTCGATTTCATGGCGTACCACCGCCATGGCCCGATCCAGGCGCCGGTACTCGGCAAGGTCCAGGCCCAGACGCTGGGAGTGGCGCCAGGCGCAACGCTCCAACCAGGAGACGTAAACGGCATTATTGGCATGCCCCAGGCCGTCGATGTCCTCAGCGGCCACCTGCAGATCAATGATAAACGGCTTTGCCAAGTCCCAGCCCATGCCCAGCTCCCGGTCGATTAATGTCGGCGGGCAGCAGTGTAACCCATCGCTTGGCTCAAGCGGTTTGCCGCGCCGGTTCACGGCAGCCGGCCAGCAGCGCCAGCACGCCTTCGACCACTCGCGGGTCGGCCAGGACCTTCTGATGCCCGCCTTGCTCCAGGCGCAACAGGCGGCTGTCGAACCAGGCCTCGTGGATCATCTGTGAGGCCTTGACCGGGACGAAGGTGTCGTCTTCGGCATGCACGATCAGCCCTGGGATATTCATTTGATAGTGGGCCACATCCAGGTGTTTGAGCGGGATGCCCAGGGCGTACTCGACCTCCTGGATAAACGCTGCACGCGCCCGCTCCGGCATGCCGACCACCGAGGCAAAGCCGCGCAATACATCGAGCAAACGGGAAGGGGCCGCAATGCTCACCAACGCATTGGTGCGCAGGCCCAATTGGATGGCCAGCATCGCACTGGCGCCACCCATGGAGTGACCGACCACCGCGTGCAGCGGCGGTAACTCAGCGGCCGCTTCCAGCATCGCCCGGGCAAACAGCACCACGTGGGCCTCACGGCCTGGCGAGCGACCATGGGCCGGGCCGTCGAGGGCAATCACCGAATAACCGGCGCCCACCAATGCGTCGATCAAGCTGGCGAACTGGGTTGGGCGCCCTTCCCAGCCGTGCATCATCAGCACCGCCGGGCCCTGACCCCAACGCAGCGCCGACAGGCCAAAACGCAAGGTGATGCGCTCGGCCTGCGCCAGCAGCGGCAATTCCCACGCACGGGGCGGCAGATCCCGAGGCGTCATGAAGGCGCGACGCATCTGGTTGGCGATGGTTTGCGGCGCCAGCCTGCCCACGGTGCCGTTGACACGGCGAATCCAGTTCAAGGTGCTCATCCCTTCACTCCCCAGGCTCACAAGCCTTGTTCAGCGCACTGCCGACTTGGAGGCGCGCAATACACGATCCGACAGTTCGCCCGGCCCCAGGGCCCGGGCCAATGCCAGGCCGCCAATCATCAAGGCCATGTCGGCCAGGGCTTTGTCGGTGTCTTCCGGGCTGGCGGCCAGTTGCGCGGCCATCAGCTCGACGTGCTGGCTCAGCACATCGCGAAACTCATCCGGCAAGCGGCTCATCTCGCCCACCGTGGCCGGGATCGGGCAGGCCTGGGCGGTAGAATCGCGGTGCTTGCGCGACAGGTAGAACGCCGCCACCAGGGCGCGGCGCTCTTCGCCTGTCAGGCTGGGGTCCATATCTTCGATAGACGCCCGGCGCCGCGCCAGCAGTTGCTCGAACGCTTCCAACATCAAGGCGTCCTTGCTTTCAAAGTGGGCGTAGAAGCCGCCAACGGTCAGGCCCGCCGCGCCCATGACCTCACCCACACTCGGTTCGGCCGGGCCACGCTGAATCAGCGCGGAGCTGGCGGCTTGCAGAATACGTTCACGGGTTTGCGCTTTTTTATCGCTCATGACGGCCTCCGAATATTACGGTTAAAATATTATCTTCATAATACTTTTTAGCAAGCGCTGAATTCGACCGCTGGTCAGAAGATATTTTTTGTAGAGGGAGGGAGAAAACCCAAACGCCAGACAAACAAAAGGGCCATTCAATAATCGAATGACCCTTATAAATCCCGCAGAGCGGGTAATCGTGGCGTCCCCTAGGGGACTCGAACCCCTGTTACCGCCGTGAAAGGGCGGTGTCCTAGGCCACT
>LNAP01003895.1_pt1 | contig 14124 bp, 13 predicted proteins | sample 602601 | NCBI WGS metagenome assembly LNAP01 (sample SAMN02440304, study PRJNA202911) | soil metagenome | biome: Subtropical and temperate rainforests or woodlands; isolation source: soil samples (1 kg each in a 20% v/v slurry with milli Q water) were... ...
TTCTGTGCTGGCCCAGACGAAACCACTAGATCTCTTTTGTGCTAGTTGGTCTGCCGATGGGTTTCTAGTTGAAATCACCAACAAGATCTGTCTAAATTTTGCAGGGAAGTTTTCAAGTGTTGGTGCAGCTGCTAAATTTCTATATCAGTCTGGCCGTTGCCAGCAGTTCCAGCACTACCTGCACATTTTTCGTTTTATTGCCGAAAGTTCCTGCTGGAATGATGGCACCGCTCTGGTCATTTTTGGGGATCATGATGATAGGTGGGCAGAGAATCGAGTTGAGATTATGAGTAGCTTTGCTCTCATGAGCCCCAAACAAGTGTGTGTGTTCCCTTCGTATGTAGATGTTGCTACCGAGAGAGAGAGAGCCTGCTTTGAGTATTGGACCGCAGCTGTTAGGTTCAGAGTTTTTGCGGACTTTTTTGAAGGAATTGACGATCGGTATTTTGCATCTACTTTCTGTGACTGTGCTTTTGCCAGTTACCTAAAATCCCGTGATCCAGAGTACATAGAAAGATGGAGACATATGTGCGACCTTTACTACTACTCTGGAGCACATGGAGGAGCCGGTGGGTCAAAAAATGATTGCATTGTCAAGGAAGTGGAGGAGAGTTTAATGCGTTGCTACCCTAGTAGCGACCTGCCGGTTGATTATAGTTACGAGAATGAGATCTGCGGATTTACCCTTCTCAAAAGCGTTAAAATCGACGATTTGTTAGTACTGAAAAATGACATTAGCAAGCTGGATGAATACGTTGTTGTGACTAAGTAACCTTTCTACGACGTAAACTTACCTTGTAAAACTAGGGGTTGATTTTTTATGAAACCAAGGCTTATTTTTAGTTTGTTTAGGTTTGTCAATTTTTCAATTGCCAAATGTGTACAGGTCGTAAGTGGATGGACGGAATGTAGATGCGAATGTCAATGTGTGGTCAAATAACCTGCGCACAATATAAAGTTCATGCAAATATACAGGAAAATACCGGTCGACATCGAGGTTAAAGAGTTAATTAAGACACTACAAAGCCTACAACCTGTAAAAACAGTATGCAGTGCGTGTACGTAACAATGAAAAAGCTATGACCTTAGATAATATAATGTTTACGAGAGACTTTGTGTCCACTGCCACCAATCTCATGAAGATCAAGCGCTGCAGTAGGATGTTTTAATTGATGGTATGGTGTATCTTTGCTGATTTGCAGTAGTTAAATTTCACCATGAAGTCAAATGATTCACTTTTATAAAAAGCATCATAAACGGGAAAATAAAGCTAAACAGCAAGTTTGCGTGTGGCAATCAACACACATCGTTTCTTGCGGCTGCCCGCTAGATGCACGGGGACCCTGCTCGTCTGCACAAAACCGTATACTTCAAAGTCCGTATCCTGTGCAGGGTTCCGTTTCTCTGCTAGTGCAATACACACTACTGAGGGCGTGTCTCGCACCGCCTATATTAATAAATAATTATTAACGTCGGTGTGAGTAAACTACCAGTGAATTTGGATGGTGTTAAAGTTCCATACCTCGAGGAAAGCCGTTTCTTCGGGCAATAGACCAATGATACACGCCGCATGTGTGGGTTGGAAACTGTTCACCAGTGCCTTAAATGGAGGTGTGTTGATATCCACACCGAGTAATCGCATGGTCTTGAATGGATCGTAGTTGCAGTAGGTTTGAATGGATTGCAATGTGTTGATCACTGGCTGCAAATCCAAGCCTACAACCTACAATCAGTGTGCAGTGCGTGCATGAGACAATGAAAAAGAAGCTATGACCTAATATAATATAATGGACATAGTGATTACCTCAGCGTTGGGAAAAGATATTCTTATCAGCGTCAGAAAGATTGCGTTGCCGCAACCAGCGTCCAGAAAACGCATGCCCGCATTGGGTAGCTTCATCGCATTAATAATGCTTTCTATCGAGTCTGCTGTGTAGTTGAACACACCACCTATTGTCTGCTCGGTTTTGTCACTGCGTGACTTACTGTTGTTCACGCTGCCTACTACATCGCATAAGCTAGGAAGTTTTTTGCACACAAATTTGTAGCCGCCTTTGATATTCAGGTGTCGTTTCACTTCCACGCACCGCAACTTCAACCATTCCTGGTAGTGATACATATCAACTCTTGTGCTAGCAGGTAAATCGTGAAACAATGTGTTTGGATTGCGCAGAGATTGCAGGTAAACTTTTCTGTACTGATGGCACAGTACTGCCGCATCGGTTTTGCATAATTCGTAAACTGAGAGCCAGTTCTCCAAGAACGATAACATCAATGCATATGGCAAGTCGAACACGATACTGTTCATACCACGACCAATGCTTTTCATCATCTGCATAATGAAGGGACCTGGACCCACCACTTCGAAATTTCAACCTCTGTCTGGGAGGATACCTTAATCAAAGCACAAACCTTATTTTAGGACTCTCCACTGGTTCGTTGTTCAATGTGGGAAAGGACAGACAGAGAAAACTCATTGCATTCTCCAGTTCCAATGTCATTCGGAGACATCTCAAAGAATTCTTGGGCGCCAGCTCCTTCCCCTATCAGACCCGTTTTAAGAGGAGATTCCATAGCTGAGATTGGTTTGTCATTGCAAAATTTACAGGTGAAGACAATTCTTGCTTTTATTGTGCTGTTCAGCCTCTAACCTCTCATCTCCAATGATTATATACTAGCGAGAATGTGAAGCTACAAAAGAGACCATTAGTTACATGAAGCGGAAAAGAATAGGCCCAGCGGAAAAGAATGAGTGAGTCACTCCCACTCGTACGTTTTGGTTGTTTTCTTATTTCTATCTTTTATCGTCATGTCAGGCTGAGTTTAAAGATAAAGTCACTTAGAGATTCGGAAGCCCATCTGAAGCAACAGGTATGACAGGCAGTACATACGCTTGATCAATTACAACACGTGATGTGTATTCGTTCTCCCCCCTGTTCAGATCGACGTAGAGAATAGCAAACTCGATAGCATACCAAGAACGGAAGCCGCAGCGAAGCGAGTATCTTTGGGCAAACTGATGAAAGACTTTGACAAGGTCAAAGTGAACGTACAGGTAATTCTGAACGAATCTTCCCTGGTGAAAGTGGTCAACGAGCGAGGAGAAGTGGAGAGCTTTGCCCGCACAGGCTCTGCACCCACCAGCGCCACATCCAGCCAAAAGTCCGTCACCGGAAGTGCTGTGGGGAATACTATGGGAGTCTCTGTCAGCGGCAGCGGTGTGGTGAGCTCCGCAAACGGAGGCTTTGCGAATGGAAACCAAGCACACAGTACTTTTGCTAATAGAAACCCTGCCGCCTTTGTGGACGAGCCGCCCCCTGTGCCCATGACGCGACAGCAGCAAAAAGAACACTTGCAGCAGCTAAAGCTTCAGCCGTTGCTGCAGGGACAAGAGGTGGACGATGCGATTCTGGAGGAGCGTGAGCGGGAGATCAAAAAGATGCACCATGACTTGGTGCTGGTCAACGAAATGTTCCAGTTAGTAAACTGTTCACTCCTTTTCTTTCTCACAGTCTAGTACAAGTATACACGATTTCTAATGCCATTCTTATCTTTGCTTACTCACATTACAGGGACATGGCACAACTGGTAGACACGCAAGGTGTGGCCATCAGAGAGATCGCCACGGCGGTGGACAACTCACACGAACGGACCCAGGCAGGCCTCGAACAAGTCAACAAAGCCGCAGAGTACCAACCGGGTTGTGTTATTTGCTAAGAATTTGTATTGTACAATGTGTATGATGCATTCGGTGCATGATTTTGTTGCTGGCACAGTTACTTGCACAATCTTTGTGCAGTTGTTTTTTATGATACAAGGGAAATAGTGGTGGCGATGCAGTCTTCGGCTGGTTAAATTATTGTATATATTGTTGAAAAAGCCGCACATGTAATGGGGGTTAGCAATTAAATATGCACACAGGGTTGTTGATGTTCCTATTCTTTGGATTGTCTGTGTACCCGTAAACTAGTGTAAAGTAAAATTGAAACCGTTCTAAACTTTATGTTGAATTAACCTTGTGGTCAAAGCGAAAGTGATGCAAACCAATTTGCGGATGATTTCATATTTACATTTTAGATACAAAGAATTTCAGTTCTCACACGTTCATCAACCAACGATTACCGGTACCTGAAACGTGACGATTCATTAGTTCACTTTTTTTTCAAACATTTTACACGACCTTCGGAATCCAAAGAACCGTATTTACGCACGCCGTGGCCATCACATCGTACTTCGGGTTGCACGCAATGCAGCCCACCGGCGCCACGTGGCCCGTCAGCACACCACACAACTTCGCGCTGCTTTTCCCGTGTTCCTCGTTTTTGTAATCGTACATCAACACTTCGTTATCTTCACTCGCCGTGACCACGTACTTCGCATTGGGCGAGAGACAACTGCCCAACTTGGCCTGGGAATCGTTTTTGCGTGTGGTGATCGCCAAGGGCTCGAGATCGGACCGAAAGCCATCGCACACCAACAACAAATCCGACTGTGTACTGACCAGAATGTGATTGCCATCGGCACTGAATTCAAATTGATTCCACACGCTGTCCATGCATTTTTGGATCTGTGAGGCGCTCCAGTCGGGGCTGGCGGTGCGAATAGAACTCTCAATCAAGCTTTGTTCCGGCAATATATCTTGAAACGGTCCAGCATCGAAGTTGCGCGCATCGAACAGCTTCAGTTCGTGTGTCTTCTTTTTCATATCTTGGCACAGCACGCCAAACACCATTCCAGATGCATCAAAGGTAGCATAAGGACTGTCATAATGCGCTGGTAGTTGCAACTTTGCAATAGGATTTTGCATTGAAAGGTTCCACAAACAGATGCTCTTGTCCTGTGATGCCGACAGAAAGCAGTCATCGCAGGGGTTCATTGAAATAGAAGTAACCTTGCCAGTGTGACCTTTAAAATAGCGCAAGTACCGATTGTCGTATGCACAGAGGTACTTGATATCATAGTTGTTCCGCTCTGAGCTAAAAAGAACACAACTCTCATGGTGAGTAAACTTCACATTGCCAGTTCCGTCTGCCTTTGCATACAGCTTTTTCTTCTCTTCCCCCGTGAATGTATCTATCAGATGGATGGAACTTTCGTTTGTACTCATGACTAGCCACTTTCCGTCCCTGTTGAAAGATAAACAGCAGAATAAAACGTGCATTTTTCTTTACAAGGGCTATGTTGAACTGCATCGAATTACCTGTGAAAATCTAAGTTAGTAACCGCACCCTCTCCGTGAATAACCGATCCCATATCATAGCCCAGCATACCTTCATTTGAACCTGGAATAATAGCTTCGCTCATTGTGTCGGCCAAGAAATGTGTCCCGCCGGTGGCTTGAATTTGCAACATCTTGGCAGAAAGGGTCATTGCTAAATGTTTCTTCAAAATGTGCGTTTGCAATTATGTTACTGTTCATAGTAAGCGCATATTAAAGGCTATGTTCAGTGGTGGATGGTCCGAAGTGGAATTCAGCAGGACTCTCACCGCCGCAAGACAGTCATTTCGATCAGAGTATTGCGGATTCGATGTTTGCCTTGAAGAAGCAGCCTGTTAAGGGAGCCAACTGGCCTGCCGTTGAGAAGACAGCTTATATGCTGGTATTTTTTGGTACTCTTCGGGGGTTGTTCCACGCATTTCAATTTGTAAATGTGCAGGGTATGATTGAGAATTATCAGAGGTCTTAATCCAAACACCTAATGCCGGCCAGATTGTAGTTGCGCATTGAGTGAACATGGGGATATCGTTAAGATATCGGTCCTTTGTATATATGCTGTAAATAACAAGTTTTTTTGCTACACTGACAATTTGTTCGATCCTTTTCCAAGGTTAGATGGAAACACTTTATTTCCTCTTTATTAGAATTGAAATTAGATAGATTTGAAGAATCTATATGGAAAGTAATAACGATACCTTCCACAAGACGGAACGGTTGTTCCATGCACCTTGTGCCCTACAGGGATAGTTCCGTATACAGTATAGCACGTTCATCAAAGAGGTGAGCCCAGCTTCGCCAATAGTTTTTGTGCCGTACGAGTGAAATCGTATTGTGCGTTTGTATACCAAATGGTATCGTTGCAGGGTGTCCACATAACTTTACAGGCACTTTTTGTTCAACACAATGCATTATTGGACATTCAGGTTACAACTATGAACAGAATGCAACATTGCAACAACAAGATAGTAAGATTGATAGTATATTAATATCGCGGTCGATAAGATAGTCTACGTTGGTAAACTACATCGCAGCAAACACAAATACTCTACATGTACAAGTATACACAAACAAAATAGTATCAAAAATGGAAATCATCTGCTCAGACTATTGACTATTAAAATCGTCGCCTCTCTGACATATCTTGTCCCTCTGTAAAGCGCATTCGTTTCGGGTCTCTGTCTACATCGTCCGTATGTCGACTAGAGCCGGACCCAGGTGCGTGTTGGTGTACCGGGGAAGCCCGTCCACTGCCACCGTTCACACTCGACGGTGTGCTGGAAGTGACGGAGTCCTGGCGCTGCTTGGCGACGACCAACCAGTCCTTCAGTGCTCTCCTGGCTTCTTCGTTGGTGTAGAAGGAGTTCAGCCCTTTAACCAGAGAGGCCCAGTTCAAGCCCTTGGATTTGCGTACCAGGCAGCCCGTGACGCCCATCTGAGTACAAAAGCGAATACTGGTAGGATCGTCGTCGAATAAAAGAAAGTCTGTAAATTCCAGATTGGCTTGTTCTACCAGGTTGCAAAAGTGGTTGATTTTGCGTTGTGGGAAAATTTGCGGCAAGAAAAAGTAGTCCCACATTCCGAATTTTTCCAACACTTCTTGAACAGTTGCTTTGTCTGTTGACCTTGAACAGACTGTAAGGATGATCTGGTTATCTAAACAGAACTCCAGTACCTCGCGCACCTCTGGGAACAGTGAAAGAAGCCGTGCTGAGGAGGTCTTCTTGTCGGTACAGAACAACGAATTGCGCGCAGACGATTTGGACTCATCAGAGCCGTCATTTGGGCACAACTGGTAAGGCCCGCATGTATGTTCCGAACAGATTGCAGGCCACAGCTAAAAGAGAGAATATTTTATAACGAATAGGATGTGGGTAAACAACAAAATTTTGGAGGAACAAGAACAAGAGCTGAAACTTCGTACCGTGTAATCCAAGTCGACGGCAATGATAGGTTTGGACTTCATTTGCGAAAGGATTCGTAATGCCTCTCGTTGAAGCAAAGCTGAACTTGTTATTGTCATATTTACAGACTGATCATTGCTGGTGGTGCGTTGTATTTCCGACATTGAATTCGTATTCATGTTTGGACTTGGCAACCAATTTAAAGTGACTCTGCGATAATATGTACTACTTATCTACGTTCCAATCGAATGGTTTGTTTGGTACTGTAATTAAAAACTAGAACCAAAGCACGTGCGTAAGTAAATCTTTCCAAGCGGATTTTTCGAACACGCCAGCCGCCAGCTGCTGGGCGGCTGCTGCTGTGAGGAGTTCCGTTGAATTCCGTTGACTTCGACTACCTTTTTTGACTCGTGTCTCTTTGCAAGAAAAGACTAGTATTGTATTATATTGCACTGGTATTGCATGGTTAAAGTCTTTACTTAGTTCTTGAGTTGGATATGTTCAGAGAATACATACCGGTAAATGACAACGACCACTGTATGCATAGAAATAAACGATGAAATGAAAGGGGTGTGCATAAAGTAGTACAACTGTATCTACGCGACAGCCTATACTTCTGCATTTAATGTTTCTGTGGTAGGTTCATGTTCATGTTCATGTGCAGCCTCCACAGTAGGCTCAACCGATCCCGCAGGTTCGCTTGGCGCCTCATTCCCTGCGGTAGTGTTTTCGCTAACCGTAGCTTCCACTTGACTATTATTCCCAACAGCTTCGGTACTTCCTTGCTGGGCAGCTTGTGGTAGCTCGTCTTCGTAGACCCATTCAAACGTAACTCCGGATTCTGCCTTGGCCGCACTCGGTGCAGCAATCAAACCCTCTTTCTTCGCGTGGCTCAGGGAAAAGTTTGCAATATCTTCACGTGCTACTTTCTCCACTATCTTTTCGTGGTGCACTTTGCCGGCTTCTGTCGACGCAATCTTGCCGCCTCCCTTGACAAGGTATTTGTGCTGACCTTTGGCCACCAGACGCCGTCGCCGCTCGGCTTCTTCCTCCTCGAGTCGTCTCAGTCGTTCTGCTTCTTCCTCGGCGAGTTGTCGGAGCAACTCGGCTTCGGCCATGGCTCTGCGCTGGGCCTCTTCTTCCGCTGCCATTCTTCGTGCTTCCTCTGCCTCCGCCATCAGTCGTCGGAGCCGTTCCCGTTCAGCTTCGTTGGCGAGTCGAAGAGCCTCCGCCTCGGCTGCTTCTCTTAATCTCCGCGCTTCCTCTTCTTCGCGTCTACGGCGAGCTTCTTCTTCCTCTGCAGCACGTCGTCGAGCTTCCTCCTCTTCTGCCAAGCGCCGAGCCTCATCCTCCGCTGCTTTGCGTCGAGCGGCCTCTTCGGCTTCCCGTGCTGCCTCCATCGCAGCAGTGTTCTTTTCGCGGCACCACAAGCACATCTTGGCGTGTTCCACAAAAATCTGAAGTGCCTCTTTGTTGTACGCATCAAACTCTTCGGGAGGAGTTTTGATGTTGGGCACAGGGAGAGTTGGCCCGTTTCCAGGAACACTGCATTTCTTCAAATTTATCTCTGCTTGCTTCTTAGTTACCCCTTCAGCATTTGCAATATTTGCGTCAAGCCCCCAAGCGTGCTTCTTTAGACAGGTTTTGTGGTGAATCGTCAGGGAGTTCGTGCCAAATTCAGCACAACAGATGTAGCACAAGACTTGTCGCAGAGCTCGCCTTCTGTCGACCAAGCCACTGCGTTTGTCCAAAGGAATCTCTGCCTCAACAGTGGTTGTTGCCATTCGTTTTTACCTCAATCGTACCCTGTAGCGCGGTCTACGTCTTGAAGAATAATGCGATTAGTTTGATGAAACGATGATCAAAGTTTCATGTGCGTCGTAAAAAAGTTACCCCGTCTGGTAACTTCATATAGGCGTTAAATGTATACAGCAATTACCTTTAATATGTCAATAATGGGTACATCGTATTCTGAAGTTCCGAACCCAGCAAGCCAACGAAGTTGGCCAGGTGGGTCACACATTTTACATCGACCTATCTATTTAAAATTCCGCGATGCAGGCTTTAAACAGAATTCAAAGAAAGGTGTTGTGTCCTTTGCGTAGTAATACCATCGCTAAAGCCACTAGAAGCTACCATGACAACATTATCGATCACTACGAAAACCCTCGCAACGTGGGTAGTCTTGACAAAAAGAAGAAGCAAGTGGGAACTGGTAAGACTATTTCTGGTGCGATATTTGGTGTCGAAATCTTATCTGACTATCGGTTCTCTTCTAATTTCAGGTCTTGTTGGTGCGCCTGCTTGTGGTGACGTGATGAAGCTGCAGTTTGAGACTGATGAGAATGGAATCATCATTGACGCTAAGTTCAAGACCTTTGGATGCGGGAGTGCCATCGGTAAGTTAATTTACTTTTGTACTATACATTCTTTTTCTAACTGTGTTTTGTGTCGTTCTTGTTCAGCGTCTTCTTCTGTCGCCACTGAGTGGTTGAAGGGCAAGACAATTGAAGAATGCATGGCCATCAGAAACACGGATATCGCCACTCACTTGAAGCTTCCTCCTGTCAAGCTTCACTGTTCCATGCTGGCTGAGGATGCGATCAAGGCTGCGGTGAAGGACTATCAGTCCAAGAACGTTGAGGTCACTCACACCAAGGCCGCCACCGCATAAGTACCCGGTGCACTTAATCCTCGCCCCAGCCACCGCAGAAAGCTAATCTTTAAGGCACTACTATAGTGGTGATTTGATGGTGAGCTCGATTGATTTGGCGATACTTTCGTTTGTGGGATATAAAGCTACTGTACACATTGTAAATTTCCTCATATTGGGGCACATTCATGTGCGACGAATTGATGTCACTTTTTTTTCTAGTAATAAGTAAGTAAAAGTTTTGAAAGATGGTACTTCGTGCCAGATGTGTTTATCTTCTTCTTCTGTTGTTAGTTCTCGCATTACACTGGGTCCTGCTGAGCGCTGTCCCAGCACAATTCTCTCACTCCGAATATGTCGTTTCGGACTGGAAATGAAGTGAATCGTTGAGGGCCCATTTCTAGACGTTAGCGGTTGTTTCTGTGCCCTCGTTTACAAGCACCCATGTCATCTCTTTATGGACGCACCGCCAAACCCTTTGAGTACAAAGACAGTCTTGGTGATGACGACGTCGTTTGCTTTAAGAGAAGTAGCACCGCCAGCAAAGCTGGAAGCGCGAAACGAAATTTAGAAGTGTTCTTACTGGACAGTGACGATGAAGAGGTCACGGCCAATACCAAAGCGCGAAAGTCTCCGGTAGAGGGAGTTGTTGATATTAGTATGGATGATGACAATGATTATATGGCGCAAGTGAAGGCCAAAATGAAGGCCCTGGCAGGCGACGATTCTGACTCGGACAATGAAATAATTGTACTGGACGCTGCAACAGGAAACACGGAAACTAAGCATTCACGAAAGGCCAAAGCCCTTCTTAAGAAAGTAGCAATAGCTGCAAAGGGGCCAACCCCAAAGAAACTGACAAAAGCACAAGCTGTGGCTGCTGCGAAAGCTGCCGCTGTTGCCCTCAACTCACCTGAAATCATTGATCTGGACCAAGGAAGCAGCTATACAATCCCTCAGCTTGACAACACAGTAAAGTTACCCGCTAGATATGTCCCTGTGAGTGCCACAGTGGATATATCGTTGGATAGAATGCAGAAGTTGGCGGGCACCAGCGGCCATGAAACGGGCACGTCAAGCAGCTCCAGCGCCCACAGCAGAAACAGGGCACCGGTAGAAACCGAGAAACCCCAGTGTAGATTGAAAACAAGGTTGAATGGAAGCCACGAGCGAAAATGGCGCATTCCCTTTGACGAGTCTTTCGGCAAGGTAACCACCAAGAAAGTTTTAATAATTCTTCTTTCACTCTTTTATGGACGCATCCTTCATTTTTTTACAGCTTCGGGGAAAATTTGCGGCAGTATACGGCTTGCCACTAACAAGCATTAAGTTTCAGTTTGATGGTGAAACGATAAAAGACTCAGAAACTCCGCAATCGCTCGATATGGAAGATGAGAATATGGTCGATGTGACGGTAAGCAAACATATATCGTTTTATTGTTGTCGACAACAGTGCTGGTTTTATTGTTGTCGACCTAACAACATATATATGTATCTCTATTCTCTATACAGGTGGATAAAGCGCTTTATGCCAACGCAGTGGCAACCGCCGACCGGACCGCTGCCTCGGTGCCTCCTTCTGTGGTGGCTGGATCGGCTGCTCCCTCTGCACGTTTACAAAAGGTAGTCCCCGAAGCACCCAGTCTGCGCCTGAGAACGCGCCTAAATGGAAGTCACGAGTGGAAATGGAAAGTCGCCATGGACGACACGTTTGGCAAGGTGAGTCAAAATACTACTTTATTTAAAAAAAAAAAAAAAAAAAAAAAAAAAAAGCTGGCAGAATATACAGTATGACATCGTTTTTCTTATTTTTTTGTTTGTTTTTCTTTCTTTCAGATGCGGCAGAAGTTTGCCGAAGTGTACGGTGTTCCGATTGGCGAGATTAAGTTTATGTTTGATGGGGAGGTGGTGAAGGACAGTGACACGCCGGCGACGCTCGACATGGAGCAAGACAACATGATCGACGCTAAGGTATGTGATACACTGCTGTCCAATACGTTTATGCTATTTTTCGAGTCATCTAAGCTTCCTTTTGGTTTCTGCACTTTTTTTCGTTGGACAGATTGAGAAGTCCCTCTATGTGGATGCTATAACACGTGCGAACTTTAAGCACAACGAAAAGGCTGTGTGAAATTTGCGCTGTTTTTCTACCGAAAAGTTTATTGTATGGTTATAGCGCGCTTCCATTTCTTGCCAAATTTGAAAAAGAGTTCAACGTATGATTGCTTTTAACTTTTACGCTTCCGAACTAATCTTAATAAGTGATATAAACATGATGATGCTTGTGGCTTGAAAGCTACAGTAGCTGGTGTATATGAATAGTCCAATCGTCAACCGTGCTCTGCTGAAATTCAGTCTTTCGCATAGTACATTTCTTGGACACTCTGCAATAAAACAACAAAAACAAAACAAAAAAACATACCACGGTTAGAAATATCATGAAATCACTGAAGCGGATCGCACCGCATACTTAAATACTTACCGAACCCTGGGAAGATTTTCCAATTGGAGCAGTGGCCGAGGCAAAACTCTAAACAAACATAAGCCGTGTGGGAAAAGTAAGGAACGCAATGTTAACACATTACATACTGGTTGTGCACAGCATGAAAGTACAGAAAACAAAATGATAATTGCGTACCTTGTCGCTGCCCATGGCAGACATCGACGCGGTGCGTGGGGGCTGCATCTGCGGGGGCAACCCCTGCACCCCCGAAAAGGATTGGTTGTGGCGCGCGGGTGCATTTTCCGACGCAAAACTCGCCCGCTCACTGGCGCGGTAGGCATCTCCCTGGGCAGCCTCCACAGCACGCAGGGCGAACTGCTCGGCCATCGGGTTGCGCGGCTGGTTGGGGAGATTCGATACCACCTTGGGCTCGTTCCGCACCCCACCCACACCGCTGATTGTGCTGAAGGAGCTGCACTATGTGGCACCGAAGGAGCTGGCGTGCTGATCGCTGATGGCTCTGCTGTAAGCCTTACACTTGATATTTGTGTATAGCTGTATTCTCCAAGCGAGAACGAATATGACGAATAAGGCTCGCCACTGGTGCTGAATATTCCTGAGAATTCACCTAAGCTCGTGTCTATTGATATGTCCCCAGAGTAAAAACTGAAAGTTGTTGGGCTTGCTACTGGTTTCGCTACGGGAGAACTAATTTGGAAGCTTCCACAATATGGGTTGCTTGCTTCCTCAAAACTCAAGTCGATGACGCTGAAATCAAATGACCCTATTTCTAAATTTTGAGAGTGTTGAGCCCATTCTATCGACTGAATGCCACTAAAACCATTCATACTGAAGTCCATACTGTGAATCGTTTGCTGTGAAAAGTCCGTCCAGTGCATCGAAGCTCCAGGCCCAAGTGACACAGCACTATACAGCTCATCGAATGAGCTTGAAGTGGAGAGTGAGGAACCCATTATACAGCTGTGATATGACTGCTGGCTGAATACTGATAGCTGATGCTGGAGATGCGCAAGCGCACTGGTAAATGCATAAAATCCAGGTTTTATAGTGTAAAAAATAATAAAACTTCCACAATATTGTCTCCGGATTTTATAGTGTGGCAAACGGACCTCCCTCAGTGATCTGACCGCCGACTGTCGCCATAATAATTGCAGGCTTGTGTTATCAAGCAAATAAGTATGGGGGCATCATCATCGAGCCCGCATTTACCAAATCAGGACATAAGTTTCTCATTCAGCGGGTCAATTGACCTTGTCAGTTTTTCTCATGAAACACAACCCCACAGTTTTGACTTCAGCTTTAAAGGCTTCAGCGGTCCAACCGAAGTATTTATGAATTCAGCCTATGACGGCTCTTTTGATTACTCCACCGGACACTCAATTGACTGGGCTCATGTCTCGCACGAATTTGAATCCCCTTCATTTGCATTTAGCATTCATCATCACTTGAGCGACATGGAGAGTGTATGGCAAGGATATTCACAGAGTCTACCAATAGATATAAACTCGATGGACTTCAGCCTGAAAGGTCACAGTGACATTGGCACGTTCAGTGATACACTGTCGCTATCATGGGTAGAGGAGAGCTTGAGCTTCACCAACTCCGCGCCTGTATCCACGTGGGTGAGTTTTCAAAGCCCCTCACCAGCTCCGACAATTTCTCCACCTGATGCACCAACAGAAGCACCGACTATGGATCCAACAGAGGCACCAACAGAGGCACCAACAGAGGCACCGACAGATTCACCAACTGAGGCACCAACAGAGGCACCAACAGAGGCACCAACAGAGGCACCAACAGATGCTCCAACAGATGCTCCAACAGATGCTCCAACAGATGCTCCAACAGATGCTCCAACAGATGCTCCAACAGATGCTCCAACAGATGC
>LNAP01003896.1_pt1 | contig 14123 bp, 15 predicted proteins | sample 602601 | NCBI WGS metagenome assembly LNAP01 (sample SAMN02440304, study PRJNA202911) | soil metagenome | biome: Subtropical and temperate rainforests or woodlands; isolation source: soil samples (1 kg each in a 20% v/v slurry with milli Q water) were... ...
GTGAGGCAGATCGCACCAGAACTTTGGTGTTGTGGTCGTCATCTCGAGGAATATCACCAGATACATTTCCACTTGACGCGTGCTCACTTGCAGGAGCAGAGGTCCAGTAGGGCATCGGCATCCATCTTCCAAAAGGATCCTGCATTGGCATCATCTTCCCTCCTTCGTGATTCCCAGGATACCGAGCAGATGGTGAATGGGTAGGGTCAGCAAACGGAGGTGGCAGCCACATGTCTGGCGGCATGTGGAACGGTGGTGGCATGGGGTAGTGCGCATAAGGTGGAAAAGGTGGGTATGACAGATCCCTGCGTTGTGAGATGGGCTGTCGGTAGCAAGGATGGAACTCCTCACTTGTTTCATCACTTGTTTCTTCGCTCCCTTGCACGGCCTCTGCCTCTGCCGCGGATGACTGCGTGGACGAGGCCTCACTGAGCTCTGAGCCATACGATGAATGACGAGACAGTACTCTGTATGGTGCAGGCTCCCTGGACGGCATTGCAAAGCGCTCGGGTTCGTGCAGAGACGAAAAGTGTCCATTCGGGTGGTCCGGGCGCTTGCCAGAAGGAGCATAACAAGGTGCTTCAGGGGAAGCCGAGCGCTTGCGGGGGTGGCTTTCGCTTTGCTGAGTCGCGTAGCTAGAAGAGGTGGAAGTGCTATCGTGGCTGTCTTCGGAGTCCGTGCTGGCGAACTTTTGGTGCGACAAGAACACTGCCGACGGGCGATACTGCACAGAGGCGCTGACAGACTTCTTGGTGAGGACTATCGCGGATGGACGAGTCGCGGCAGAAGTTCTGGCAGACTCACAGCGAGGAACTTCTCTTTCGTTGGTCTCTTGGCAACCAGCAGAAGGTGTGCAGTTGGTCATTTTCTGCAACGACTTACAAGTCTCCACTGTGTCCTCGTCCGCTTCACTGTCTGAGTCCATCGCCGCATGCTCCTGTGACTCAGTGGCGCATTTGTGAGGACGGATCTTAGGCATGCCGCAGCGACCACACTGGTAGGTTCCTCTGACTTTCGTGCGCACTCCACTGCTCGGTCTGCACTTTTGTTTCAAGTTCTGCAGCGTAGCGAGGTCTTGAGAGTTGGAACTGAGCTTGCAAACTCTTCGTTCTTTGTCCAGCGCGTGAGATCTGGAGAAAAGTAAAAGTTAGTTTACATGGGTACGTGATGGCAAGGGGATGGGGGCAAACCCACCTCAACGTGCTGCAGGTCATGACTGGACAGCAGTCCCTCGTGCAATTAGTTGAGTGGGTGATTATGAAGGAGTTCACTTCAACGCACACTCTACAAGCCACTTGCTTACAGAGTAAACTGTGGTATATTAATTGTTTCATTTCTCGACAATCGTCTTCTCTGGCGCAATGCAAGGCATGGCAATTTGAACTGTGCTCCAGTAGCTCCACAAGTGTCAATCTGCTTGACATTTTTCTTTATACGTGCAATCTTGCAACCCGTCGCTAAATACAAAGAATTGTGAGGTTCTATTACTTCCACCATGGCTCCTAACGGCTACAAGTCAGCGATAGCTCATAAAAATCAACGTCTATGAAGTGGGTCGATGGTCTCACTTCGTTTTTTTGTTTCAGATAAAAAAGCATGTTGCGCACTTCAATAAAACATAAACAACGCATTTTCTCATACAACAGTTTTGAATATCTGGAGAGGGTTGTTGCAACAAATTGTATATTGTGGGTGGAATGCACATGAACCCTAAAAGCAAACAACTCGTAGCATATAGAGTGCATTTAAATATTTTTATTTACATTAAGAGACCAAGAAACACACACAAAAAGAGGCTGCTATTTACCCAAACAATCCCAAAAACTTCGTGATGAAGGGATCCTTGGCCCAGAGAGGACTCTGCATTAGTTTCTCCAAATCAGCCTTTTCATACCCGTCCGGGAGCGTTTCTTGTTTGAGAAAGCCCGTGAGATACTTCTTTGTGCGCTTGAGTATGCCCGAGACACTCACTTTGCGTATGTTTTGTAACATATCAGGCACCTGGTCCACCGTGACCAACACCCTAGCGGCCTCGATCTGAATCTTGAAATCGTTAGGCAACGAATCAATCAAAGCGATCACTGCGTCCACCACGCCACTGCTGCAGATCGCCACAATGTCCGTGTCGTGCACACAGAGGTCGCTGATCGCAATACAAGCCAATCGGCTTTGTTCGCTATGTTGGCGCAGAATCAGCGCAACCAACAGACTCTGGACGTTGAAGCGAATGAAATTCTCTCTCGCAAAGTCGTCGCTGCGCGCCACCGCGCTGACAATCTTGCAGTAGGCAAACTGCACTTCGTTGGTGTCGTGCAAGAGCTTCGCGGCATGCATAATCGCCTCAGAGGAGTGCATGGCGATGCTGCTCAACCCGATCTGGTTGTCAGCAAAGTGTTTGATGAAGTCGATACCCCGGCGCTGTACTTTCACGTTCGCGCGGCACTCCGTCATGAAATAACTGACACACGCGATCACAGGGGTGGTGTGAAACAACGAGGCGTTCTGCAGGTACGTAGACAATGGAAACATATCGTCCATGCACAGAAAAGCATGCAATGCTTCGATGAGCTTCTCGGCGAGAAATTCTGCGCAAAGGGAGTATTTTACATCCTGCCGCCGGTCCGGTAACACCACATTTTCGACCACCACCGTGTTGCTGGCGTTGGACTTGCGCTTAATGCGCGACATGATATTCAGACCCGTATAGGAGGACGTGGTTTCGGGAGAGCTTTTGTACAGCGCTGCGTTGACTTTGGCCGAGGTGGCCGGGGAAGCAGGGTTGGACTTGGAGGTAAACATGGACTCTTTACTCACTTTCCTTGTGGTGCTGGTCTCACGGGTGGATTGTGAGATCGGATGCGTGGTGCCTTTTGTAATCGTGTTATGAGTCGATACAGCGGAGGAAGGTACCGTGGGGAGATGAGGATGTGCAGGACTGTGTGCCGGAGTGCTGGCGGTACTCGTGGAATTACTATTGCTACCACTGGTGTTCACGACCATGTCGCTACTCTGGGTAGAGTCCTTATTACTAGCCATAGTGTTCAGCCCACTCTGTACACTGTTCTGCGCAGTATTCGCTATACTGTACACCCCGCCGCCATAGACATTGTCCACTGGTACCACCAGCATACTGCGAATAATCTTCTTATGCGTGGTTAGATAATCCAATGCGACCGGCATCCAGGGGAGAAACTTCGCGATCAGCGCCGCCTTCAGGTCGGTGATGTGGTTTGGGTGCGACCGAGGCAGCGCCGGAGCAAACACCCCATCATTGCAGCTGTACATCAAACACGTCACGATGGACAATACAATGCTGAAATTGTGCAATGAATAGGTGCGGCTGGCAGTACGTACAATGCACTGTAACGTATCGAGAAAGTGGATGGTGAACAAGGGCCGGTCGGCGAGATTCATACTGTACCGGCTCCAGTGATACGCGTAAGGCGAGGGCACCCAGCTGGGCCGGATGTTAACATCATGGCATAGTGCATTGCAGGCTTTTAGTACTGCACAGACCAGCGGTCCGGTGTGCTGCTGGGCAGGTGTGCTTTCCAGGCAGGAGTCCAACAGGATGTTGTTTAACAAGTGCTCAATCTCTGGTCTGCAGACCCCGCGATGCATCAGACCAGGACTAGACGCACCGATCACTGCGATGGTCTCGCAAGCCAATGTGCGTATCAGCGCATCGGGGTGGGACAAACAGCGCACTAACAATGTAACAATGCACTCCTCCCCACTACTCTCTACCTTGCTCAAATACTCACTGGCCAGCGCCACTAAGATCAACAAGGGGCTCATACTCCGTACCGGATCCAAGTACGTGAAGTTCGTCGCAATGTCGGCGTAGTTCGAGATTACCTTGCGTCGTATGCTGCGGTTGTAGCTGCAGATGTGCATAATGCAGGACAAACAGGAATAACGCAACTGGATGTTGTGCTTCTGCGTGCGGAAGATGCGCGACACACACTTGCCTCCTTCGCTCTTGTTCCCACTCCCTTTGTTCGCCGTAGGGTCAGTCGATGCCGTTTCAGAGGCACTGCCATTCATAAGACTGTCACCAATCATAGCAGGCGCGCCAAACATACCTGGAATATCCAAATCGATATCATCGTCATCGTTGGCCCCTGCATTGTCGCGACTTCCGAGAATCTTAATTACAAACTCGGCCAAAGGTACGGTAGATACCAACTCGGCACTAGTTCCGTTGGTGTTATTGTTACTGTTATTGTGTGCAGCGATCGCATTAGGATTGTACTGCGGTGTGGTTTGTGGACTATATGGGGGCCGACTGCTGGTATTATTATTAATATTTGGGCTGTTGCTACTAATACTACCACGCGGCGAAGGGTTAGGGCTGCTGCTGCTGCTGCTCACGGCCCCACCCGTAGGGTTTTGCAATTGCATCCCCAATAGGGTGAACATTTGAATACACTTTCTGCGCATCTCCGGGTGGGATTCGATCCCGTGACGTTCGTCCGACAACACGTCCCACAGCATTTCTTGAAACAATTCCAAGTCAACGATGTTCGTGATTCCGTCCAGCCCGCACAGCTGCAAGATACAGTACAGCAACAAAATCTTCCTACTGACCACTTCAATACTCTCTAACTCCCACTCTTCCAGGAAATTATCCAGAAAGGGTGCTTCGCGTAGAATTTTGTCCCGTGCGTAGGAGATTACCTTGCTGTTGAGTATGTTGCTTGCATTGGTCGCTGCACTAATGGTGTAATTTGCATCCCCATATGCGTTATACGGAGAACTAGCTGCCGAAGGAGAAGACAAAGGATACGGCGCCGTGCAGTCTTTGCTTGCATCCACCACTACGGGATCAGCTACGCTCATAAAGTGCTCCTGCAAAGGACTACTTAACAGCAAAAAGTCACTATCGATTGGGTTCATCGGATAGGGCAGCCAGCAGCGTTCCCGCATGCCCAGCAGGGTAAAGAGTGTATCAATTATTTTGGCGTTTTTGAGGTCAAATTCGGGCATGTTCTCGAACTGGGAGAGTAACAGCGAGACAATCCGCGCGACCACATCGTGCAACGAGTGGATGCGGTGAATGTGCACACAGAGGCCGATCTGATACACCATACTGTTCATGTAATGAAACGCTGCACTGGTAGAAATAGTGGTAGTAGAGTCAGTAGCAGGGTTGGTAGGTGTGTTTGTAGGATCTAGAATGTTCTTTTTGGAGCCGGAACTTTTGAGTGGGTACGCAGGGCTGCTGCCGCCGCTGTGGATGCTGCCGTAGTCACCGAATGTATTGTTCTTGGCACTCGTGCTGGAGCTGCTGAGGTTGGCTTTCGTGCTGCTATTGTTGTTGTTATCAGAGCTGGGAATGTTATTGTTGCCTTGCAGCGCTGACTCGGTGATGTTCAGTATGATGCCTGCAGAATAAAAGAAAGAGAAAAATAGAAAAATTTTGAATAAAATTGACTCTTGACTTGAAGGCATGCCAAACTTTGTTTCCACAGATCATATCGAGTCATAAATAATACAACAAGAAAACATGTGCAATATAGAATAATTCATTCAAAAATACCTAGCAGGTCCCGCAGACAAGTGACGGCGGTGATGGAATAGCTAGAATCACTACGTGCTGCGTTAAACGCTGTGAGCAAGGCATCTTCCTGCTGCTGCTCGGTGCTTTGGCTCGGGCGAGGCCCTAATGAACACACAAAGGTTGATAATATATTCATAAATAAATGTAGGTTGGAGATAAATGTATAAAGTACGTGAAGTGTTTAAATTAATGGGAAAGTTTTACAGTGCAACACCAAAATCAAGCATAAATATGGTTATACCTGCACTGGCCGTGGCGTTGACGCTATTACGGCCATTGTTTTGGCTCCAGCTCATACTGTGCCTTAAGTTCGGACTACTCGTGCTGCTCCGCAAGTCCACGCTGTTCCGACTGCGGTAGTTGCACTCAATGTCGTTCGCGTACAGGCTCAGGAACAATTTGGTCGCCTTTTCGGTCACCGTGGGGCTAAAAACGTTCATTTTTGCACGCAGCAGGTCGATCGAAACGAGCGTTTTTAGCTCATCTCTGGCGGCCGTGTCCATACACAGACTGTCCAAATACAGCAACGCCGCAGATTCGCCTGCCTCAGAGAGACTGCCTTGGCTCAATCGGTGCACGGTGTCGATCGTCAGGTTGGAAGGGTGTGACATCAAGATTGACGCGTGGGTGGGGTACAGGGGTGCAAAGTACGCCAATAAAACCAGCACATACACTTCGATTTCGCGTTTCAACGCGGGGTCGGCGGTCTCCTCGGCGGAGTCGTACAGAAACACCTGGCTAAATGCACCCACGATGTTGGGTAGAAAATAGTTCACTTTGTGGTTCGGGGTGACATTTGCGGCGAGGCTCACGAGGAACTTGCACGCATTCAAGGCACAGGTGCGGTCACGCTGGATGCAGTCCATGGCTAAATTGATCAATGAGATGAAATTTTCGGCAGGGATGCTGTCGGGAAGGTGATCGGCATTGTCACAGCCTATTAAAAATGCAATGTCAAAGGAAGCCAGGAGATGCGTCAGAGGTGCAACCAGGGAAACAGTTTTGCAAAAGAACAGAAAAGATCAATGACATCGGTGAAACAAGGTCGTGCGCGTGCATTTACCTGTTTGAAAGAGCTTGGTACTGCTGGCTTGAAATTTGCAGACCAGTGTCAAGAGCATCGAGCAGCAAATGGTGTCTGCCGCTGTCTCCACTCCCACTCTCAGCAACGTGTCGAACAGAACCGTAAACGTTGCGTTATCTATAACCAGCTCGTCGCAGGCGTGTTCTAAAATCATTGATAACAGCCATAATCCTTTACCTTCCAGTTGTAAGCCACTTGCTTCGTAGCGTCGGATCATCGCAATGATTCTCTTCAAACATTCGAATTCAACGCGCAACGCTTTCCATTGGCTCAAGTACAAATGTCCTTGTGTGTAGATACGCATGATGCGACTCAATGATTTTACTGGATTGTCGTTCTGGATGGTATTGACAATCTCCGACACCTCATTGGGAGATGCTGGCGTATTGTTGAGGATGCTCTTCATTTTATTTATTCAAGCAAAATTTGTTTGCAACAAATGCGATCAAATAGAGTATTTCTGCAGCAAGACACTGCGAAGCTTGCCTGAGTTGGTCAAAGCTCACGTGCTTTTCAGCAGAAAGTCACAACCATTTCAATTGGGGTGGACAGGTGCTTAACTACAGCAATTTTAATGTAACATTCTTAACATAAGTTTTCCACTTTAAGAATGTGTTGTAATATGCACCACATTGGACAGCGGTGTCCAGAACAAATCTGCATACAAACGAGCAACTCATTGTAAAGGCGGCAGTAGAAGCAACCTCGTAACGACCATGCCATTCAATAGAGCCCCCAATGTCAAAGTGATTGAGTTGCGCGATGACTATATCAATTTTGAACTTACCGACACAGATATCAGCATGGCCAACGCCCTCCGTCGCATCATGATGGCAGAGACACCCATTTTGTGCATTGATCTGGTTGAATTCGAGGATAATACGACTGTTTTGCAGGACGAATTTATTGCACACAGACTTGGTTTAATTCCCCTCCGCGCAACGCGAGATGGGGGCATGGCCGCTTGGAATTATCACTTTGAATGCGACTGCGACAACTACTGCCAAAAATGTTCTGCGACGTTTACGATCGACTGCGACTTCAACGACATTGTCAGTAGATTGCCCATGCACCAGCAGGAAGTTGCTATTTCGATCACGACCAGAGATTTGATCAGTTTAAGCGAAGATGTGCAACCGGTGCATTTCAGCAACACACAAGAAGAAGACAGATCGCGCGATAAGGGCATCGTGCTGGTGAAGCTTGGCCCCGGCCAGCGGTTGAAGCTCAAGGCGATTGCGAAGAAGGGCATTGGCAAAGAGCACGCGAAGTGGAATCCGGTGGCTACGGTGGCCTTGAAACACGATGCCATCGTAACCCTGAACGAGGACATGTAAGTGTGGTGTTGTTTTTTTGCCAAATTTTTGATGTTTTACTTTCCTTGACTTGTGTATTGGTACGTTTTTATTGAGTGGAGTTTCGTAATTGGTCTCGTTACACTTACGTTCTCTCTAACCACATGCCAACTACTATCATATAGCCTGGACCAATACTCAGAAGAGCAGAAAGAAGCTTTGGTGGATTGCTGCCCCACGCAGGTGTTCGACTACGACGAAAACACCAAAACGGTGTCTGTGAAGAACCCCAGTGCCTGTATCTTCTGCAAGGAGTGTCTTTTCACCACGGAAGACTTCAGAAAGAATCCAGAAGACAAGCTGGCCGTGCAGGTAAGGTGTTTGATGTGTTTATTTGATTCTTTGTTTTTCTCTGTTACATTATGACTCATTTGTGCACTTGGATTTTTGACAAACTTATGATACACCATGGTTGTGTAATCTTGTGTGATGACGAGTGCGACACAACCATTTGATGCAAGTGCTTTATTTTCTCTATTTCTCTTATTCCTTCCATCCACTCATCCACTCTTTCACAGGTGAAGCACTCCAAGGAGAAGTTTATTTTTACTGTGGAGACCACCGGCGCGCTGCACGCAAAAGAAGTCGTGAAGGACGCGCTCGCCCAGCTCAACGCGAAAATCTTCCGCTTGCAAGAGATCTTACCCGAACTGGTGGCGTAAAATAATAACTTCTTTTAGGTGTTGTTCGTAAAATAAATGCTGGAAAGGCGTGTGTTAAGGTGGGAAAGTTGAAGTGGAAAATAGGGGGAATGAGGATAGATAGCATCTGTGGTTAGGCTCTGTTGTTGTATGTAAAGTACTTGCTAGTGGTTAGTTGAGTTTTGGTGTACGTATGCACAGGGCAAAAAGATAGTTTTTTGTGTGGGTTTGGGTTTTCAGGCTGCATTTTGTGTATTCATAAGTTAAGAACGAAATGCAGTTCTAAGAGTTGATTTTTTTCATCATCGCCAGTCTTTCAACTCTTTCAACGCAACTTGGTGATTGCCGTGCTTGGTGGGACGAAAGACATACAAAAAATCTACCAACGATATGTATATAGGTAACAAAATCACGTTGCTTTTGATGCAGCACCACAAAAAGAGAAATAGTTTTCATGCCACCTTCTCGGGAAATTATTACAAACGGTTACTGCAAAAATCACACGACATGCCCCATATCGAAGCGTATTGCCAGATTGCAGTAAAAAAATCAGTATTTAATCTAACCCAAGTATTACCACTCACTTTTGGAGATACACATCAACCCACAGCACAAATAGTGCGTGCTCATCATACAACCACAACAAACTATGCACAAAATAGCATCTTCCCGTACGATAAGAAGACACAAACACAATTATCAAAAAAAAAATCAACCGTCCATTCGACAAAGCACACTTGCAAACTCTCAATAGAAAAACTAAACAAAAGTAAATAACAACACATTACTCTTTTTTTGTGTTGTGCGCACTGAAGAAAAACTAGCGTTTACTACAATAAAACCATACTATTGTGCTTTTCTCATAAATAAAAGCCACAAACCTCCACCCTTTCCCCATTCCAACCAAAAACATTTGCTAAATTTAGGACTTTTTCTGCACATTTCTACCAGGAACACTTTTTCTGCATAGTTTCCGATTTCACTAATTTGCTCTCCGGATGCAACGGGTCTGCATGAGCTCCTTTTCCCAATTTGTAAAAACTCGGAAACGCCCCTTGAACTATGTTCATCATTCGTCCATTGAGCAATTTCTTGGCCTCGTAGCCCATGACGAGATTTGTGACCTTGCTGTTATCGTGGTGCACTGCGGGCGCGCCGATTATTAGCGCGCACACAGACACGGTGCTCTCCAGTACGGTGGCCAGCAGGCGCGCGCGGATGGTGTGCTGCGTGACGCTGCGCTCCTGGGCCAGCGCCGCGCCGTGTATCTTTTTAATCGTCTTCTCGTCTGCGGCGATGGCCTTAAAGTGCGCCTTATTCATTAACAAGTTCTGCAGGGCCTTGTGGTGGTTACCCACAGGGGCGCCGTTGACACTGCGGGGAGTGCGAGGTGTATCAAGTAACAGATTTTGCTCCGGCAGTTCGCTGTTGCGAATCAAGGCAAACTGCGGCGAAGTGACGGCGTGATAGAGCTTGGCGACACTGCAGAAGAGCTGGTCGAAGCCCCAGTCTGCGCCTAAAATGTGCGCCGGCAGCACCAAGGGCAACACAAAAGAGAGCAAATAATAGCGAAACAACTGTGCGTCGATAAGGGGCACTTGGACTTCCACAAACCCTGTCTGCGCCACCAGCGTGCGTGTTTTTGCCCAGCTTTTCTTGTGGAGATACTTATACGTCTGGGTACTTTGCTGGATTAATGGCTGTGCGACTAAGGGGGCCACGGGCAGGGTACAGTGCATCAAGTCGAGAAATTTGGACAATTGAAACCCCTCCACCGAGATGTCCCCGTCGAGTACCCACACAAAGCGAAACTTGTCCAAGTACGGCAAAAGCTGCATGAAAAGAAGCACCTTTGGATAGACTTGGGAATTGAAATTGCCATCTTGAGCGATGCCTGCGGTGGTATGCATGGTGAGCACGGCGGCCTCAAAGGTACTGCACGATTCGGCCATTTGGAACGCCGCAAAATGTTCGGTTTTCTGCATTTCTTTGCAAATGTCGTGAATGCTGGACACCACGTTGTGCCGTCGCGGGGCGAAGAGGACGTCATACGTGGGTTGTTCGAGGATTGTTTTGGATTCAAATGCGGCGGCGATGAGTTCTTTGAAGTCTTTCAAAAGTTGGTCCTTCTGTGCTTCGTCGTATTTGTACACAATATACACCCACGTGCATGCTTTGGTTCCTTCGTTCTGTAGATTCTGTACTTGTCGGAAGTTGTTGAGTGGAGACAATGGCAGCTCAATGAAGGTGGCACAGAGCGTTTCGTGCGTTCCTTTTGCCTCCGTACGGACTTTTGACCACCGTTCGGAGTTCTCAATTGCCACGTCGACTGCCTTTGCTTCATCTAGCCCGCGTGGGAGGTACTGGGTGGCGTGTGTGATGTATTTGTCCAACTGTTCTTGTTGTCCAAGTGAAATCTGCGGCTCTGGTGGGAGCACTGGTGGGGCTGGATAATTGGTGTAAAAAAACGACACCAAAATGAAAAATGTGACAAGACACACGCCAAGCCAAAATACTTTTATCGTTGTTTGCTTCATTGGCATTTATCGAATCATAGTGGCGCTTACCAAATCCTTGTAAGTTAGCTGGAAAGATGTTTTGAAAGTGGTGAGTGATGGGAAGAAAAGTACCGGGGTGGTGCATGTTAATTCTTCATTTAAACCACCATGTTAACCCAGGAATATTTAATAAACCCACCAAAATGCAAGTGTCGCATTTAAAGGGTCAAATCCATCATCGCCAACAGAGCGTGACTGGAATCAAATTTGTAATCGGGTTTGACCACTCCATTGATATTTCTCACTCACTTTCTAACTTTCATCTCCTTAATATTGAGCTAAAATGATGGATGCTAATGACAGAAGAGAAGCGTCGTTCCTAAACGCCGCGGCAGCTGTGCGCGATTACCATGTGGAACCGCGGATTGAATACAGGACAATTGCTGGTGTGCAAGGTCCCCTGGTGATTCTGGAGTGTGTGAAGTCCCCTAAATACTATGAGATTGTCAACGTAACATTGGGTGATGGTGAGCAGAGAGTTGGACAGGTTCTGGAAGTTGCAGGCAACAAAGCGGTGGTGCAAATATTTGAGGGCACATCCGGAATCGACAATACGAAGACCAGATGCAAGTTCATGGGTGATGTGTTGAAGATGCCTATTTCTGAGGAAATGCTTGGTCGAAGTAAGTATCTTTGACTCAACTTTCTGGAGTTAACGCCACGTTTCTAATCCCTTTTTGTGTCTTTTGCAACCCTACTTCCCCTTGTGCAGCATTCAACGGGTCTGGAAAGCAGATCGACGGAGCACCTGCCGTGCTGGCCGAAGACTACATAGATATCATGGGTATGCCTATCAACCCCGCTTCCAGAGATTACCCCAAAGCCATGATCCAGACCGGAATTTCCGCCATTGATGTCATGAACTCTGTGGCCAGAGGTCAAAAGATCCCTCTTTTCTCTGCGGCGGGTCTGCCGCACAACGAAGTCGCCGCACAGATTGTGCGCCAGTCTTCCCTCGTGACCCTGAAAGATACGCTCGATGGCCATCCGGATAACTTCGCCGTGGTGTTCGGCGCCATGGGTGTGAATATGGAGACGGCCCGTTTCTTCCGGAACGATTTCGAAGAATCCGGAGCGATGCAACGTACTTGTTTGTTCCTCAACTTGGCCAATGATCCTACCATTGAGAGAATTATTACGCCGAGACTGGTGAGAATTTGCTTCATTTTGTTTTGTTTTGTTTTGCAATGTATTGCCTGTACAACGAGTACTGTAGGGAAGTGCAGAATATCAAGTCTCGTTTTGCGATCTTATCTCTTTTCACTCTATTCCAATTTACTTCCACCCGCAGGCTCTCTCTACGGCTGAGTACCTGGCCTACGAGCGCGACCTGCATGTGCTGTGCATCCTTACCGACATGTCCTCTTACGCCGATGCGCTGCGTGAAGTCTCTGCTGCTCGTGAAGAAGTGCCTGGTCGCCGTGGCTATCCTGGTTACATGTACACCGACCTGTCCACCATCTACGAGCGCGCGGGTCGTATTGTGGGCCGTAACGGTTCCATCACGCAGTTTCCCATTCTGACCATGCCGAATGACGATATTACTCACCCGATTCCGGATCTGACCGGATACATTACGGAAGGACAGATCTACCTCGACCGCAAGTTGCAGTCGAAGGACATTTTTCCTCCGATCAACGTGTTGCCCTCGCTGTCACGTTTGATGAAAAGTGCCATTGGCAAAGGGATGACTCGAGAGGATCACGGTGCTGTGAGTAACCAATTGTACTCTTCCTATGCCCGTGGCAAGGACGTGATGGCGATGAAGGCTGTGGTGGGTGAGGAGGCGCTGACCCAGGAGGATCACTTGTTCATCAAGTTTGTGGAGAAGTTCGAGGGCAAGTTTATTGCCCAGGGGGGCTACCAGAACCGCACGGTGTTCGAGAGTCTGGACCTGGCCTGGGAGTTGCTGCGTACCTTTCCTCAGAACCTGCTGTCTAAGATTGACCCCAAGATCCGAGAGAAGTACTACCCCAGAGGCAAGACCTTTGGCAGACCGCCCCTGGATGCATAAACTTTGTTCGAAAGTTGGAGAAAGTTGTTGAACAAGCGAGGGTTTAGGTTGTTGGAAAGGTTCAGTTTTCTTTCCTCAACCCTTTGTGAGAGAACTGTTTTTTCCTCTAGGGGCTATTTTTAGGTATTTGGCCGGGTTAGCATTTTGTACATAGTAGTTTGTGATCATGTGAAAAGTAATGCAAATGAAAGTTTGAGGGTTAAAGTTTCTGAAAAGCAGAGAGTACAGTCACCGCGCATTAGAATCGAATTATCAATATCGGAAGCTCCCAACATAGGAGTCAGCAAAGGCGGGGTTAGCATTTTGTACATAAACTTTAGTAGTTTGTGATCATGTGAAAAGTAATGCAAATGAAAGTTTGAGGGTTAAAGTTTCTGAAAAGCAGAGAGTACACTCACCGCGCATTGAGAATCGAATTATTAAAATCGGAAGCTCCCAACATAGGAGCGAGCAAAGGCGGAAGCAGAATCTTCACCGAGTTGAGTGAGCAGTCTTTTGTAGTCTTCTTCTTTTTACTGCTGGATACACAGCCATGACCATGATTACTATCTTCCGAACAAACAACCCTGTTGAAGAACAAATTCTCGTAACAGTCCAGGCAGAAACGGATCGTACAAAGTTGTCAATCAGAGTTGAGAAATCTGCGCTGCTGGCTCAAATTATTTCTGGAGTTAAACGTAACATGAAAGCATTTGAGCATGTCTATTGTCCGGATATTTACTTCTGTGATTTCGACAATGGTGATATAATTGATAAGGAAGCACCACTTGCTCCATACCACGGCAAAGTGTTGATTGCCAAAAAGAGAGCCAGTCTTTGTGAAGGCGAGTCGCATTGCGTTGTTAAAGTTGCGTGAATTGCAGTATTGTAATGAAAATATGTTGGGTTGCTGTTCTTTTTTCAGATCT
>LNAP01015139.1_pt1 | contig 14120 bp, 9 predicted proteins | sample 602601 | NCBI WGS metagenome assembly LNAP01 (sample SAMN02440304, study PRJNA202911) | soil metagenome | biome: Subtropical and temperate rainforests or woodlands; isolation source: soil samples (1 kg each in a 20% v/v slurry with milli Q water) were... ...
CTACCGCTCGACGCAGCCGATCCTGGCCGCCGCCAATGGCGTGATCGATCTCGCCAGGGAGCGCTTCACCAAGAATCTCTGGACCGAGCGCGAATCCGCCGAGCCCCCGCGCCTCGTCACGGTGCGCGACGAGGCGGACCAGGCCCGTTTCGTGGCGGAGGAGGTCCTCGAGAACCGCGAGGCGGGCATGCGGCTGAAGGAACAGGCCGTCCTGTTCCGCGCCAGCCACCACAGCGGGCCGCTGGAGGTCGAGCTGACCCGCCGCAACATCCCCTTCGTCAAATTCGGCGGGCTGAAGTTTCTGGATTCAGCCCATGTGAAGGACATGCTGGCGGCGCTGCGTTTCGCGCAGAACCCGCGCGACCGTATTGCCGGCTTTCGGGTGATGCAGCTTCTGCCAGGTGTCGGGCCATCATCGGCGCAGACGGTCCTCGATGCCATGGCGGATCGGCCGGATCCCGTCGCCGCGCTTGCCGAACTGCCCTGCCCTCCGCGCGCCGCGGCCGATTGGCCGGGCTTCGTCGTCTTGCTGGGAGACCTGCGCGAGCGCGGCGCCGGTTGGCCGGCGGAGATCGCCCAGGTCCGCAACTGGTATGAGCCGCATCTCGAACGCATCCATGAAGATGCCGAGATGCGCAAGGCGGACCTGCTCCAGCTCGAGGACATCGCGGCCGGTTATCCGTCGCGCGAACGGTTCCTGACCGAATTGACGCTCGATCCTCCCGACGCGACCTCCGGGCAGGCTGGCGTGCCGCTGCTGGACGAGGACTATCTGATCCTCTCGACGATTCATTCGGCCAAGGGCCAGGAATGGAAATCGGTCTTCGTGCTGAACACGGTCGACGGCTGCATCCCCTCGGACCTCGGCGTCGGAACGACGGAGGAGATCGAGGAGGAACGCCGGCTGCTCTATGTCGCGATGACCCGGGCGAAAGACAATCTCTCGCTCGTCGTGCCCCAGCGCTTCTTCACCCACGGCCAATCGGCGACCGGCGATCGCCATGTCTATGCCTCGCGCACGCGCTTCATTCCGCCGAAGCTGCTGGAACTGTTCGAATGCCGTGCGTGGCCGATGGTCGCTGCAGGGCAAGTGGGCGGATCGCATGCGCAGCAGGTTCGGGTCGATGTCGGCGCCCGGATGCGCGGCATGTGGCGCTAGGAGGAGCGGCCAGATGTGCAATCTGTATAACGTCACCACGACACGCGACGCGGTGATGCAGTTCACCAAGGCATTCCGGGACAAGGCCGGATGGAACGACCCATCGTTCGACGTCTATCCGAACACGCTCGCGCCCATCGTGCGCGTCGCTGAGGATGGCCAGCGTGAGATCGTACGCGCCACTTGGGGCATGCCGACGCCGCCGGCCTATATCAAGGGAAACTACGATCCCGGCGTCACCAACATCCGCAACGTCGACTCCTCACATTGGCGGCGCTGGCTCGGCCCGACCAGCCGGTGCGTGGTGCCGTTCACGTCTTTTGCCGAGCCCGATCCGGCAAGCCAGGTGCCGGGTGGACGGGTTCCTAATGCCTGGTTCGCCCAGAACCCGGACCGGCCGCTGATGTTTTTCGCCGGGTTCTGGACGCCGTGGAAGGGCGTGAAGAAAGTTCGAGACGGTGAGCGGGAATTCGAGCTTTACGGGTTCCTGACCACCTCGCCGAATGAGATCGTCAAGCCGATCCACTTCAAGGCGATGCCGGCGATCCTGACGACGCCGGAGGAGGTCGACCTGTGGCTGACTGGATCATGGGACGAGGTCAGACACCTCCAGCGGCCGCTTCCCGGCAACATGCTCGTCGTCGTCGAGCCGCCGGCGAAGCCTAGCGAGGATTTGCTGCGGTGACGCCGGCCCCTGACAGAACGTCAGGCAATGGCGTGGCCGTCACCTGCGCCGGCGCGAGGGACGCCATCATGGACGGTTCCGAGTTGGAGATCATCGCCGGCGGCCGGTCGACAGCCCAAGCGGCGCCGGGCTCCTACCGCAAGATCATTCACGTCGACATGGACGCCTTCTATGCCTCGGTCGAGCAGCGCGACAATCCCGAGCTGCGCGGCAAGCCGGTCGCCGTCGGCGGCTCAGCCGCGCGTGGTGTCGTTGCCGCAGCCAGCTACGAGGCGCGGGCATTCGGGGTGCGCTCCGCCCTGCCCTCCATCACGGCGAAGCGGAAATGCCCCGAGCTGATTTTCGTGCCGCCGCGCTTCGACGTCTATCGAGCGGTATCCGCGCAGATCCGCCAAATCTTCGCCGAGCACACCGATCTGATCGAGCCGCTCTCGCTCGACGAGGCCTATCTCGACGTCACTGAGAACCATCAGAATATCCCGGTCGCCACGACGATCGCCGAGAGGATACGGGCGGAGATCAAGGCTGTGACCGGTCTCAACGCGTCCGCCGGCATCTCGTACAACAAGTTCCTCGCGAAGATGGCCAGCGACCGGAACAAACCGAACGGCCAGTTCGTAATCACTCCGCGTCTGGGGCCGGCCTTCGTCGAGGCGCTGCCGGTGAAGAAATTCCACGGCGTCGGTCCGGCGACGGCTGCCAAGATGCAGCGTCTCGGCATTGAGACGGGGGCCGATCTGAAGACGAAATCGCTTTTGTTCCTGGAGCAGAATTTCGGCAAGTCGGGCTCCTGGTACTACCGGATTGCACGTGGGATCGACGAGAGACCCGTCGAGCCCGACCGGCCGCGGAAATCCGTCGGTGCGGAGGACACCTTCATGACCGACATTTTCGAGCTCGACGCCGCGCGAGCCGAGCTCGTGCCGCTCGTCGCAAAGGTCTGGCGCTACTGCGACGCCCACGACATCCGCGGCCGGACCGTGACGCTGAAGGTGAAGTATGCCGACTTCCAGCAGGTCACGCGCAGCCGGACGGTCAGCGTGGGGATTTCGGCATCGGCGGATATCGAGGCCCTCGCCGTGTCCTTGCTTGCGCCGTTGTTCCCGGTAGCAAAGGGCATACGATTGATTGGCATCACGGTCTCGTCGCTGGACGGCTTGCCTCGTCAGGCCGAGGGGCAGATTCAGCTCCCGCTCCTATAAGGCCACGCCGGAAAAGCATGCCAAACTGTCCGAAGAGTGCGGCATCGTTCGGACACCCCTTGCTTATGTCCGAACTTTGCACCATATTTCGGACATGCTCGATCAACCAACCGCCGACCTACGCCCTCGCCTTCTGGCCCGCGTCGGCGCGAAGCCGGCCGAGGTCTGGACGCCAGGCGATGCAGCCGCGCAGCGGTCGACAAGACGCTACAGCGCCTCGCCGCGGCCGGCGAGTTGCGCCGGATCGACCGTGGGCTCTACGATCGGCCGCGAAAGAGCACCCTCACCGGCAAGCCGATGGTCCCCGACTATCGCGCGGTCATCAGAGCCGTAACGCGCCGGGACCAGGCCCGTGTCGTGGTCGACGGCATGACTGCTGCAAATGATCTGGGCCTGACGACCGCTGTTCCGGCGCGCATCGAGGTCCTGGTCGACGCACGTCTGAAGCCGATCACACTCGGCAAGCAAGTCATCCATTTCAAATCGGCGGCGCCCAGCCGCCTGTATTGGGCTGGGCGGCCGGGCATGCGCGTCGTTCAGGCGCTTTATTGGATGCAGGACCTGATCACGGCGGAGGAGGACCGACGGGCGGTCGAGGATCGCCTGCGCAAGCTGTTCGCCGACCCGCAGCACGGAAAGGAGCTTTGCCACGATCTTCGCGCGGGCCTGCCCGCCATGCCGATCTGGATGCAGGATTTTCTGCGGCCCTTGCTCGAGCTTGACAACGCTACGCCGGAGGATCGCTCGTGAGCGGCGCAGCCTATCGGGACGTCATCTCCGCCGCGCCCGGCGAGAAGCTTGACCTTTTCTTGACGACGGCGAACCGGCTTGGTGCGCCGATCGGCAATATCGAGAAGGATTTTTGGGTCTGCTGGACCCTCAACGCCCTCTACCATGAACGGCCCGCCGGAGGTCCGCGCCTCCTGTTCAAGGGCGGGACGTCACTGTCGAAGGCCTTCGGTCTGATCAAGCGATTTTCCGAAGATATCGACGTGACGGTCTTTCGTGACGATCTCGACGAACCCGCCTCCGTCGAAGAGCTCGAAGGGCTGTCGAACACGAAGCGCCGCGCTCGACTGGACGCGATCCGGGACGCCTGTCGCGGTTATATTACCGGACCGCTGCACGGGTTCCTGACCGAGCACCTTGCCGAGGCAACGAACGGACGCGGACGCGTCGAGATCGATGAGGCTGACCCCGAGGGGCAGACGCTACTGGTCTGGTATCCCGAGGTCGAGCCGCGCAACGAGGCCTATGTGCGGCCGGCGGTGCGGATCGAGTCCGGAGCGAAGTCGGCCCTGGACCCGAACCATCCGAAGGAAATCCGCCCCTACATTGCCCTCGATGTCGCGGGCCTCGAGCTGTCGGTCCCGAACGTCACGACGATCGATGCCGAGCGCACGTTCTGGGACAAGGTCGTGATCGCGCACGGCCTGCGGCGCTGGTTCGAGCGCCGCGGCGAGCTGCGCCAGGCAGGCCAGCGCATCTCGCGGCACTTCTACGACCTCCATTGCCTTTTCACCTCCGAGGTCGGCCGGGCGGCGATAGCTGATGCCGCCTTGGGAGCCGACTGCGTTCGTCACGCCCTCATGTTCTTCAACCGTCCCGACTACGATCTGGCGTCGGCCGAAACCGGATCGTTCGCGATCGCGCCATCCGCGGCAATGATTGATGCGCTCGCGCGGGACTATGCGAACATGACGCCTATGATCTTCGGGGACGCACCTCCCTTCGAGGACATCCTGACGTCAATGAAAGAGATCGAGCAGATGGCGAACGATCGAGTTCGCTAAATGATCCGTCGCAAATCGGAAGGCGCGCTCGGCAAGAACACGGAGGGACCGGACGGGGCCAGAACGCTAGGAACATCGCATGGCTGACATCTTGGGAAATGCACCAACGAGACTGCCCGACCATACCTCGGTCGAGGCAGCCCTGGCGCGCCTGTCGGCCGGCGCTGACGAGGCTGCGCTTGCGGCGGCGCTGACGGTGGGGTTTCCAGGGTTCGTCTTTTCCGCAGTGAATGACGACGACGAATATTGGCGGGTCGAGCGCTCGGTACTTGCCGCCGACGGAACGCGGATCGGCGAGTACCGGCCCTGGATGGAAGCAGAACTCGCCAAAGACAAAGGCGACGTCGGGGCGCTCTGGTCTCGCCTACAGGCGACCGATCTTCAGATCTCGGAGTGGCATGGCAACAGCTTGTACGCCTTCGCGCCGACCGGATCGGGCGCAGCCGACTATGTGCAGATCTCGCTCGGCCGTGAGGTTGAGTGGCGCGCCGGGCCGATCGTCAATCCGTCATATCGGCCTTGGAGCGAGCTGGATCTGCTTGATCCGTCGTGGATCAACCACGACGCCAGGTCCGATGATAAGGTGATCGCGGGCCCGCTCTACCGTTTGAGCAAGCGTGCCAGCAGCAGTGTCGTGCATGTCCGTACTTTCCTCGCGCGGTGCGCGCGCCTCGAGCGCGAGAAGCGCGAGGCGCGCCGCCCTGAGATGGAACAGCGCGTCTGGGTCGGCTCCGACGGTACGCAGAGGCCCTTCCTCGAATTGCAGCCCGACTGGTTCGATTTTGTGCCGCGCGAGGTGCGCTTCTTTCAGGACTGGGAGGAGTCGAGCGCACGTAGCGCGCGCGTCTTCGAGCATTGGGCGCTCGACATCAACGACTATGAGCACAATGGCCAGCGAGAGATCGGGTTCATCACCCGACCGCTGCATCTGCCGGCGGAGAGGTTGGAAGCCGGACAGGCCTCGGTGCATATCTTGATGGATCGTATCGAGGCTATCGATCGCGAGGTTGGTCTTCCTTTCGGTTGGTTCTTCCTCATGACCCACGGCAATAGGGTCGATCCGGAGGTCGGCGAGGCGATCGCACAGGGCTTGCGCGAGGCGCGTGTCCGCCTGCACGATCATGACGCCAGGGTGCTATTGCGGTGGGCTGACCAGCACTACGGATTCTGACCGAAGACGAAATGGCGACTTTGGCCCCGGCCGTCGATACAGATCGTCTTGCAGTCTTACTCCCTCCTGCTGTCATCAAGATCGTCGGCCTCTCTGCCGGCGATCGGAATATCTCCAGCCAGCCGCTTCTCCTTGCTGAGCAAGCCGGCATCCTCAAGCGCCTCCATGTCAGGCAGGTCGCGCAGCGTGTCGAAGCCGAAATGCGAAAGGAATTCCTTCGTCGTCACATAGGTGTAGGGCGCTCCCGGTTGCGGAGACCGCGGCCCGGCGGCGATGAAACCCAGGTGTCGCTTCGCAGTTAATTGTGAGAATGCAGTGTCAATGATTTCAGAGGCTTAGCTTTGAACGTAATTTGAGAATGAGCGCTTAATTTGATAATAATGCCCCGGCCGCTGCATTTAATGTGAGAATCGAGCACTCGAAAAATCGACGGAGCCGTATCTGCTGTGGCTCGCCGAACAATGCCCAAATCGCGCGATCTGAGAGTTAATGCCTTGGCAATTAATTTGAGAATCTCCACCCGATCATTCTCATAATTAGTTGCCGAAAATGACCGAAACAACCGCGAAGCGACACCTGCCGAAGTTCATGCGGTAAGCGCAGAACTCTAACATTTCGCCTGGCCCGGGAGGATTTGCCCCCGAGCTACGATAGCATCACGCGACCGCCATTTGCTCCAAGCGATGGATTTGAGCCGATGGGCAAACTTTAAGCGCGATGTCGCACAGATGCTGATGATGGGTGAGGTAGATCACCTGCCCTACTCCGGCCATCTCCGCAAACAGGCGAAACGCCTCCTCGGCGCGGAAATCGTCGAAGGTTTCCATGATGTCGTCGGCAACAAAAGGCACGCAGGTCCGGGCGCCAACAAACTCATGATAACCGGCAACGCGCAGGGCAAGGTAGAGTTGGAAACGCGTGCCTTTGGAGAGTTCGTCGGCGGCTTTTGATCCACCGCTGGCCGATAGTGCGATGAGGGTCTCGCCGTCCTTGGCGGGTTGGGCAGCAAGACCCGTATAGGCGCCACGGCTGATGGTGCGGAAAGCTTGCGACGCACGCGCCATCATCGAGCTGCGATGGCGCTCGCGATAAATGATGAGCGCCTGCTCCGTTGCGACGGTCCCCGCGCGCAGTTGCAGATAGCGCAAGGCGCCATCCTCGATCTCCAGGAGTGTCGTGCGCCGTCGCTCCTCGATTTCGGCGACCTTCGCATCACCGCCGATCGCCTCGACCTGATCCATCGCAGTGCTGTGAACGGCGAAGAGCTCGTGGCAGCGTCGATCTTGATCGTCAAAACGGGCCTTGAGCTCAAGAAGTTCGGCCTCCAGCCCCGGCCGATCGACTGTGTCGAGAATCCGTTCGGCCTCAGCAAGATCGTCGACCCGGGTTGCATCAAGGATTTCGCGTTCGGCGTCCTCCACTCGGCCGCACAGATCGCTGCGAAGGGCGAGGTCCGACAGCTTTCCGGCGACGTCCGAAAGCGAGGCCACACCGAAGAACGAGGTCATCACCTCTTTCCGCTGCGCATGAATGGCGGAGGTCTCGGCCAGAGACCGTTGCCGCTGCCTCGCCTCTTCCAGCGTATCGACGGCCTTGCCTCGGCGGGCGACGTCAGCGGTTGCTCCTCTCACCTTCTCGCCAATCCGCTGCGCAAGATCGAGAACCGCAGAAGATCCGGTCGCAACCTCCAGCGTGTCGGCGAGCGCAACGACCTCATCGCCGAACGCGACCTGGTCCCTCTCCATTTTCTCAATGCGATCGTTGAGGCCGGCCTTCCGCTCGATCGCCGGCCCCAGCTCATGGAGCGCGACCAGAATTTCGCGAACGGCACCGAGTGGCGGGGTTTCAGCGCTCTCGCCGAGCCAGCAGGCGGCACAGGCTGAGGTCCACCCGGCCGTCCAAGCCTGGTCGTCCGCGCCCGCTCGTTCGGCCTGGTCCAGGCGCAACTTCACGTCGCGCTGACGCTCGCTCAAAGTAGTGCGCAGGCGGCGCACCTCGGCCGCGCGGTCGACCTTTTCCTGGGCATGTGCCAGCAAAGTGTCGAAACCCGCATCGGCCTCACAGGTCGCCCCGGCCTCTTCGAGCGCCGCCTTCAGCCGATCGACCGCTTCCCGTACCTCGGATTGCGCGGCCCGAAGGTCGCGTTCGGCGATCAAGGCGGCCTCGCGTGCTTCGAGGGCCTTGTCGCGCCGTGCAAGCCAGTCCTCAAACTCCGATAGCGACAAGGGCACCACGAGGGATGGCACCGTCACACGGATGGCGTCAGCCACCTGCTCATCGAGTGCCTGCAGAATTCTCGCCGCGGCCTCGCTAAGCTCCGCGGCACGCTTGAGATCGGCCTCCGCGACGATGAGGGCCTGCCCGCTCTGATGGAGCTTTGCCAGCTCGGACATATGCGAGAACCGTCCGGCGCTGACGATGTCGTCGTGCCGAAGCGCCACCTCGAACGTATCGGCTGAGGTGGCATCGAGATCGCGGCGAAGCGTCGCCCAGGCCTGCTCGCGGCTCGCTCGGATCAAAGCCGCTTCCTGGTCGGTGGCGATGCCCGTCATGGCTTCAAGCCCGCCGCGCTCCGCTTCCAGCCGGCGAATTTCCGTCGTCAGCCGCTCTACGTCGCCCTGATGCTGCGCCAGTGTTGCCTGACACTGGCTGCGTTCGAGCTTCCAACGCTGGAGCGTCTCCTGGCTGGGACATCGCATACCGATGAGGTCGCCGGCCTCGCCTTGCCAAGGATGAAGGGCGCGCAGCCGATCGGCCAGGATCTCGCGTGCGGCCTCATAGGCGCGTTCGGCCAGTCGCTGCTGGACGCGGTGGTCGGTCGAACGCAGGGCGGCCACAGTAGCGGCCAACCCCGCCACCGATCGAGCTGGGGCACGGCTGGCGTCGGGGTCCTCGCCAAATTCCCGCAACATTGCCGTCGCCTCGGCAAGGCGGCGGCGGGCCTCGGCAAGCTCGTCGGCGGCAACGCGCATGGCGCCATCGATACCGGAGCGCGACTCGATGAGCTCGCGCAGGGCTCCGACGGTTGCAGCGTTCAAGAGCAGGCGGCGCGGCGCCGGCTCCCTCTCCCGCTCAATTCGCCCCAAGATGCCGGCGATCGCGAGGTCGGCCTCCCGCAACTGCAGGCGCCGTTCGGGAATATCCTTCTCCGCGGTCACATAGCGGGCTCGAAGATCTGCGAGCCGCTCCGCCCGCTCCGACAAGGGCAGTGCCGTCTCATCCACGACGATGGCATCGACCTCGCTCACCAGCCGTTCGATCTCGTCCGAGATCAATTGGGTCTGCACGCCGAGTTCGATCTCTTCCCGCTGAAGCTCCGGTAGTTCCGCGGCCCAGGTCGGCGGCGCCTCCGGCAGATCAGCGAACGGGGCGAGCCGCTCGCGCAGCCCGCGGAGCACCGAGAGGCGCGGCAGGGCACTAAGGTGGCGCTGGATCTCGTCCATCCGGGCTTGGATACGCGTTCGCTCCGCGATGGACAGATCATATTGAGTGGCGGCCCGGTCCCGGACGTCGATGAGCCTGGCATATTCCGAGGCCAGTGTGTCGAACTGCTCCCGCTCGGTTTTCAGCGCGGCCAAATGCGCCTTGAGGTCGGCAAGCTGCCCGCTGCGAGCCCGAAACTTATAGAAGCGATCCGCCTCCCCCTTGAGGTCGACAAGCTTCCGGCTCAGATCGGCAAGGCCGGCACTGGCAGAAAACAACAGCTCACCGAGATCGCCCTTGCTCGCAAGGATGCCGTCGCCACCCTTCTCCAGTGTCTCGTCATCGAGCGAGAACATGGTGCGATAGGCTTCCCGATCGATGCCGCCGAGTTCGCCGCGGATGGCACTCTCGGAAATCGGACGGTCGCTGCTATCCAGCAGACTGTTCTGAGGCCGCTTGATGCGCGTAAACGCCCTCGCCTCGTTTCCAAATTCCAGCAATCCACCGATCCGCATCGTCGAATACGGGTGCAGGAAGTCGAAGGGACTCTGCATGCCAATGCCGAACAGCAGGTCGAGAAACGCGGCGAACGCCGTCGACTTGCCCGCCTCATTGGGTCCGTAGACGATGTGCAGGTCCGGCAGGCCTTCCGGCCTTGGGCCGAAGTCCAGGCTCTGGTCGGTGAACCTGCCGTAGCGGGTGAGATCAAGGCGACGAAGGCGCATCTGCTAGGCGTCCCGCTCGCTCGCCTGGAGCCGGGCAACGACATTCTCGGCGCCGTCGCGCGCGAGTTGCGCCAGTGCGGCCTTGAACGCCGCCTCGTCCGCGCCAAGGGCATCGCGAGCTTCCTGAGGGAGCTGCGCTCGAAGCTCATCCACCATGGCGACGAGTTCCGCCTGGAATACAGGGGATTCCAGGACCTCGTCCTCGATCAGGCGATGCAGCTCGAAGAGCGGGTCGGCAGCAGACGTCGCGGCGTCACCGGGTGCCCGGCAGGCGATCTCAAGTTTTTCGACCCAGCACGAGCCGGTCACCGAGGCTCGCTCGTCGGCCTGGGTCTTCAGCAGATCGAGATCGCGACGGATGCGCCAAGCCAATGGCGTTATTCCGGTCACCTGCAGTCGGGCGACGAGATGCTCGGAGGAAGCGCTGCTACGTTCTTCCTCCAGCGCTGCCGTCACGGCTGCGATGAGGTCGCGCCATTCCGTTATTCCGGTCGCATCGACTGAGACCCGCTCGAACTGGGCAATGCTGGTGGCGCGCTCCTCGATATGGAACGAACGGTCGTCATCGATAGTGACCAGCGTCACCGATTTCACGCCGGCCTCATTGACGTCCCTGCCCTGCGGCATGCCCGGCATCACGATGACGCAGGCACCTTCAGTCATCGAGCGTTTGTGGATATGGCCCAGCCCCCAATAGCGAAAGCCGGTCCCCTGTAGATCCTTGATGCCGCACGGCGCATAGAGATCGTGACCAGGTGATCCGGCGAGGCTGGTATGCATGAGGCCGATATTGACGGCGTCTTGAACCGGTGGCCGGTATTTGGCGATGAGGCTCTCGGGAGCATGCGGCTGGGCAAAGCTCAATCCATGGATCGCCACGGGGAAATGTCCAGGCGTCCGGTCAATCGCCACGGCATCCGCGCGACCGCCGAACACCTTCACGGTCTCTGGCAGCACCAGTTCCTTGGTGATGCGCGACAGTGCGTCATGATTGCCGCGGATGATGAAGGCTCGAATGCCGGCCTCATGCAAGCGTCGGAGCTGTTCAGCCAGAAAGCGGGCGGTTTTCATCGACGTCTGGTCGCCGTCATAGAGATCGCCGGCGATAAGCAGCCCATCGACCTGCTCCTCAAGGCACAGGTCGACGATCCGCACGAAGGCGCGGCGCGTTGCATTGCCGATCAGACCGGCGAGGTCGGAATCGCGCAGCGCTAGCGAGCGCAGCGGCGAGTCGAGGTGGATGTCGGCGGTATGGACGAAGCGGTAGGCCATAATCTGCTCTCAGCCGGTGATTCAACGCGCGACTATAAAGACGCAGAGCATAATCTGTATGCTACCCTCGGCACCATCGACGCCGAGCGGCACGGGACACGCGCTCGACTCATTTTCGAGCTTCCACGAGCGGCTGGATAGGTCGTGACCGACATCGATCCCACAGCAAGAAGCAGTCTTGGCTCTCGCCAATAGTATGGCTCGGACCATCACGCCCTCACTGCTTGCGCAATCGAACCCGCCGCGCGCAGAGTGATGCTTGACGCATAAGACTGCTCCTGGGGGAATCGTGGCGTACGCAAAGGGCATGCATCCAGGCACCATCTGGCGGAAAGCCGATCTTCAGTGCCATTCACCACGAGACCACGGGTGGCAAGGGAGCCCGGTCCTTCCGGGCGGCAACGACGCGCTCGAGCTGGGCTACCGCTTACGTCGCTGCTTGCAAGGCCGCTGGCCTCAGCATGGTTGCGATCACGGACCACCACGACATTTGCATGGCTGAGTATGTACGGCAGGTCGTTGAGGGTGATGACGATTTTCTATTTTTCCCGGGAATTGAGGTCACTTGTACCGACAATTCACAATGCCTTCTAATTATGGACCCGTCTTGTGGTCCTGAGTTTTACGTCAAAGTTCTCGGCACTCTTACAAACACGCTACCCAATGGCCCGCATGAGGGCACAACCTGCGCCATAACGGCAATTGGCGAGACCATTGCCACCTTTTACGAGAAGATCCTGAAAGACGATCATCTTCGTGAGCAATGCCTTGTCTTTCCGCATTTCAGCAATCCCGACCGCTCGCATAAGAGTCTAAACGAAGTCGGCCACGCCCATAGGTTCGCAGCACTCGGGTGTGACGGGGTTTACATTGAGCGCTCTGTCGAAGGCTTGGATGCTGTCACAATTCAGAAAATTCGAGGAGAGATTCCCGACTGGGGAACAAGGCGGCGGGCGCTCATCCCAACGGGAGACAATAGGTTCGCAGACTGGGGACGCCTGGGCGCGCATGCTTGCTGGATCAAGGTCGGTGAGCCCACCATCGAAGGCGTTCGGCAATCGCTATTAGCGGACGAAGCTCGGATCGCGCATGACCTGCCCGAGGAGCCTGCGGACAGACTCGTCTCCATCACCATCAAATCAACTATTTGTGGACCGGAACCACTCTCGATTAGATTCAATCCCGGCTTTAACGCCATCATCGGTGGTCGTGGCTCTGGAAAAAGTGCGATCCTGGAGTATTTGCGTTTTGGTCTCGGCCGCACCGCAAAGGATCTCCCTCTCGGAGAGGCTGCGAAGTCGAAAGAGCGCAGCGCGAGTTTAATCGAAGACACGCTTGCTGATGAGGGGTTTGTGGAAATAAGCCTTGTTCGCGAGGGGATTAATGAGGTCTGGCGACGCGAACTTGGAAGCCGCCAGAAAATCTCTGTTGCCGATGTCGCGGGTACAACCACCGACATAACCCTTGCCGACGCCCAACAGAAATTTCCAGCGCGCGCGTTCGATCAAAAGGGCCTCTCTTCCACTATGAACGACCCCACGAGTGCTGCCGACCAAATTACTGGAATAGCCGCGGCGGAGGAGGTCGAGCAGCGACGTCAAATCGACGCCGACGTTACAACCGCGAAGCGGGCAGTGACGCTCGCGTTGCAGCAGCTGGCAGCCTATTGGCAGCTCAAGCTGGACGGCCAACGAAAATCAGCGCTCGCGCACGAAACCCAGATACGAGCAAATACGACGGCCGAAAAGCTTAAGACAGAAGGAGTGAGCGAAACCGCCCTGGCGATCATTGCGCAAGCACCATCCTATTCCGGAGGAGCATCTTATATTCAATCGCTCGAATCGGGTATTGCTGCCGCAAAAGAAAGCTTACCAGCCTTATCATCACGAATATTGTCTGAACTTAGTGATCTACCTTTACCGGGAGATCTTCCTCTTATCGTTGCCCTAAAGGCTAAGGCATCAGAATCCCGATTGCTGATCCAACAGAAACTGCTGGAATGCCTCGCTGAAATCGAAGTTCTCGAAGCCGCAAAGGATGTTTCGAAAGCGGCTTTTGGAGCTATTCGCCAGACGTATCAAGACCAGTATGACGCCGCAGTCGTTGAGCAGGAGAAACACAAGGAGATCATCAACGAGAACGCTCGGCTTATTGCCGCTTTAGAAGTAGCGAAGAAATCCCAACAGACGGCAGATCGCGCTGCGACGGAGGCAAGCGCTGCCATCTCGAGCTTATCCACGGCGAGAGCAACCCTGAACGAGCATCTTGGGAAGCGGAGGCAGGTCCTGCAGGATGCTGCAGGGAAGGTGGCTGGGCATTCCAGTCAGACGCTAAAAGCACGCGCCAAAGCTGATCCGATGCCCGAAGAGTATGTTCTATCGCTTGCGGCATTGCTTGAGGGAAGTCGCGTTCCCGATGCGAAAGATAAGTGCGAAATTTGGGTCAAGGAGGCGATCGCCAGCAACGCGGGCGGCGCCTGGACCTCTATCAGCGACCAGATCATCGAAATCTATGAAGAGAAGATAATGACCGGCTCACCGCCGGAGCCAGGGCAGGATTTAAGCGAAAAAATCAAAGCGGTGATGCTCGGAGGTGGGAAATTATCTACTTTTGCCGCTGCTCGCGTTTATACACTCCTCAGCGACGCAACGGTGGGCGCAATACTATCCGCGAAAACGCGCGATTTTATC
>LNAP01006849.1_pt2 | contig 14119 bp, 10 predicted proteins | sample 602601 | NCBI WGS metagenome assembly LNAP01 (sample SAMN02440304, study PRJNA202911) | soil metagenome | biome: Subtropical and temperate rainforests or woodlands; isolation source: soil samples (1 kg each in a 20% v/v slurry with milli Q water) were... ...
GCCAGTATTGAGCTATCGCCATTTTGGCGATAGCTTGCGGGGCATGTCTACTAAATACCGATTTCGCGATACGTACCGCATTCAGTTGCGCGAGAAGGATCATCCGCCGCCCCATGTCCACCTGACCGGTGGCGGCCTGGACGTGATGCTCAGCCTGCATACCCTCGAAGTGATGATGGGCAAGGCACCGCCGCTGATTATCAAGGAAGCGCTGGAGTGGGTCAGGGCCCATCAGGTGCAATTGCTGGAGGATTGGAAACGATGTTACCCATGAAACGACCACGGCTGTCGGCTGTGCAGGTACTGCCGGATTACCGTCTGGCGCTGACCTTTATTGATGGTCAGCAACTGAGCCTGGATTTAAGTCGTGATCTGCGTTCGTACCCGGGGTTGCAACCATTGCTGGAGGGGCATGCTTTTGAAGGCGCCGCTTTGGGTGACTATGGCTGGAGCGTGGAGTGGCCCGAACTGGATATCCAGATTGGCGCAGACACGCTCTATCTGGATGCTCTTGCGCAAAATGCGGTAGATGAAAATACCCGTATTTTCATCGATTGGCGTGCTCGCACCGGGTTGCCGCTGAATCAGGCGGCCGAGGCGCTGGGCGTCAGTGCCCGCAGTATCAGTCGCTACAGCAGTGGTCGTGAAGCTGTGCCGCGGTCGCTGGCCCTGGCTTGCCTGGGCTGGGACTTCTTGCAGCAGCAATCAAACCCGGCGCGGGCAGCGGAAGAAACCGGTCGTTACACCGTCACACGCAAGTCTTAGCCCGCATCCGGCTTGGGCCGCTCGTACTGGGCATTGAACGCCTCGATGAAACCATTACGTAAAATCTGCAAAAACGCCTCGAATGCGCTGATATCTCGCCGATGAACGCTGCCTCTGAGCTGGACGCGAGTGGCGAACTGGTTTTTCGGCTGGTTCTTCAGCACATTCTCGGTACCCCCGACGAGTGCTTCCCAGATGGAGCGAAAAATCCCTTTGTCCTTGTTTTCCACGTCCTGTTGCCAGTTGAACACATCGACGTCGTGCAATAGCGGCTTGATGTAGCCGGTGAGTTGGCCCTTGTTGGCTTCGGCTTCGATGACCACGTCGCCATGGCCGGCATTGAAGTCGAACTTGCCGTAGGCCGAGGCGAAGTCGTTCATGCGTTTGAGTTCAAGGTTCCTGGCGCGCAGGCGAAATTCGAAGTCCTGGAAGTCGCTCAGCGGATCGAAGGTCGCCGTGGTTTCCAGCGGTGCATGCCCCAGCAACAGTGCCTTGCCGTCGAATCGGGCATCGCGTTTGCCTTTGGTGTCGACCACGTTGGTCAGGTTGTAAATGCTGGCATTGACCTGAGTGGCATTCATGTTCACGGGCGGTTTTGAATTGAAGTTTCGGAAGGTGACCCGCCCGTCGTTGATCCGCACTTCGTTCAGGGTAATCGGCAGCAATTTTTCCAATTGTGCCCGCCAGTCGGTGCCCTCACCGGTCTGGGAGTTTTTCTTGTTGGCACCGCCGTCGACGAAGTTCACCTCGGGGTTGTCGAACTGCGCCTCGGCCACCACCGCGTGGTCATACCAGAGCGAGTGCCAACTGACGGAGAGGTCAATCAATGGCGCGTTGACGAAAGGCACGGGAACCTTGCCATTGACCTTGACGATTTTCAGTCCATTGATTTTGTAGGCGCCGCGCCACAGGGCCAGGTCTACGTCGGTAATCTGCCCGCGGTAGTCACCCATGTTCGCCAATCTTTCGTTGAGGTAATCGCGCACCACGTAGGGCAGGGCAATGTGCAGGGCAACCAGCAGCAGAACGAGGCCGGCGAGGGTCCACAGGGGCCAACTGTATCGACGCTTCATGGCGGCAAATCTCTGGCGGTATAAAGCGATTGACTGCGGGGGTAAGCGGACGTTCGACTGACTGGACGACCACGGGTAACAGGCATACCTTGGACAGCTAATTCAACGCTGTATAAGGACCCAGCCATGAGCCGTATTTATGCTGACAACGCCCATTCCATTGGCAATACGCCGCTGGTTCAGATCAACCGTATCGCCCCGCGCGGTGTCACCATCCTGGCCAAGATCGAAGGGCGCAACCCCGGCTATTCGGTCAAGTGCCGGATCGGCGCGAACATGATCTGGGACGCCGAAAGCACCGGTAAACTCAAGCCTGGCATGACCATCATCGAACCGACTTCGGGCAATACCGGCATCGGCCTGGCGTTCGTTGCCGCTGCCCGCGGTTACCGACTGGTATTGACCATGCCCGCATCCATGAGCATCGAACGGCGCAAGGTGCTCAAAGCCCTTGGCGCCGAGCTGGTGTTGACGGAACCGGCCAAAGGCATGAAAGGCGCGATCGAGAAAGCCGCCGAAATCCTCGCCAGTGATCCATCGACCTACTTCATGCCGGCGCAGTTCGAAAACCCGGCCAACCCGGCCATCCACGAAAAAACCACCGGGCCGGAAATCTGGAACGACACCGACGGCGCGGTCGACGTACTGGTGGCGGGTGTCGGGACAGGTGGAACCATTACCGGGGTTTCGCGGTATATCAAGAATACCCGGGGCAAACCGATTATCTCGGTGGCGGTGGAGCCGGTGGTGTCTCCAGTGATCACCCAGGCGATGGCGGGTGAAGAGATCAAGCCGAGCCCTCACAAAATCCAGGGCATCGGCGCTGGCTTTGTGCCGAAGAACCTGGACCTGTCGATGGTCGACCGGGTCGAACTGGTCAGCGACGATGAGTCCAAGGCGATGGCCCTGCGCCTGATGCAGGAAGAAGGAATTTTGAGCGGTATCTCGTGCGGCGCCGCCATGGCGGTGGCTGTGCGGCTGGCCGAAACCCCGGAAATGCAGGGCAAGACCATCGTGGTGATTCTGCCCGACTCTGGCGAGCGCTACCTGTCGAGCATGCTGTTCAGCGATCTGTTTACCGAACAGGAGAATCAACAGTAGGAGCTGCCGAAGGCTGCGATCTTTTGATCTTGCTTTTTTGGGGGGTGATTCAGGTCAGCCCCCGTTCAGGAACCTTGTGTTAATAAGTGTTTGTTGCGTAATCCTTAACACTGAATGTTGAGTGATGCGGGTATTTCCCGAGGCCGGTAGTGTTTATCATGGCTGATTGCCACGTCGGGTAAATGGCGTTGTGCAAAGTTACCTACTATCAAGGAGTTGTAGATGAACTTTTCCTTTGTCGCGAAGGCTTCGGTGTTGTTGCTGTTTCTCGGTAGCACGCTCTATGTGCACTTGCGTGGCAAGGCGCGTTTGCCGGTTCTGCGTCAGTTCGTCAATCACTCGGCCCTGTTCGCACCTTATAACGCCCTGATGTACCTGTTCTCCAGCGTGCCATCCAAACCCTACCTGGACCGCAGCAAGTTCCCCGAACTGGATGTGCTCAGGGACAATTGGGAAGTTATTCGCGACGAAGCGATGCATTTGTTTGACGAGGGCTACATTCGCGCCGCCGAAAGGAACAACGACGCCGGGTTCGGTTCGTTCTTCAAGAAAGGCTGGAAGCGCTTTTACCTCAAGTGGTACGACAAACCACTGCCATCAGCCGAAGCTCTATGCCCGAACACCGTGGCACTGCTCAGCAGAATTCCCAACGTCAAAGGCGCCATGTTCGCGTTGCTGCCAGGCGGCAGCCACCTCAACCCGCACCGTGATCCGTTCGGCGGTTCCCTGCGTTATCACTTGGGGCTGTCGACGCCGAACTCCGACGATTGCCGGATCTTCGTCGACGGTCAGGTCTACGCCTGGCGTGATGGCGAAGACGTGATGTTCGACGAAACCTACGTGCATTGGGTCAAGAATGAAACCGAGCAAACTCGAGTCATTCTGTTCTGCGACATCGAACGGCCGCTGAGCAATCGTCTGATGACCCGCATCAACCGCTCGATCAGCGGCTGGCTGGGGCGTGCCACTGCACCCCAGAACCTTGATGATGAACGCGTTGGCGGGATCAACCAGGCCTACGCCAGGAGCAAGAATTTCAGCGACAAATTCAGCGGTTTGGTCAAACAGTGGAAGCGTCGTAACCCCAAGGCCTACCGCGTACTGCGGCCGGTGCTGGCGGTGGTGGTGTTGACGTTGTTGGGGTATTGGTTGTTTGGTTGAGACCGGCCACGGGATGAAAAGCCGCTCCTTGGGAGTAAATGCCAGTCAGTTCAGCGCAATCCATGTGGGAGCGGGCTTGCTCGCGAAGACGGCGGCACAGTAAACATTGATGTCGCCTGACACACCGCCTTCGCGAGCAAGCCCGCTCCCACAGGGATCGTGCCAGACTCTTAGTCATTGCAATCCATGTCACACGCTGGTTATAGTCGGCCCTCGGTGGTTTCCCGAACCACCCTTTCACCCATCAAAAAAGATCAGCCCATGCCAGCTTCCCCCATCAACGCGGTAGTCGATTCAGCGGTCAACGCTGGCGTCGTGCCGTGCGGGAATCAGCAGCCTGCGCAGATCAGTCATTACCCCCCACCTGTCAGTAGTGCGCAGTCGTATCACCGCCAGGCGTTGGCTTCTCGGGCTGATCAGTTTTTTTCTGCTGTTCCTGTGCCCATCTGAAAAAGCGCCTGAAAAAACTACTGAATTTCAGCTTCGGCTGAGTTGGCTTTTTGCCTGACTACAGGTGGTATTCATGTTTGTCCTTTCGAAAAAATCCGCGCTCGCGGCGGCGTCCACGAGCCTGTTCGTTTTGCTGTGGAGCAGCGGCGCGATCTTCTCCAAATGGGGGTTGGCGCACGCATCACCCTTCGCCTTTTTGCTGATTCGTTTCGCCATTGCCTTGTGCGGGCTGGTGCTGTTGATGCCGTTGCTCAAGCTGAAACTACCCAAGGGCGGCAAGCCGATGTTGTATGCGATGGCCACGGGCGTGGTGTTGCTGGGGGCTTATCAGATTTTCTATCTGCTGGCCCTGGACCTGAAGGTCACCCCGGGCATGATGGCAACCATCATGGGCGTGCAACCGATTCTCACCGTAGTGATCATGGAGCGGCACCGATCAATAAGCCGGATCTTCGGTCTGGCGCTGGGCCTGGCCGGGTTGATCATGGTGGTTTACCAAGGCATCGGTCTGGCCGGCATGTCATTGGCTGGCATGCTCTTCGGTCTGTTGGCGCTGGCGAGCATGACCTTCGGCTCGATCATGCAGAAACGCATCACCGACAATCCCCTCGGCACGCTGCCGGTGCAGTACCTTGCCGGGCTGTTGCTCTGCGGGATATTCGTGCCGTTCCAGCCGTTTCATTTCGAACACGGTACCGGGTTCATCGTGCCGGTGTTGTGGATGGGGTTGGTGGTATCAGTGCTGGCGACGCTGCTGCTGTATCGACTGATCGCCCGGGGCAATCTGGTGAATGTCACCAGTCTGTTTTACCTGGTGCCGGCGGTGACGGCGGTGATGGATTACCTGTTTTTCGGCAACCGACTGGCGGCGTTGAGCCTGCTGGGAATGGGGCTGATCATCGTCGGCCTGGTGTTTGTGTTCCGTAAGAACGCTTGAAACCGAAAGGCCGCTCCAGGCACAGCTCCTGCACTGGATCGTCGTAACACGATTCGATGCAGGAGCTGGCGTAGCCTGCGATCTTTTCGGTGCCGCCGCAGAGCAAGATCAAAGATCGCAGCCTTCGGCAGCTCCTACAGGGGAAATGCATTTCCCCTGTAGGAGCGAGGCTTGCCCGCGAAGGCGTCATCAGCAACACCACATCACTACCTGGCAACCACCTCACGCGCCTTCACCACCGCCGGCTTCAACACCAGCCACAACGCCAGCGCAATCAACACCCCGCCATAAAGGTGCGCCATCGACAGCGGCTCATCCAGCAACAGCGCCCCCCACAACACGCCGAATGGCGGGATCATGAAGGTCACGGTCATCGATTTCACCGGGCCAACCGACGTCAGCAAACGGAAGTAAATAATGTAGGCAAAGGCTGTGCAGACCAAACCCAACCCCAGCAACGACAGCCAGACACTCCAGCCGCCCCAGCTCGCCGGTGGCTGGCTGATCACGCTGTAGCCAAACAGCGGCAGCAACAACAACGTCGCGCCGAGCATGCTGCCCAGCGCCGAAAGACGACTGTCGAGACCGCCAGCATGGTCGAGCCAGCGCCGGGCGAGGAACCCGGCAAAGCCATAGCAGGTGGTGGCCATCAGGCACGCCAGTGCGCCCATCAGCAGTTCAATGTTGAACGCTACCGGCCCGGCGCGGGTGAGGATGCCCACGCCCAACAGGCCGAGAAAGACGCCGCCCAACTTGGCGGCGGTGAGTTTTTCATGGAAGAACAGGCCGCCAATCAACACCCCCATCAAAGGCGTGGTGGCGTTGAAAATCGCTGAGTAACCGGCCGGCAGCACCTGGGCGGCCACGGAATAGAGGGTTGCTGGAATCCCGGAGTTGATCATCCCCAGCAGCATCACCGTCTTGAATTTGCCTTTGAAATCCCAGCTGATGCGCATCAGCCCAAGGATCACCAGCAGCCCGACGGCGGCAATCGACACGCGAAAAAAAGCAGTGGGGATTGTGCCAATCACTGGGGCAATAACGCGCATGAACAGAAAACTCGCCCCCCAAATGGCGGCAAGCGACAACATACGCAGGATATCGACGGGGTTCACAGCGCTTTCCTTCCTTGATTGGCGCGCAAGTGTCGCGCCAGTCAGGGCGCAAGGCAATGGTTGCGTTGCGTCACACAGGGCCACTAAGCTCAGGCTCCAACGACAAGAACAGCCGCCGAGGTTTTACCTATGCCGCAGCAATGGCCAGCCGCCGACATCGCCCGAATGATCCTCGATGGCTTTGACGATTACCGCGAGCATTTCCGTCAGATCACCGACGGCGCCCGAGCCCGTTTCGAGCAGGCCCAATGGCAAGAGACGCAAGTCGCGTCGGCGGCGCGGATCAACCTCTATGAAGAAAAGGTCGGCGAAACGGTAGGGCGCTTGCATGCGTCGTTCGCGACCGATGTGCTGATGGACGTCAGCAACTGGCCGCTGGTCAAAAGCGCTTACATCAGCCTGATCGACCTGCGCTTCGACGATGAACTGTCCGAGACCTGGTACAACTCGATTTTCTGCGGCCTGTTCAGCCACGACCTGATCAGCGATGGCTGCATGTTCATTCACACCACGCGGCCGAGCCTGCGCCGCGCCCGGGCCGCGCAAACCCGCACCTACAAGCCGCAGGGGCAGTTGTCCGGCATGCTCACGAGCATCTTTGCCGACTACCGTTTCAGCGAAGATTACGCCGATCTGGCCGGCGACCTGCGTCGCCTCGAAGCGCAATTGCGCGAGAACCTGCCGGACTGGGTCTGCAAGGACCCGGAGTTGAGCGTCGAACTGTTTTCCTCGGTGCTTTACCGCAACAAGGGCGCCTATCTGGTGGGGCGCATTTACACCCCCGACGAGCAATGGCCACTGGTGATTCCGCTGCTGCACCGCGAAGGCCGGGGCATCCAGATCGATGCGCTGATCACTGACGAGGCGGAGGTGTCGATCATCTTCTCCTTCACCCGTTCGTACTTCATGGTCGATGTGCCAGTGCCGGCGGAATTCATCGGCTTTCTCAAACGCATCCTGCCGGGCAAGCACATCGCCGAGCTGTACACCTCGATCGGCTTCTACAAGCATGGCAAGTCTGAGTTTTATCGCGCGCTGATCAATCACCTGGCCAACACTGACGACCAGTTCATCATGGCCCCCGGCGTGCGCGGCATGGTCATGAGTGTGTTTACCCTGCCGGGCTTCAATACCGTCTTCAAGATCATCAAGGACCGCTTCTCGCCGTCGAAAAACGTCGACCGCGCCACGGTGATCGAAAAGTATCGCCTGGTGAAAAGCGTCGACCGGGTCGGGCGGATGGCCGACACCCAGGAGTTCGCCGACTTCCGTTTCCCCTTGAGCAAGTTCGAACCGGCGTGCCTGGAAGAGTTGCTCGAAGTGGCCGCGTCCACGGTCTCGGTGGAGGACGATACGGTGCTGATTCGTCACTGCTGGACCGAACGCCGAATGACGCCGTTGAACCTTTATCTGGAACACGCCAACGAGGCGCAGGTTCGCGAGGCGCTGGAGGATTACGGTCTGGCGATCAAGCAACTGGCGGCGGCGAACATTTTCCCCGGCGACATGTTGCTGAAGAATTTTGGCGTCACCCGTCACGGTCGTGTGGTGTTTTATGACTACGACGAGATCTGTTTCCTGACCGAAGCCAACTTCCGCCACATCCCGCAACCGCGCACACCGGAAGACGAAATGGCATCGGAGCCCTGGTACTCGATCGGGCCACTGGATGTGTTTCCTGAAGAGTTTCCGCCGTTTTTGTTTGCCGATTCGGGGCAACGAAAGTTGTTCGATCAGTTGCATGGCGAGTTGTACAACGCTGATTACTGGAAGAGTTTGCAGGAGGCGATACGGGCGGGGAAGGTGATCGATGTGTTCCCGTATCGGCGCAAAGGCCTGGATAACGAATAACACCACCCCTGTAGGAGCTGTCTCGTGAAACGAGGCTGCGATCTTTTGATCTTGTCTTTAAAAATCAAAAGATCGCAGCCTCGTTGCACTCGACAGCTCCTACACAGCTCCTACAGTAGAACCACCCGCAATCGCTGCCAAATCTGCGACAATCCGCCCCCTGCGCCACTAGACGACTTTTGCGTACCTGATGACTGACGAATCGCCTTCAATCGACAAACTGCTGAAAAACCTCGATCACGCCATGCTCGCCGACCGCCACCGGCTGCGGCGGCAGTTGCTGGAGCTGCGCAAGAAACCTGACGAGGCCAAGCTGGCCCAGTGGGTGACGCGCACGCAGGCGTCTTGCGATCAGGTGTTGGCGCGGCGCGCCAGCCTGCCGGTGATTCGTTACGACGACAGTCTGCCAATCGCCGCCAAGCGCGACGAAATCAAAGCGGCGCTGCTCAAGCATCAGGTGCTGATCATTGCCGGCGAAACCGGGTCGGGTAAAACCACCCAGTTGCCGAAAATCTGCCTGGAAATCGGTCGCGGCCAGCACGGCCTGATCGGCCACACCCAGCCCCGTCGAATCGCCGCCCGCAGCGTGGCGAGCCGGGTCGCTGAAGAATTGGCGACGCCGTTGGGCGCGTTGGTCGGCTATCAGGTGCGGTTCGAGGATCAGAGCGATGCCAACACCCTGATCAAACTGATGACCGACGGCATCCTGTTGGCGGAAACCCAGAACGACCGCTACCTCGAACGCTACGACACGATCATCGTCGACGAAGCCCATGAACGCAGCCTCAACATCGATTTCCTGCTCGGTTACCTGAAAACCCTGCTGCCGCGCCGCCCGGACCTGAAGGTCATCATCACCTCAGCGACCATCGACCTGGAGCGCTTTTCCAAGCACTTCGACGACGCACCGATTGTCGAAGTCTCCGGCCGTACCTTCCCGGTGGAAACCTGGTACCGCCCGCTGACCCTGGAGCAGGACGAGGAGGGCAACCGCGTCGAGGATGACCTGACCGTGGATCAGGCAATCCTCGCCACCCTCGACGAAATTTCCGCGTTCGAACGCAGTGAGCGCAAAAGCCCCGGCGATGTGCTGGTGTTCCTGCCCGGCGAGCGCGAGATTCGCGATGCGGCGGACATGCTGCGCAAGGCCCAGCTCAAACACACCGAGATTCTGCCGTTGTACGCGCGGCTGTCGCCGGCCGAGCAACAGCGGATTTTCCAGTCCCACCCTGGGCGTCGCGTGGTATTGGCGACCAACGTCGCCGAAACCTCGCTGACGGTACCGGGCATCCGTTACGTGATCGACAGCGGCACCGCGCGCATCAGCCGTTACAGCTACCGCGCCAAGGTTCAGCGCCTACCCATCGAAGCGATTTCCCAGGCCAGCGCCAACCAGCGTAAAGGTCGTTGCGGGCGGGTCGAACCGGGTATTTGCATCCGCCTCTACAGCGAAGAAGATTTCATCGGTCGCCCGGAATTTACCGACCCGGAAATCCTGCGGACCAACCTCGCAGCAGTCATTCTGCAGATGCTTCATCTGCGCCTCGGCGAGATCACCGATTTCCCGTTTATCGAGCCGCCGGATGGCAAGGCCATCAGCGACGGTTTCAACCTGTTGCAAGAACTCTCGGCGGTGGATCGCAACAGTCAGCTGACGCCGCTTGGTCGCCAGCTGGCGCGGCTGCCGGTCGACCCGCGCATGGGTCGCATGCTGCTGGAAGCGGCGAAACTTGGCAGCTTGCAGGAAGTGCTGATCGTTGCCAGCGCCATGTCGATTCAGGACCCGCGCGAACGTCCGCCAGAGCGCCAACAAGCGGCGGATCAGGCTCACGCGCAGTGGAAAGACGTGGACTCGGACTTCGCCGGGCTGGTCAATCTGTGGCGTGGTTTTGAAGAACAACGCCTGGCCCTGACGGCCAGCCCGCTGCGCAATTGGTGCCGCAAGAACTTCCTGAATTACCTGCGCCTGCGCGAGTGGCGCGACTCCCATCGGCAGTTGAGTCTGATCTGCCGCGACATGCAGTTGAGCCTCAACAAAGAGCCGGCGGATTACCCGAAACTGCACAAAGCCGTGCTCTCGGGGCTGCTCAGCCAGATCGGTCAGAAAACCGATGAAGGCGATTACCTCGGTGCCCGTCAGCGGCGCTTCTGGATTCACCCGTCGTCGGGCCTTGGCAAGAAGCGTCCGCAATGGCTGATGACCGCCGAGCTGGTGGAAACCACCAAACTCTACGCGCGGATGGTCGCCAAGATCGACGCTGACTGGATCGAGCCGCTGGCCGGGCACCTGATCAAGAAAAACCACTTCGAACCCCATTGGGAGAAGAAGCGCGGTCAGGTCGTGGCCTTCGAGCAAATCACCCTGTTCGGGCTGATCGTGGTCGGGCGCCGGCCGGTGCATTACGGGCCGATCGACCCGGTGGTGTCTCGTGAGTTTTTTATTCGCGAAGGTCTGGTGCGCGGCGAGATTCAATCCAAAGCCAAATGTCTGACGGCGAACCAGAAATTGCTGGAACAGTTGGATGAACTGGAAGCCAAGGCACGCCGCCGCGACATCCTCGCCGACGAAGAAACCTTGTTCGCCTTCTATGATGCGCGACTGCCAGCAGAGATTCACCAGACCGCGACCTTCGACAGTTGGTACCGGGTCAACAGCCAGAAAGACCCGCAGCTGCTGATCATGCGCGAAGAAGACGTGCTGGCCCGCGAAGCCAGTGAAGTCACCGCCGCGCATTACCCGGACACCCTGCACATCGGTGATCTGGAACTGGCGCTGAGTTATCACTTTGAACCCAACCATCCTCGCGACGGCGTGACCTTGCGCGTGCCGGCGCCGCTGTTGCCGATGCTGCCGCCGGAACGACTGGAATGGCTGGTGCCGGGCGTGATCGAGGCCAAGTGCATTGCGCTGGTGCGCAACCTGCCTAAAGCGTTGCGCAAGAATTTCGTGCCGGTGCCGGACTTCGTCAAAGCCGCATTGCAGCGCATGACTTTCGCTGAGGGCTCGTTGCCTCAAGCGCTGGGCCGCGAACTGTTGCGCATGACCGGTGCGCGGGTCAGCGATGAAGCCTGGGCCGAAGCGTCGCAACAGGTCGACAGTCATTTGCGGATGAACCTGGAAATCGTCGACGGTCAGGGCAAGTTCCTCGGCGAAGGCCGTGACCTGGCCGAGCTGACCGCACGCTTTGCCGAGGCGAGCCAGGCTGCGTTGGCGGTGCCGCAAACGGCGAAGAGCCAACAACCGGTGGAGCCGAAAGTCTTTGCCGCCGTGGCCGAAAAAACCCAGCAGAAAATCGCCGGGCTATCGATGACGGTGTATCCGGCGCTGGTGGAAGAGGGCGGCACAGTCAAGGAAGGTCGATTCTCGACCCCGGCCGAAGCCGAGTTCCAGCATCGTCGGGCCTTGCAGCGCTTGCTGATGCAGCAATTGGCGGAACCGGCGAAGTTCCTGCGCGGCAAGTTGCCGGGGCTGACCGAGTTGGGCCTGATGTACCGCGACATGGGGCGAGTCGACAGCCTGGTGGAAGACATTCTGCTGGCCAGTCTCGACAGCTGCATTCTCGAGGGCGAAGACCCATTGCCACGCGATGGCGCCGGGCTGGCGTCGCTGGCCGAGCGCAAACGTGGTGGCTGGACCGAGCACGCCGAACGGTTGGCTAAGCTGACGCTGGAGATTCTCAAGCTGTGGCACGGCCTGCAAAAACGCTTCAAGGGCAAGATCGACCTGGCGCAAGCCGTGGCCTTGAACGACATCAAGCAGCAGCTCAGCCATCTGGTGTATCCGGGGTTCGTGCGCGAAACCCCGATGCAGTGGCTCAGGGAATTGCCGCGTTATCTGAAAGCGGTCGAGCAGCGCTTCGAGAAAATCGGCGCTCAGGTGCAGAGGGACCGGGTCTGGAGCGGCGAATTGTCCGGTCTCTGGGCCCAATACCAGACCCGCGCCAACAAACACGCCCAGGAAGGCAAGCGCGATCCGCAGCTGGAACTCTATCGCTGGTGGCTGGAGGAATACCGGGTTTCGCTGTTCGCGCAGCAATTGGGGACCAAGGTGCCGATCTCCGACAAGCGCTTGAACAAGCAATGGAGCCAGGTCGAGCCATAACCGTGAACCGCTTTTCGTAGGAGCCAGGCTTGCCGGCGAAGGCGTCCTCATGAACGCCTTCGCCGGCAAGCCTGGCTCCTACAGGTAATTCGTTGCCTCTGCGGCAGGCGTTTGCTCTTGCAAAAGGCGCCAAAAGCCAGCGTTTATGGCAAACTTCGCGCCTATAAACGCCAGCCCCGCGGTTTTGAGCCTCCACGGGCCCGGGCGGATCGGAATAAAGCGATGCCAGGTTTGCGTCCGGAGCCTGGAATAGACCCTTTGTGTGTTGGTACGTCGGTGCCAGCGCTTTCTGCCTGAACGGATTAGAGAAACGACCATGCATAACGTCGTCATCAGCGGCACCGGCCTGTACACCCCGGCCAACAGCATTTCCAATGAAGAGCTGGTGCAGTCTTTCAACGCTTACGTCGCGCAGTTCAACGCCGACAACGCCGACGCCATCGCGCGCGGCGAAGTCGAGGCATTGACCGAATCCAACGCGGCGTTTATCGAAAAAGCGTCCGGCATCAAAAGCCGCTTTGTCATGGACAAGGACGGCATACTCGATCCGCAGCGCATGGCGCCACGCTTGCCAGAACGTTCCAACGACGAGTGGTCGGTGCTTTGCCAGATGGCCATCGGCGCGGCCGAACAAGCCTTGCAGCGCGCCGGCAAGACCGCCGCTGACATCGACGGTGTGATCGTCGCCTGCTCCAACCTGCAACGTGCCTACCCGGCCATCGCCATCGAAGTCCAGGAAGCGCTGGGCATCCAGGGTTTCGGTTTCGACATGAACGTCGCCTGTTCCTCGGCGACCTTCGGCATCCAGGCAGCGGCCAACAGCGTGCAACTGGGTCAGGCCCGGGCAATCCTGATGGTCAACCCGGAAGTCTGTACCGGTCACCTGAATTTCCGCGACCGCGACAGCCACTTCATCTTCGGCGACGCCGCCACCGCAGTGATCATCGAACGTGCGGATCTGGCGACGTCCAACTACCAGTTCGACGTGGTCAGCACCAAACTGCTGACCAAGTTCTCCAACAACATCCGCAACAACTTCGGCTTCCTCAACCGCGCTGCGGAAGAGGGCATCGGTGCCCCCGATAAGCTGTTCGTCCAGGAAGGCCGCAAGGTGTTCCGCGATGTCTGCCCGATGGTCGCCGAGCTGATCGCCACGCACCTGGAAGAAAACCAGCTCAACGTCAGCGACGTGAAGCGCTTCTGGCTGCACCAGGCCAACCTCAGCATGAACCATCTGATCGTCAAGAAGCTGCTGGGCCGCGAAGCCACCGAAGAAGAAGCCCCGGTGATTCTCGACACCTATGCCAACACCAGTTCTGCCGGTTCGGTCATTTCGTTTCACAAGAATCAGGACGATCTTGTCAGCGGCTCGCTGGCGGTACTCAGCTCGTTCGGCGCCGGCTACTCGATCGGCAGCGTGATTCTGCGCAAGCGCTGAGTGCGCCTGATTGTGGCGAGGGGGCTTGCCCCGCTTTTCGTAGGAGCCAGGCTTGCCGGCGAAGGCGTTCTTAAGGACGCTTTCGCCGGCAAGCCTGGCTCCTACACTAGCGGTGGGGCAAGCCCC
>LNAP01004136.1_pt1 | contig 14117 bp, 12 predicted proteins | sample 602601 | NCBI WGS metagenome assembly LNAP01 (sample SAMN02440304, study PRJNA202911) | soil metagenome | biome: Subtropical and temperate rainforests or woodlands; isolation source: soil samples (1 kg each in a 20% v/v slurry with milli Q water) were... ...
CCGCGTCCAGTGCGGCTTGGGCGTTATGCACCGCCGCCTGATCGTCGTCGAGTTGCTGAATGGATGTCGCCCCTTCACGCGACAGCGTTTGCGACCGGGTCAAGCGCCGTTTGGCGTTATCCAGCTCGCTTTCGCGCTGCACCACGATGGCTTGCGCCGCCGCCAGATCACTTTCGCGCATCTTGACTTGCGCTTCAGCGCTGGCCACGCCGGTAATCGCCTGTTGCTGCTGGGCGCGCGCCTCATTGCGCTGGGCGGTGAGCACGTCGATCTGCATTTGCGCCAGCACCTGGCCTGCCTGCACGAAATCGCCTTCCTGGGCGGATATCTCGACCACGCGCCCCGGGTATTTGCTGGCCACGTCAATCTCGGTGGCCTCGATGCGGCCATTGCCGCTGACAAAGCCCTCGCCCAGGCCTTTTGGCCGGGTCATCGTCCATACGCCCCAACCGATCAGCGCGATGGCAATGGCCGCAGCGGCCAAGGGCAGGTTTTTCTTGAGTGCAGCGCCTAAAGGATTCATGGTGGGGTCTCGTATTTTCCGTTTTCAATTCGCCGGGCGGGTGGCCGCATCCGCCGACGCAACAAATTCCTGGCCGCCGCCGCCCAGTGCCGCATAAAGGCTCACGCGGCTCGATAACAATGCACGGCGCGTTTTCGGCCGTGAGCAGGTCGCGCTGGGCATCCAGCACTTCAAAATAAGGCGCGCTGCCATTGTCATAACGCAACTGGGATAGCCGCGCACGCTCGGTTTGCGCCGCCAGCGTCGCCTGTGCGATGCGCACCTGCTCGGTCAGCCAGTGGCGCGCGGATAAGGCGTCCGACACATCGCGAAAGGCCGCCTTCACGGTTTTTTCATAATTGGTCACGGCCAGGCTGCTGCGCACCTGAGCTAAATCGAGGCTCGCGCGGTTGCGCCCGGCGTCGAAAACCGGCAACGACAGGCTGGGCAGAAAGCTCCAGGCGCGGCTACCGGAATCGAACAGGCCATCGAGCTCGGCGCTGGCTGTGCCGAGGCTGCCGGTCAAGGTGATGCGCGGGAAAAAAGCCGCGCGCGCCGCGCCGATGTTGGCTTGGGCTGCGCGTAGCTGATGCTCGGCGGCCAGGATGTCGGGGCGTTGCAGCAGCAGGTCGGAGGGTAGGCCGACGCGCACCTCGCGCGCGATCGCGTCATCACTGAAATCCGTTTGCTCCGGTAGCGATGGCAGTGTTGATCCGGCCAGCAGGGTCAGCGCATGCGCCTGGGCGGCGCGTCCCTGTTCGAGTTGCGCTGCCAGGGTTTGCGCCTGTTGCAACAGGACTTCCACCTGCACCAGATCCATTTTTGCGATTGCGCCGACTTCAAAGCGCCGCTTGAAAATGCGCAAGGATTCCTCGCGCGTGGCGATGGTCTGCCGCGCCAGCGCGATGCGCTGATCCAGTTCGCGCAGCCCGAGGTAGCTGTCCGCCACCTGGCCAATCAGGCTGAGCGTGACGGCGCGGCGCGCTTCATCGGTGGCCAGATAGTTTTCCAGCGCCGCATCCTTGAGGTTGCGCACGCGGCCCCAGAAATCCAGCTCCCAGGCGGCCAGCCCCGCACCGGCTTGATACTGGCTGCTGACAAGGGATTGCCCGCTCATGTTGAGGTCGCCCGGTATGCGCGCCCGGCTGCCGTTGGCCGTGGCCGCAATGCTTGGCAACTGGTCAGCGCGCTGGATGCCATAAATGGCGCGGGCTTCTTCGACACGCAGCATCGCCGTGCGCAGGTCGCGGTTATTGGCTAGCGCCTGTGCAATCAGCGCCTGGAGTTGCGGATCGGCAAAATAGTCGCGCCAGACGATTTCGGGAGCGATGGGACCATCGGATGGCGCACCAGGCTGACTCGCCGTATCGGCGGGATACCTGGATGCGACCGGCAGCGACGGGGTTTGATGCGGCGGAGCGAGCGAGCAGCCGGTCACGGCCAGGGCGCAGGCCAGCGCGCACCCTGACGTCATGCCACGTAGCCATCGATCATGAGGCGCGTCTCTTTGCCGGGTGGAATCATTACTCATGTTTATTCCTCTATTCCTCGTCAGCGGAGAATTGAAAACCCGACCCTCACTTGCGTCCCGCGATCCTGATTGTAGTCGAGCAGGCTTTCACCATAAGTAATCAGGTGACGCGACGCTTGGAGAGCGAGGGTATCTTCATACCACCGTTGCGGAGCGTGGCGACATGCAAATTGCCGAATCCTTCCTGCCCACCATTCACCTCGTGTTCTCCAATCTCAAAACAGGGTTGCGTGGCATTCACCACGGCGTCAGTCCGCAACACTTGCAAGCCTATCTCAACGAATTCACGTTCCGCTTCAATCGCCGCTTCTACCCATTCAACGCTTTCTGCTCCGTGCTTGGCATCGCTGGCGACGTCACCGCGCCGACCTACGCCGAACTTTATGCAAAAAAATACTACCCATTATACATTATAGGTAGTGGCCTTGGGAGCTAACCGGATAAGCACGGATTATTGTTGCTGTTGTTCTGCCGCCATGCAATTTGCTTCACCTGCTGCTGCGCCATCCAACCAGACTTCCGGTGCGCGGCGCAGATCCAGCGTCATGGGGTAATCCGGATTGCGGCCTTCGCGTTGCACATGCATGACACCTGGCGTGTGCCCATGATTCCAAAATCGTGCCACGCGGCGTGCTTCCGCCTCATTGGCATTCACCGGGAAGGTGTCGTAGTTGCGCCCGCCCGGATGTACCACGTGGTAGGTACAGCCGCCAATCGAGCGGCCATTCCACGTGTCTACCAAATCAAACACCAGTGGTGTATGCACTCCGATGGTCGGATGTAAACCTGACGGTGGAGCCCAGGCACGATAACGCACACCGGCCACATATTCACCACGCACACCGGTGGGGCTAAGAGGTACAGCGCGACCATTGCAGGTAACGATATGACGCGTATCGTTCATTTGCCGCACTTTCACTTGCAAGCGCTCAAGCGAGGAATCCACATACCGCGCCGTCCCGCCAGCGCTGACTTCTTCGCCCAACACGTGCCAAGGCTCAATGGCTTGGCGCAATTCGATTTCAACATTGTGTTGCACTACCGTACCAAAGCGCGGAAAACGAAATTCAAGAAACGGCGCAAACCATTCAAACGCAAAAGGATAACCAGCTTTCTGTAAATCCAGCACGACATCGCGCATATCCTGCGCCACGTAATGCGGCAGCATAAAGCGATCATGCAGCTCGGTTCCCCAGCGCGTCAGCCGGCCCTGGTAAGGCGTTTTCCAAAAGCGTGCCACCAGCGCACGCAACAACAGCATTTGCACCAGGCTCATCTGCGCATGTGGCGGCATCTCAAAGCCACGAAACTCAAGCAAGCCCAAGCGTCCGGCGGATCCATCCGGAGAGTACAACTTGTCAATGCAAAATTCAGCACGATGCGTGTTGCCGGATAAATCAATCAGCAAATTACGCAATAGACGATCCACCAACCAAGGTTGCAAAGTTTCCTCACCCGGTTTTAGTCGCTCGGCCATTTGCTGAAAAGCGATTTCCAGCTCATACAAACTCTCATGTCGCGCCTCATCCACGCGTGGCGCCTGGCTTGTCGGCCCGATAAACATGCCGGAAAAGAGGTAAGACAACGCGGGATGATTTTGCCAATAGGTAATCAGGCTCATCAATATATCCGGCCGCCGCAAACAGGGCGAATCAGCCGGTGTCGCGCCGCCTAGCGTGACATGGTTGCCACCGCCAGTACCGGTATGGCGACCATCGAGCATGAATTTATCCGTCCCCAGGCGCGTCAGGCGGGCAGCCTCATACAGGGTTTGCGTGTTCTCTACCAGCTCAGGCCACGATGCGGCTGGCTGGATATTGACTTCAATCACACCAGGGTCAGGCGTGATTTTAAAAACCTTAATCCGTGGATCGCTCGGCGGGGGATAACCTTCGATACGCACCGGCAGGGAAAGCGTCACCGCTGTTTTTTCAACGGCAGCAAGCAGATCAATGAAGTCTTCAAGAAAATCCATCGGTGGCAAGAACACATGGATGACACCGTCACGTACTTCCAGGCATAACGCTGTATGCACAATTTCATGCGCGGCATACTCTGTCTTGCTTACTTTAATAATTCTTTTGCTTTGGCTGCTGTTCTCTGCTGAAACTTGATCGTCATCCAACGCATTCACTGCTTCAAACGGATCGCGCCCGAAAGCAGCCTCTTTATCCTTCTCAGCAACGACTGGCAAGGAGGCCAGCGGCAAGCGCAAACCTAAAGGCGAGTCGCCCGGAATAAGATACAGATGCTCACGCCGCAAAGGCCACGGACTGGACAAAAAGTCGGCGCTGGCGAGACGGCGCGCATTGCCTTTGGGCACTTTTTTCGCCTCCTTGGCGCTCTTTTCCAGCGGCCGAGGCAACGCCTTGACTGGCAACACGTAACCAGCGATTTCACCCAGTCCTTTTTCCAGAATACTCGCCATACGACGACGCTCGTCTGCCTGCTTTAGATCAGCCGACAACGGATCAAAATTTTCCGGCCAGCGCTGCTCTTGATCGACGATATGCATTACATCTTCATAGGCGGGAATAACAAATCCTGTATCCAGGCCTAACAACAATGCCAGATGATAAATGAAGCGCTGCGCATCCGTCACGCGATGAGGCGGCATTGCAGGTTCCAGCGCCAGCATTTTTTTCTCACCCCACAGCGGCAGGCCATCTTTACGCCAGTAACAACCCAGCGCCCAACGCGGCAACGGCTCACCGGGATACCATTTCCCTTGCCCAAAATGCAGCATTGCACCCGGTGCAAAAGCATCTTGCAGACGCAGCAACAGCGCACGCGATAGATCACTTTTTTCGGCCGACAAAGCGGTGTAGTTCCATTCTTCGCCATCCATATTGTCGATGGAAATAAACGTGGGCTCGCCTCCCATGGTGAGTCGCACATCCTGCGTTTTCAATTCGTCATCCACCTGAAAGCCGACATTCTGTATCGCCTGCCATTGCGTATCCGTGTAGGGTCTGGTTACCCGTGGATCTTCGTGAATGCGCGTCACTTCCATGGAAAAATCAAAGTGGGCCTCGCACTTTCCGGTCGCCCCGATAACAGGTGCTGCAGAAGCCGGCATCGCCGTACAAGCCAAAGGAATATGCCCTTCCCCGGCGAGCAGGCCTGAGGTGGGATCCAAACCAATCCAGCCAGCACCGGGGATATAAACTTCTGTCCAGGCATGCAAATCAGTGAAATCGACCGTTGTACCTGAAGGCCCGTCAAGTGCCTTTACATCAGCAACAAGCTGTATCAAATAGCCGGAAGCAAAGCGCGCCGCCAAACCAAAATGACGCAATGCCTGCACCAGCAACCACGCAGAATCACGACAAGAACCCCGCGTTAATTCCAGCGTTTGCTCTGGCGTTTGTACCCCATGCTCCATCCGCACAATGTAAGCAATATCACGCTGGACACGCTGGTTAACAGCGACCAGCATATCAATCGTGCGCATTTTCTGCGCCAGCAGTTCACTTTTCGTGCGTGCCAGCCATTGCGCAAACAAAGGTGTCATTGGCTCCGTTTCAAGATACGGCGCCAGCTCGCGCTTTAAGTCTTTGGGATAGCTAAAAGGAAAATTTTCAGCTTCTTCCGCCATGAAAAAGTCAAACGGATTGATGACCGTCATGTCCGCAACCAGATCTACCGTGATTTCCAATGAGTTTGCATTATCAGGAAATACCACACGGGCAACCCAATTACCAAACGGGTCTTGCTGCCAGTTGATAAAATGCGGATCTGGTTGAATATTAAGCGAATAGCTCAGTATGGGGGTGCGGCAATGCGCAGCCGGCCGTAAGCGGATCTCATGCGGCCACAGCTTGACTGTGCGATCAAACTGGTAACTGGTTTGGTGATTCAGCGCGACGCGAATTGTCATTTCCTTTTCCCTATGGCATCGCCACGAAAGGGAGAACGTAATCTACCCAGACGCACTTAGCCAGTTATGCAACATGTCGTATCAAGACGAAAAAACTAAAACAATCAAGACCACTCAAAGTTTGGCAACTGCGCAAAGGCACGGCGTACTCCCTCATTCCAGCCCTGACTCAAGCTCCGCATATAGGGATCGTTTGCATCAAACCGGTGAGATCGTGAAAGTCGCAACGTATCCCGCTCATAGCACGCCAAATCAATCGGCGGACCGACAGTCAAATTAGAGTGCATAGTCGAATCAAACGAGACCAGCACGCATTTGACGGCATCATCAAGGCTGGTTCCTGCAGAAATCACGCGATCAATAATTGGCTTGCCATATTTCACTTCGCCAATCTGAAAATACGGTGTTTCTTGCGTTGCCTCAATAAAATTGCCCTCGGAATACACCATGAACAAACGTTGCGATTCGCCGGCAATTTGCCCACCCACAATAAAGTTGGCATGCGCATCAACATTGTTTTCCATCAAGAACGGGCCATCACGCTGGCGCACTTCACGCAGCGATCGCCCGACCAACTCAGCAACGTCATACATTGACGGGGCATTCATCACGTGCATATCCAGATTGCGCCGGATGGCTTGCTCTAAATGATTGATCGTCGCCTGTGTGACGGCCAAATTACCAGAATTGACGATCACCAAGACCCGCTCGCCGGGATGCTCAAACACCTTCATTTTGCGAAAAGTGGAAATATTGTCCACGCCCGCATTGGTTCGCGAATCAGAGGCGAAAACAAAGCCGGCATCAATCATGGTGGCAACACAATAAGTCATAAAATCACATTCAGATATTCAAAAGGGCAAAGATAGCGGAAGCTTAAAAGGTCAGCAAGCAATCAAAAAATCTTCACCACACTATCAAGCCTTCATTCATATTCAAGCCATCATTCATATGCCGACCAAAAATAGGTGGTATTCACTAAATCACCTAGCTCATAGATACGCGCTAGAAATTCATTTAGGTACTCATGCAAACCTACCTCAAAAATCCCCTCTACCGTACCGAAACGCAATTCAGCATTCAGCAAACCACATCGACGCGCCAACTCACCAGAGCGAGGGCCATTAATTTCTTGTATTAACCGATTGACTTCAAACATGCACGCCGCCAAGGAGCGTGGCATGTCCGCACGCAATACCAGCAACTCAGCCACGCGCATGGGCGTAATTACGTCACGATACGTTTTACGATAAGCTTCCAGCGAAGACACCGAGCGCAACAAAGCACTCCACTGATAGTAGTCAACAGCACCACCAACATCCGCCAGGCTAGGCAGCAAGATGTGATACTTCACATCAAGAATCCGCGCGGTATTATCTGCACGCTCCAGAAACGTACCCAAACGCAAAAACCGAAATGCATCATCCTGCAACAAAGTGCCATAGGTGATGCCCCGCGATAAATGGGAGCGTTCCTTGACCCACTCAAAAAACGCCGAAATACCATCCTCTGAAATCCCCCGAGCCTGCTGCTCCCGCATTTCAAGCCAGGTGTGATTGAGCGCTTCCCACATTTCAGACGTAATGGCACCACGCACCGCTCGGGCATTTTCTCTTGCGCGAGACAAGCTGCTGGAGATGCTGCCAGGGTTTTTTGCATCCAAAGTCATGAAATGCATGACCTTAGCTGGCGTGACTTCCGTATGAAGTGCCTCGTAATCCTCATGCAAGCCACTAATGGAAAGCATCGCTCGCCATTCATTAAAGGTATCCATGGAATGCTTGAGCAATGACATGCGATAAGTCACGTCCAGCATCCGTGCCGTATTTTCAGCGCGCTCCATGCTGCGCGCCATCCAGAACAGGTGATCTGCGGTTGATGACAGCATCTTAGTTCTCCAGCACCCAAGTATCCTTGGTGCCTCCGCCTTGTGATGAATTGACCACCAGAGATCCTTCCTTTAAAGCGACCCGCGTCAAGCCACCCGGCACCATGGTGATCTCCTTGCCAGAAAGAACAAAAGGTCGCAAATCAATATGCCTTGGTGCAATACCGCTCTCAACAAATGTTGGGCAAGTAGAGAGCGCCAAGGTTGGCTGCGCAATATAGCGAGAAGGTTCGGCGACAATTTTCTCGCGAAACAAGCGCAGTTCGTCCTGAGTGGCAGCCGGTCCGACCAGCATCCCATAACCTCCGGAGCCATGCACTTCCTTCACCACCAGCTCTGCCAAGTGATCGAGAGCGTATTTCAGATCCTTCGTTTTGCCCAGGTCATACGTTGGCACATTGGACAAAATCGGCTCTTCTCCACAGTAAAAACGGATCATCTCTGGCACATGGATATACATGGCTTTATCATCGGCAATCCCTGTTCCCACGGCATTTGCCAAAGTGACGCGTCCAGCGCGATATGCAGAAAACAAGCCCGGCACCCCCAGGACTGAGTCTTTGCGAAACGCAAGTGGGTCAATAAAATCATCATCAATCCGGCGATAAATCACATGTACTCGCTGTGGCCCGTGGGTTGTCCGCATGTACACAGTTTCATCCTGTACAAACAGATCGTTACCTTCAACCAGCTCAACGCCCATTTGCTGCGCCAGAAATGCATGTTCGAAATATGCACTGTTAAATTGACCCGGTGTCATGACAACCACGTTGGGATACGCTTCGTTGTCAGGCGCAACAGAGCGCAGGTTATCCAGTAGCAAATCCGGATAATGCTCAACCGGCGCAATCGCCTGACGAGAAAATAATTCCGGGAAAAGCCGCATCATCATCTTGCGATCTTCGAGCATGTAAGACACACCCGACGGGGTACGCAGATTATCTTCCAGCACGTAATACTCGCCCTCACCCGCGCGCACCAGATCAACCCCGGCAATATGCGCATAGATGTTGCCAGGCACATCAATACCTTGCATTTCCTTGCGATATTGCGAGTTCCCCAATATTTGCTGGGCAGGGATACGTCCTGCCTTGATAATTTCCTGGTCGTGATACACATCATGCAAAAAGGCATTCAACGCTTTCACCCGCTGACGCAGTCCAGCTTCAATGAGCCGCCACTCTTGCGCCGCAATAATACGTGGCACAATGTCAAATGGTATCAATCGCTCCGCATTCGCTTGAGTGTCCCCATAAACAGCAAAGGTAATGCCTACGCGGTGAAACACCAGATCCGCTTCGCGCCGTTTACGCGCAATCACATCAGGGGAAGTCGCTTCCAGCCAATTGGCGAAGCTGTTGTAGTTCGTACGCACACACCCTGTTGGATCGCGCATTTCGTCATAGATAAATTTCATATCAACCGACACCTAAGTGATTACCTAGACTGTTACTAGCAGGGTTCATGCCATGAGCAAAGTAGCTGCCAGCAGCAAATAAATGACGATTACTAACCAAGTTGCACCGCAATCACCCGACCTTGAAGAGGCGTGCATTGTTTTGGTGCGATATTGCACTTGCTTTTCAGGTTGGCATTCGCCAACAAGTGCTATTCATCCCTCCAGTTACGCATCTGACCGAACAAGCTCGTAAGATTACACACCGCGCCTATTTAACGCGTGCCTATTCAGTTTTGAGCTTCCCCCGAAATTTCGTTTGCCAAGGGTGACCTAAAATTCACTTTTGGAAGGCACGAAATGAAGCTACCGAAGCAGGCTACACGACTGAGTTCAAGGAGTTGGCGGTCAAGCGGGTCAAGGATGCCTACGACTTTGGCCCCGGCCTGAAAGGTCCAAAGACTCTATGGGAAGGAGCCACCCGACCGGACTGCCTCTTCCTGTCGATGGCCGTACAACTCAACAGCGAAGCCTTGCGACCGGTGTTCGACTGGTTTGTGAATCCACCTGGTGATCTTCAACGAGCAAGCCCAGCTCAGTCCGCAGGTGTCCATTCAGATGCTCAAGCCGGATGACGGCCGCAAGGAGATTTGCAACTTCCTCTCTGCCGCCGACATCAGCATCGCCGACATTGATGTGGAAACACGCAAAGTCACTGGACAGGCCGTTCACTTTGACTTGGTGGCCGGTAAAATCGAAGTGCGCGCGGAAGAAATGAAGGAGCACAAGCTGCGCTTCCAACACGTCACCGAACAGGGCAAAGCCGTGTTTGATCTGATGGACGAGTCCAACGGCACGCGAAGTCTGCTGTTTCTTGCAGGCCCCGTACTCGACATTCTCAGCAAAGGGCTGATGCTGGTCATCGACGAACTCGACACCAGCTTGCACACCCTGCTGGTGCGCGAACTCGTGCGACTGTTCCACCGCCCCGAGATCAACACCGGCGGTGCGCAACTGATCTTCACCACTCACGACACGTCGCTGCTGGACGCGCCGGATTTGTTCCGACGCGACCAGGTGTGGTTCGTAGAGAAAGACCGCGATCGGACCCCGGCCTTGGTCAGTTTGTCCGAATTCAGCCCGCGCAAGAACGTGGCACTGGAACGCGGCTACCTGTGGACGCAGGCCACCGGCAGCAGGCCCCCGATCCGGTTGTTCGCGCAACAACTTGACAGCTCATCGGCCTGCGGCTGATCACATGACTGGCTATTTTTGTCAGTACTGCAGCGGTTAACTGCCACCCAGCAATAGAAATGCAACTTCATTTCAAGTACGCCGCAATAGTTGCAAGCATGGTGTTTCGGTGTATGTCAGCGATAAGGCGATGGGGAATTTGATATCCCCCTGCCAGATTCCACACTACCGGAATCCCCATGGCTTTTGCTTCAGCAAACACGATCCGGTCCCGAATCCTCATTTCTTCGGTTGTCAGAAACCCACCGAGTGGATCATCCTGATGCTGGTCTCCGCCGGCCTGGTACATCAATAGATCGCATCCGTTAAAATCTTTCACCACATGGAGAAGGGCTTCGAGAAACTTTGAGTGGCCAATAGTGAGTGAGTCCAGATACCTAGGCAAATGCCGCCGAAATGACGATATTGATAGCCAATCCACCACCGACCAGCCAAGCGAACAACAGTCCCGCCAGCGCCAGCGGTTTGATGCCAGCTTGGCGGATTGCCGAAAAATGAGTCGTCAAACCAAGTGCAGACATCGCCATCGCCAGCATTACGGTGTCGATACCTAGCATCGTGTCGACCACCGGTTTGGGCAACAAGGCCAGTGAATTCAACCCCGCAACGGCAACAAAACCGAGCGCAAACCATGGGATGTGAATGCGGTCGTGCATGTCCGTAGCCTCGCCGTGAGTAGCGCCTTTCGGAGTATGTTCAGCCATTGACAAATAGGCTGAGAGTGCGATCAAAAATGGCGCGAGCATCATGACCCGTACCATTTTCGCAATGACAGCCGTATTGGCCGCTTCTTCACTGATTGCGCGACCGGCCGCAACAACCTGTGCGACTTCGTGGATCGTTGAACCTGCATAGATGCCATATGTACTCGCTGACAAGGTGAGCAGGTGATGATGCGCGATGAAGTGGTAAAGCGCCGGGTATAGAAAGATTGCCACCGTTCCGAAAACCACGACGGTTGAGACAGCAACCGTTACCTGTTCGGCACGGCCTCGTACCACAGGTTCGGCAGCCATCACTGCCGCAGCTCCACAAATGGAACTCCCAGCGCCGATTAGCATCGCCGTCTTGCGGTCCAACCCGAATACTCGCGTGCCGATAAGCCAAGCCAACGCAAAGGTGGAGAAAAGTACGGTGGCGTCAATCACCAAACCAGGCACGCCGACATGAGCGATATCCTGGAAAGTCAGCCGCAGGCCGTACAGGATGACCCCCAGGCGTAGGAGGCGCTGCTTCGAAAACGACACGCCGGCGGCACTAACCCCGGCAATGCGAGGGAATACCGTATTGCCAACCAAAATGCCTAGAATGATCGCCAGCGTCAGTGCGCTGATCCCATTGGCTTGTAGCCAGTTCATTGTACAAAGCTGGATGGCCATTCCGGCCAGAGTGCCCGCCAAGGCCAGTCCTGGTAAAAAAACACCAATATGCCGAATCTCCTGTTTCAAGCGAAATAGCACGGGTGAGGGCGACAGCGTCTTGGTATTTGGGTACATGGAGTCTTCTGTTTCACAGGGTTAGCATTGCCAGCGGGATAGGCAAAGTATGAAGGGCTCCAATCAATCTGACAAACGGATCATTTATGTATAACCTAGATATATAACAGGTAATTTCTGGACTAAAAATGCATTTGTCGTTACGACAGTTACAGATATTTGTGGCCGTTGCCGATACTGGCAGCACAACCGCCGCTGGTCATCGAGTTTCACTCTCGCAGTCGGCAACGAGTGGAGCTTTGAACGAACTGGAATCACTGCTCCGCACGCAGCTTTTTGATCGCATCGGAAAGCGGCTGTTGCTCAACGATTCGGGTCGCACCTTGCTGCCCCAGGCGCGCGCGTTATTGGCCGGCGTCCAGGACATCGAAAATCAATTCGGCTTGGGCATTGGCTCGGAGAGTAATACCGGGATTGTTACCCAACTGCGCATAGGCGCCAGCACAACAATTGGCAACTATCTATTGCCAAGACTGGTTGCCAGTTACTTGCGAGCCACATCTTTAACCGGGAATAACCTGCATGTCGATGTCACGATAGGCAATACGGCTGATGTTGCCCAAGCGGTAGCACGTCTTGAGGTGGATGTGGGACTCATTGAAGGGACATGCCACGATCCTGAACTTATGGCGTATCCCTGGCTGGAGGATGATCTGGTGATCGTTTGTGCCCCGTCGCAGCCTCTCGTTGTCGCGGACAAATCCGCACGAATCGGATTGAAGATGATGCGCCAACAACGCTGGTTACTGCGAGAGGAGGGGTCTGGGACTCGTGAAGCCGTCGACAACGCCTTGCTCCCGCACTTGCACCAGTGGTTGAACCCGATGCAGTTCGGCAGTACGGAAGCCATCAAACAAGCCGCTGTCGAAGGGTTGGGATTCGCTTGCCTCTCCCGGTGTGCTGTGCAAGACCTTGTCACCCTGCAAAGACTCGTAGTGGTTAACAGTGCATTGCCTCGCTTGGTACGGCGGTTCTACCTCATCCATCACCGAAAGAAACAATTCTCAACAGGCCTTCAGCGCTTTGTTACACATTGCGAGAACGCACAACCCGTACTTGGTGATTTCCGCACCTACGCCTTCGTTAATCCTAAAAACCTCAGTTGATGACGTGCAGCGAGGCTGAATTGCTGGCAGGCTATGGGCTTGGCTTTGATTGAAGGAGTCACCCGATGGGTGAATCGAAATTGAAGCGTTTTCGCAGCGAAGAAATGCTTTTATCGTGTGCCGGAGTGCAGACGGCGGGTGGTCGCGTTAAGGCTCGCTGGGAAGCAGGCAGTGCGGCCACGCCGATGGGCAGCTGGCGTACTTCATCGAGTTTCTGACCCTGACTGGTCTGTGGTCGGGTGGCAGGAACGATGTTCGCTGTCCTACCGCAGCCCGAATGCGCCGAGCAAGGCCGATGTGCTGGGGACGTGGATGCTGTCGGCCCTCTCGGGGCACCGGCGCTATTCGCACGTCACGACGATACGCTGTGACGGGGTCAATCCGGGCTTGTTGGGGATGAACAAGGTGATCAGCGAGGACGCGCTGCGCCGGGCGCTGTTGGCCATTCCCGAAGAGATTGGCGTCAGTTGGCTCGACAGCCACCTGCGCAAGAGCACCGCCCCGCTGCTCGATGTGCCGTGGATTCTGGACATCGACACGACGATCAAGCCGCTGTACGGCAAGCAGGAAGGCGCGGCGGTGTCGTACAACCCGAAGAAACCAAGCCGACCCTCCCACAGTTACCACACCTACCTGATGGACGGACTGCATCTGGTGATGGGTGTCGAGGCCAAGGCCAAGGCCAAGGCCGACAACGAGCACTCGGGCAATCACACCTTGCCAGGCTTGCTCAGGATCCTCGATGAGCTACGGGATCAAGTACGAATGTCCTCGCCAATACGCTAACACGCCTGTCGGCAGCAATTCAGGGGGTTAGCGCTATCGCACACCCAAAGACCGCGATTCACCCTTGGCAACGCGGGATTGACTTCTGTGGGTACCGCATCTGGCTGACACATATTCAGCCGCGCAAGCACAACGTGAAGTAGGCTCGGCTGGCTTTCCGCAGCCTGGCAGAAAAATATCACGATGACGAGGTGGATCAAGAATCCGTTCGGCAGCGAGTTATGTCATTTCTTGCCTACACGAAGCACTGTAGCGCCTTCCGGACAGGAGAAGGCGTG
>LNAP01005541.1_pt1 | contig 14117 bp, 14 predicted proteins | sample 602601 | NCBI WGS metagenome assembly LNAP01 (sample SAMN02440304, study PRJNA202911) | soil metagenome | biome: Subtropical and temperate rainforests or woodlands; isolation source: soil samples (1 kg each in a 20% v/v slurry with milli Q water) were... ...
AGCTTTTTGCTAGAGTTGGGGCATGGATGACACGCCGGAAACAGAATGGATTGCTGCCTGCGCGCACGGCCTGCATCGGCACTGGCGGACCGTCGACCCACGGGAGCTGGAGGCCGTGGCGACTGAACTGAGCCGCGACGAGCGCCTGCGCGCGATGCCGCCCATGGCAGCTGCCTTCGAGTGGCTAAGGCCGGTAACATGCAGCCAGGTGGTGAGCTTCCCCCAATAAGCCGATGCCTTAGGCGGAGAGCGTGCTTAAGCGCACGCGTCTTGAAGATTGCAAAGATGGACGCGTGATTTGTAGCGGCCGTACGTCCGTGCCTAGGTGCATAAAGCGCGAGTCTAGAGGAGACACATGCAGACCGACCTGTTTGCCGAGACCGAGGATGCCGGCGCGATTCCGGGGCTGCGGTACGAGCCTGCGTTCCTGAGCTCAGGAGAAGAGGCGCACCTCCTCGAAGTCATCAAGACCTTACCTACACGCTGTGGCAGCATGCGGACAACAACGGTCGTTCGAAATCGCCTCAGAATTGGTCCTGGAGCATTCGCCTACCTATTCGCAGACAATTGAACGAGTTCCTCACGCCGCGACGGCAAAAGCCGTATCAAAAAGAACAGATGCATCAGACCCCGAAGAACTATTGGCGGATTGCATGTCCTTTGGACGGAGAGGGAAGCCCACCCCAAGAGGCGTTCGTGCTTCCCGACAATCTAGCTGCCCAGACTGCTCCACCCAAGTGTGGAGATGGGCTTCTGCTCGCCGCCTACGACCCCGCCACGCAAACGGGACAAGTCCGTCAGGTGGGAGTGGTGACGAAAGTCCAGGGCATTCAAGCCGAGGTCACTTGGCGCCCGGTGGCCGCGGAAATCTGGGTTGATACGCCCGCTGGCCGGGGATTCTGGCTGAAGGGGAGTTTCCGCTTCGCTGACCGCAAGGTGCCGGGTTATGGCATTGCTGAGCTGTTTGCAGGCACGTTCGATGACATGGAATTCCCCGTCCGACCCGATGCATCTCAATCAACGCCGGCGCCTAGGGGCACGCGCCCACCCAAGGTCGGCCGGATACCCTCGGAGCGCCTAGTGCCCATGGAGGTGGTCGGAGGTCTCGCCGCGACGCCCACTGCGCGTTCGGGTGTGGTCTACGTCCTAAAGTCCGCCTATGGCTACAAGGTCGGGCGGACTCGAGACGTGCCGAGCCGCATGCGAACGTTTGGCGTCCAGTTGCCTTTCATCTATACCATTCCGCTGTGCGCATGGTTCGACGACTGCCATGAAGCAGAGAAGCGGTATCACACGAGATTCGCCAGCAAACGCATCAATGGCGAGTGGTTCGATTTGAACAACGATGATATCGAGCAGATTCGGTTGCGGGCCTGACGCTTCGTCCTGATTCGTTATGGATTTCGTAGCTCGACGAAGCTTGCATCGATGACAGGTTTCGGCTAGGACCAGGCGTGCGTAGGCCGCAGCTATTTACCTAGCACTGGTGGAACCGAAGGTGATGGCGACTCAGTTCGTGCACCTGATGCGGCTTTCAACATGCGCAACGCATCGACACGCCATTCGGTTTGCTGCGGGTCAGTCTTTGGCAGGGGGTGACGAAACGCCCAGGGGCCGTTTTGATGCCCCAATCCCAGGTTGGTGCGGCCCAGCGAGCGCATTGCAGTTTCAGCCAGCGCACCAAGCTTTTTGGAGACGCCCAAAGCAGAAATGACGGATGCGCCCGACTTGCGGCTCAGGGCGCAGGCCAGTTCGCTCTGGCGAGCACCCGAGAAGATGGAGTGGCCGTCATGTCCTTCTCGTGTCGCAAAGTCGCTCAGGGCAACATAGAAGGAGGCGCTCTTCGCGTTGCGCAGGTCTGACAAGTTGAGCACCCGGACTCGTTTCCAGCCGAGCACCCCCATCAACCGCATCAACTGGGTAATGTCTGCTTCTGTGGGAACCATGACGGCTTGTTGCTTCGGCGCCGTGCTCAAGCCGACTAATGGCTCGGATGAGCCGGGATTCATCATGATGAAGATTGCGTCGCATTCATCGTCCCGCTCGTTGCCACGGTGAATTTCAAGACGGTCGCGGCAGCGGTAGGACTCTCCCGTTCTAGGCATTCCATAGAACCGACCGAAGACTTGGTACTGCCGGTCCAGCTCAAGCGGAGTAAGGTGCAACAGCGGCTGGTCGAATGCATCGGCGTTGGTCAATGTTGGCTCACTCCGGCCCCAGAGAGCTCGAAGGCTAGTTTGATTGGTTCCCGCAGTATGCCGTCCAATGCACAGCTGCCGGTAGCCGATGAGCGCGCTGGTAACGGCCAAATGCGGTCCGTCGATGCAGACGTCCAGCGAGCTGGTAGTGCCGGCTACGACCAGCTGGGTGTTCCAAGCTGCATCTCAATTACAGCTTCTCTCTACGCTATGGCGTCAGTGCGTTTGACCGAATTTGTAACATACCCGCTCTGAAAACGGATTTCTGCGATTGAGAGGAGTGACGGGCTTCTACCTGCACCGCCGCTTCCGAGTTGGAAGAGGCGTACCCCCTCTTGGAGCACTCAAATGGACGCTGATTCAGCCACCGGTACGACACCAAAAAAGCATGACCGTCAACTCAACAACCTGCTTCTGCAGCTCGCAGGACTCATCGACGTAGGGCACAGGTGGTCCGCGCTGTCGAGCAGACTGATGTGGAATCCGGGAATCTACCTCTCGCAAGCAGAATGCACGGAGCTCGAACTGCTGCACAACCGCTGGAACGCCTACATTCAGGCGGTTGCCCATCCAACGACTTCAACCATCCTTCAACCGAAGAAATCGAACAATGACTGAAGCCACTACTTTCACCTCGGCGGGCGACAGCGCGCTGCCAACCATTCGGCCGTGGGTTGGAAGCCGTTACAGCCGGACAGGCGCGTTGGGGGCGAAGGTCCTGTTCTTGGGTGAGTCGATGTACAGCTTTTCAGGCGAAGAGCCCCTCGAGCACGCCGTCAACCTCGATGTCGAACGGTACGTCTTGGGGACCGAGCGGCGTTCGTTCCACACAAAGGTGGCCAACATTGTTCTGAATCGAGACGGTGGGTACATGGAGCCGGAAACGGTGCGCGAAGCTTGGAATGAGATTGCGTTTACCAACTTCGTCCAGGCGTACGTGGGGGACGATAGCCGCGTGCCTGTGGAGAGCTCGCTTTGGCAGCGCTCAGAGAAGGCGTTTCACGAAGTGCTGGAGACCCTCCAGCCGGACCTGTTGGTGGTTCTGGGTGCCAGGCTCGCTGATAAGCTGCCCGCCACGACCGGGCTGGAGCGGGTCGACATTCACCATCCGCAGTCGAGTTTCGAATACGCGCGATGGAACCCGGTAGTTCGAGCAGCGCTGGCCAAGGTGGGCGCCCTATAGAACGTGCAGTGAGCCCGCGCGCGGCGTGGTATTCGCCGGCGATGCCGAAGAGAGACCGGAGATGTAGATGCTGAGTAGAGCGGCGATTGTGAGATTGTGGGCGTTGCAGTTGTAAACACCCGCTTTGGAGGAGGCCCAGCAGACGCCATGGGCCATTTCGGTTCGACCCTCGAGAGACGCGGGCGCACAGGAGGAGTCCGTTATCTAGAGGGCGTGCGGCGCGCACGAGATGCTTTGGGCGTGTACTGTGGCACTATCTCGACTCCTTCTGCCTTCAACACACCGATGGCCCAGGCCAAGTCGTCGGGAGTCGCAACTGCTTTCATGCCGTTGCGAGTGAAGCGTTCCGTAGGCACCTTTGTGACAGGACTCCAGTGCGCGTCACCATGGATACCGTTTTCCTTGGCGGTAGTCACAACAACCGCGTCCAATTGAAAGAATAGCCGGAGCATCGAGGTCTGACTGAGAGGGGCAGTTCTGCCAAACATCCTTTGCGCGCGGTCGTACCGCTTGACGCGATGAGCTCTGCGCATTCCATCGCACGAACCGTGAGTGCACAAATGAACCAAGGCATTCCGCGTGAAGCCTACGATTGGCCAACTATGCTTCCCGTCTGCCGCCGCCTCAAATGAACGCTGTTTGCTCTGCAGGGGGAGACCCTTCGCGTTGAACAGCACGATATAAAGGTTGTAGAGGTCTCGACGAGCGGTCCTATTCAAGGTCCGGGTCCAATGCACGGTAGCCATTTCGGTACTCCATTTCGAATAGGAGTAATTTAAGGCCTAGCTGGAAGGTTGAGACCTTTGCTATCATTGAAGCGCGAAGACCGTGAAGCGGTACACGCTTTTGGAGCCAGCGAAGTAGCTTCCCTAAGACGATTGGCTGCTGAACCGGGTTCCGCGACCAAAACTCTTCCTTGCATAGCGGCATTGCCCCGAGAGAAAGTGCATAGCCGGGTGTTGACTGCTGTGACGCTACCCTGGGCAAAGCTGGCTTAGCGCTCACGGTTCTGATTACGACACAGCCACAGCGAACAATTCGGCGAGCTGATTGGGGACGGTCTCTAGGTTAGCAAGACAAACCTGACCTATTACAATTGACGTATCACGACCTTGAAAAGTGAAACGTCGGCTGGGCTTGCTTGCAGCGTTCATGCGTGCGTATGGGTAAAGCATCAGCACACGGCCGCATCGGTAACGGTCGGCATACCCAAGCATTTGGTAAACATCTCCCTGAGCAACACCTAAGCGGCGGTCGCCAGGGTCAAGCTGCTTCCATTTCGTGTCGCCGATGCACACGGCATGGGCGTCATCGAACACGACGATATCTGGCTTGAGAAGAAAGAGGTTGGTTTTCCCGTCTTCCGGATGCATGAGGTGATGCCTAGCGTGCTGCAACTGAACCTGTAGCTGTTGTTGGGCCAAAGTGCGGCGAAGCATGCGACCAACGTACTCCTCGAACAGAACGTTCATGTCAAAGAGCAGTGAGAATGAATCCCGTGCACCGCCTTGGACATCAGGACTGAGTCCCTCCAGGAATACCCGGGCCATCCCGAGCGACGGCTCGAACCGTGACGTCATGCGGTCCAACTGGACCTGGCGCCACCATCTGCCCGCCGGCGGCCGGAGACTGACAGCTTCGAAAGTGAGTAGGAGCTCTCGCACCCGTTGCTGAGTAGCTGCAGACCGGGCCATTCGGCACATACGTTCTAGAACGAGTCGGAACACCTGGTTCAAATCGTGGTCCTCGTCGAGTTCGTCAAACTCGCAGGCAATTCGCTCCTGATGGATGAAATTTCGAGTGGCCTGCTCGTTAATGAGAATGCGACCGCGCACGACGCCCAAGTCCTCTTCGACCACACGGTAGCGCTTCGTGAGGCCACGGCGGACCTGCTCAGCGAGGCCATTGCAAAAGACGCGGATGAACACGTCCAGCCAAGTGGCATCGGCAAAGTCCGCCTGGGCGACTTCGGGCACGTGCACCTTCGTGTCGTGGGCGACCATCAGCATTTCAAGCAGGCTTCGCCGCACCCCAGCATCGCTGGGGTGCGCGCCTGGGGCCTCAATCTTCGGCAGGACTTCTATGTCCCGGCCCCCGACTCGAATGAGCCCCACAAATTGCTGGAAGCAAACTCGGTTTCGCTGACGATACTGGACCAGTTGAATGCCCAGGCGGGTGCCCAGAGTCTGCAGGGCATCGACCTCTGCCTCCGACAAGTTCTTCTCCTCAGCCGAGGAGGGACCCACAACGACGGTCTCGTGCTCCCGTACGCTGAAACCGTTCATGCCTGCACGGCGTCCTGACCAGCCGGTGCGGGTAGAACCAAAGTAGGCGAAGAAGCGCCCGACTTCTGATAGATGGCGGCAATCATGTCCAGAGTGATGTCCTTGGCGATTTCAAAATGCCTCGGCTTATCGGCTGCAAGGTCTGTGTCGTCGCCGAAGAGCGCTTGAGCGTCGAAGACCTTTTCGCGAACCATCCGCAGTGCCGATGGCTTAAGCGGGTCACCAAAGACCAGCCCAATCTTGGACCAATCCTCGTGGAAGTACTCCTGGAGGAGCGGAACGACCTTCCGCGTGATGCATTCGACGAGGTCTTTGCTCGTCGTAATATTACAGAAGAAGGCATGTCCGATGGTGTGCTCGCGGTCAAACAGGAACTCCACACGCTGGTTAATAGTGGAGAGTAGCTGGGCCAGGTCGATGTCCAGCTTGGGTGGCTGCGGAATGCAAGAAGCATCGGGCATAAGTTCTACGAAGGAGAAACGTCGGCGTAGCGCGGTATCCATCAACGCAATAGACCTGTCAGCGGTATTCATCGTCCCTACGATGTACAGGTTCGGCGGCAACCCGAACGCCATCTCCTGACCTGTCGGGTCTTCCTCGTAGGGAAGCCGTACCGTCAGTTCGTTTGGCTCGCCAAGGCGTTTGTCGTCCTCGACTAGTGTGATGAGTTCACCAAATATCTTCGAGATGTTGCCGCGGTTGATTTCATCGATGACAAGTACGTAGTTGCGTGGCTCCGTCGGAATCGCTCGCGGCATTGGGCCTAGACGCGCATCGACCTCCTCAAGCAGCTTGAGAACCGCCCAGACGTATGGAAAGTGGTACATCTCTAGCTCGCTTGGGCGCGTCGCAATCGCTCGACGGTTCCATGCAAGCAGAAGCCGTTCCTTCGGCATCCGGACTGAGTTCGTGCCACGGCCGTTCTCGACTTCTAGGCTGCCTCGCGGGCTCACCGAGACGGCGACTTGCCCTCCTTTTGCTAGCGTGGCGGTGGCTGTGGCGTTTGCAGCCGATTCGATGTCTTCAATCAACTGTGTATATGCGCGCTCGAAAAGCTGCTCTTCGGACGCAGCGGCTCCACCTGAATCGCGGGAGGCCTCCCAGTTTCGGCGAGCACGGTCCGCAATCGCCTTCAATGCGCCATCGCGGGTCTCGTACGTGAGTGCCCCGTTCTCACCAGTTAACGGACGAATACCTCTTACGAAGTCTTGGTATGCGTAGGAAGGGTGAAAAGTGACAAACTCGATGAAACCTGAGTCACGATAGTTATCAAACCTTCCTTTGGTGGCGCGGTAGCTCGTCAACAGGGATTCGACATTTGCACTGTCGATGATGGCTACCGCTTCAGCGACCGAACGGTAGGTCTTGCCAGTCCCGGGAGGGCCGAAAAGAATCCGATTTAGCGGGCCGGGGTCCACCTCGGACGTAGCATGGACAGCGAGTGGAGGCGGCGCAGGTACTGCGGGCTTAGATGTGAGCGTCTGCAGAGAATCTAGGTCCATTTCGAAATATGGTCCGAGTATGAGTTGTTCGAAGTCAGCCAAGCTGGCCGGAGGCACCCTGCGAAAAGTTGATATACCTCGCGGCGTCCAATGGGCGCGGTTGGCAGTGAACGGCTCATTGGTCTTGGCCTGCGCCAGTACCTCATAGTGCCGCTGTGCGTATTCTTGGCCGCGATTGGTATCCTCCGGGCCGGAGGTGAACCTAGCAAGCAGCTGCATGCTGTTGCCATGGCACAGGTAGAAGATTGTGCCGGCAGGGACAGTCATGAAATCGTCCTTTTTGCCGGCACCTGAATCCCGACCTGCCACAGCTAGCCGTCTCTGCAACATGTCCTGCAATTCCTTCTGATTGAAGGTGTTCGGACCGTGTGAGAGCTTCCAGACTGGAATCGCGCTTTCGGCCCAGGCATCCCAGACACGAGAACCGAGCTCGAGTGCTCCTTCGCCTGGAAAAGCCTTGGCGAAGACTTCGCCGTAAGCCCGGGGGAAATCCTCATGCGTCACTTTCCGCTTCAGAAACAGGCTGAGCGCAGAGGCACTGAAAACATTCACGATGCGTGGGTGCTCGCGGTCTTGATAGAGCGAGGCAATCTTCCACTTAAGCACAGCGCCCAAGTCGACACTGACAATTGTGCCGATGTCTCCCACGGCTGCGGCATTGGCCACGGTGAGGATGTGGTCCCGCACTTTTTGAAAGGCTGTTTCAGGTGTAGGGCCGTACTTGGTAAACCAGCCGAACTCGTCATTTTGCGCAATGCCGGTTGGAAGGCTGTCTTTCGGCTCCTTTACGTTTTTGCGGGAGTAAATACCAGTTTTGAAGTTGGAGCCCCCTGCGATGCTTCCCCAGGGTTTCAATCGAAACTCCAGCCAGTAGGTGAAGGTTGTCTTGTCGTCAACTTTGGAGTACCGCTCGAGCGTCATGTTGGGAAGGCTCACCAGCGGAAACACCTCCAAGAATGCGTCCCACTCCTGGTATCCGCGAGCGTGAAAAGTCTTCGCTTCCTGTTCTGTCATCGATTTCCTTCATGTGTGCTCGGAGGGCGTCGCGCGCGTCGCCTAGAGCATTGTTCAACCTCATCTATGGGTGGAGTCGAATGGGGCTCCGGGTCGACCCACCTTCAGCGACCCATTTCTAAAGGACGAAGAAGCCGGAGGACGGACTGCTTCCAGGCCCGGGCGATGTGAGCAGGGTCGTCAGGATGCGACTCTCCGACCGCCAGGCCGTGCACCACCTCGTCACGCAGCTCTTCGTCAGGGTTCGCCTTGTCGACGAGCATTGCTGCGAGCGCCCCCGCTGATTTGGAGTGAACGTGTGCAGAAGCGAGAGCCCAAAGTGCCCTGTCGGAGAACTCGGGGTCGACGATTGACGCGGTCGCTACGAGCTGGGGCGCGACCCAACTATTGGCCTGAATCGCACCCCAGAGGTACCATAGTGTCCTTGGGGTGGTGCGGCCGCAAAGAAGCGCGATGCATGCCACCAAGTGAGGCCTCCAGCCTTGCGCGTCGAGCACGGAGCAAATATCCCGCTCAACTTGCTCGGAAGGGTACATACGCATCAGGTCTCCGAGTTTCACCACCTCCGCGGGTGCGCTCGGCTGCATCCCTAGAAACTCCAAATACCCAACCTTCAGGTCGAGTCCTCCATCTGACTCGACAAAAAAAAGTGTGGAGACGGCCCGCCGCTCGGCGGAATCAAGTTCTTTTTTCGACATATTGGAAGTCATCATGGCCCACCGATGCGGCGGCTCTACTGGTTGATTCGATTCTGGGTGCTCTATGCGGAACTGGTACAAGACGAGGCTTAGAACGAAATGAAAGAAGCCAACAGAGACCCAAGTGCAGCTCCGGCCACGGCGTGCCCGACCTCCTTGACGACGCCCGGCTTCTCGGCGACTCTGAAGTTTCGATGCACCGCGCCGCAGAATGGGCAGAATGAACGTTCCGGAATGCCGTGGACCATGGTTAGCCCAGGAACCATAAACTTGCTGCAGGCCCTGCATTGCTCCTTGTCGTCATGGCGAACGAACGCGTTACCCGTTGAAGGGGAAAGAGGCGCTGCTCGCGGAACGCTCGCTTGAATACTTGGCGCTGCCCGCGCACCCTTAGCTATCAGCGAAACTTGGACCGCTTGGCCTGCGCCATCGATGTAGCCAAGCTCGAACTGAACAAGGTCACCAGACTCTAACTTCTCAGTGTCTCTGACGCTCGCAGCCTGAAACTGCACACGTCCGCTCAGGCTCTGACAGAAGATGCTTCCTCTACCGGTGGCGTTGTCGAACTTGACGACTGTCCCGCTCTTTTGCATGGGGCGACTCCACTTGGGTTGCATTTCAGAAAGTTGTAGTTAACCGGCGGGATGGCCCGACGGGGCTTCAATTTGGGACATCGAGGGCGCAAGCAGATGCATGGCCGTGCGCGAGCCGCGCCAAAGGATGAACAAGAAGGCTAGCGGCAGGAGCACAGTCTGAACAAGGAAACTGGCGATTAGGTGAACGATGTTGACGGTCCAACTGGATGCGGCGTTTCGAAGCGCCTCTTTGGCCTCAAGCGCTCTTGCAAGCATGCTTCGCTTCCCCGCACTTGCCTCACCAGAGGGCTCCGAACTCAGGTCTCCTAGGAATGAAGGGGAGACCGACTGCATATTCGCCAGTTCTGTCGAGTCCCCGCGCGACATGAACGTGTTGTAAATGGTCTCACTGCCGACTGCCGTCACTGGTACCGCAAACCGAACCATCAATAGGAGCAGGAGCAGGCCCTGGAATGCTCGAGACGCAGGTGTACCGCCCTTCCAGTATCGGGAGACTGCGTACAGCACCATGATGCTCACTAGTCCCGAGACTGCCCAGTGGCCTCCGATTTTGAGCAGCACAAGCTGAATCCCAAAAGACACGCTCGCTGCCAACATTACCTTCGCAAACTGGTCGACAAGCTCATTCAAAGGCTGCAGTACCTCGCCAATCCCAACGCTGCCGGAGGCGACGACAACCGACCCCCCCACCTGAATGCTCTGCACGACAGAGATGCCTGCACCTAGCGTGCGTGCAATGCCGAAGGCTGCTAAAGAGCGGGTGAGACCCGATTTGACGTTGCTCTCAGCGTAAGTGGTCGTTTGCGGTAGCCAGCTGAGCATCAGAATCAATGCGGTCAGTATCAGTACGAGGACACGGTGTTTCGTCGGCATTTGCGTGGGGAGGTCGTAGAGGCGTAGTTGTTTACGCCAGTTCAGATGTCTGCTTGTGGAAGAAACTTCATCACGGTCGCCCTGTTGCGGAGAACAATCTGCTGCTTCTGGGGGTTGTCGCTGGCGATTTCAAGCAGTCCCAGGCGCTTGAGTGCGTAGAACAGAACAGCTTGCCGGCATTCAAGAATCACTTCTCCATCTGTCATGCCGTAGTCGAGTTCGACAACGCGTCGGGTCGCTTTCGGAAGGCGTGAATTCGGACTGAGCACGAGGCGTACTACCTGGTGCCAAGCTGCATCGTCTGCCCCATCGGTGCCAATTTCCTCTAAGACATCGACCGCCAGCATCCTCGCAAGCACAAAGTCGCGAAACTCGTGACGCAAGTGGCAATAGGCGCGGACGTGCCAGCGGAATCCGTCAAACGCGATGCCATGCGGTGCGAGCATTCGGTCCGCTGGCTCGGGCTTCGATATGGACTGGTAGCTGACCTTGAGGCACACGCCGCGGCGAATCGCTGTGAGCACTGAGACGACGACGGCCGGGTCGAGTCGTCGAACCGGGGTCGGCACTGTGACCGTGGGAGGCGCCCAGCCCAGAAAGCTGAGCTCCGCCGGCAACATGCCCGCAGTGCGGGCCAACAGCTCGTTGAGGTACCGGCCAGGCTCGTTGTTTGGATAGAGCGGCTTGAAATCAGACCCGACCAGGTAGCAGCGGGTCTTGGGGTCGTAGGCGGCGTTGCCGGGCGCGCGCTCGAGGTATTCCTTGATGTCAAGCGTGGCCTGAGGCACCGAGATGCCGAAGAAAGCGGTGAGGTCGCTCCGGTTGATTCGGCCCGAAAGTCCAAGAACTCAAGGCGGCGGTCTTGGCTCCAGCGCGGTGCGGGTCTGTCCAAAGCCCCGTCGGCTTCGGTTTGGGGCTGTTCTGCGCTCATGGCCTGACTGTAGCAAAAGAATAGTAAATATCCGAATAGTTTTTGCGCTAACATAGTTTTTGTTCTTGCACTGTGAAATGAGGCTCTGATGATGAACGTGACCTTCGGATTGCGCCTGGATGAGCGGCAGGGCCCCTCGAGTCAGGACTTCTTCATGGCGCCGGTGGTGGGCCGGCAGGGATTGCTCGGGCTGCTTGAGACCTACCTTGGGCTCTCAGCTCCGAATACGCCCCATGCCGAACGCGTTGCCGCATACCTTGGCTTTCTGAGCCAGGCCGAGGCGGGCAGCCCGCGCTTCTATTCCAAGTCGTTGGAGGCAGACAGCGTGGGCTCCGCGGCCCGGCTCCTGGAGTGGCGCGACGAGTGGTACCTCGGAGGCTGGGATGGCACCGCGCTTCCAACTTCACCGCGCAAGTTGCAAGACCTAGCCGCGGTGGAAGCACTCGCAGCCGGCGAACTGGCGCCAGGCGAGGGCGAGCGCCTCGTCGCAGTGGCGAACGCCCTGCGCGGCGGCAACCGCATTCCTGTGGCGAGCGTGCAGCTAGCGGACGACCTGAGCCTCTTTCCGGCGGCCTGGCAGGCCGTCCTTGCGCTCATGGTGGTCCGCCCGGCGCCGGGACTTACCGCTGCCACTCCTGGTGACCTTGGGCGTCTTCAGAAGCACGCCTTGGCGGCAGTCGACGCGGGCCGCGTTGGTGACAAGTTGGCGCTCGAGGGCGACGGCTCCGTTGAGGTGGTGCAGGCGCGCTCGTGCGAAATGGCCGAGCACTGGTTGAGCGCAATCTGCCGCGCCAAACCCTCTGACCGCCTCATCCTGTGCGAGGACGGTGGAGAAGCTTTGGACGCAACACTCATGGCCACGGGCGTTCCCGCGTGTGGGTTCGGTGCTTCCAGCGACTTGCGGCCCGCGCTGCAGGCGATGGGCCTTGCGCTTGAGACCTGCTGGACGCCCATTGACGTGCCACGCCTTGTGGAATTTCTGGTTCATCCCATTGGCCCCTTCACGGCGAAGGCTCGGCGCCCGCTAGCCAGGGCTCTCGCCGCGCAACCTGGCATCGGAAGCGAAAGCTGGGTCGCGACGAAGGAGTCGTTGAAGGAGTGGGAGAACGCGAAAGCGGTCCTTGCTGACGTGGCCTTCTGGTTTGAAGGTGAGCGTTGGGACCGTGCGGCTGGCGCGCCAGCCGCGGCGCTGAGCGCTCGAGCTGACCGCGTCTACCAAGCAGTCAAGCGCCTCGCCGGCGCTGCGGATGCAGATGAGCTCGGCGTGGGGCCGGCGCTCCACCAGTGCGAGGCGGTGCTCGCCGGCCTAGCGGAGTTCGAGCGGCAGGGTTTGGCCACACTGACTCCGCGCGAAATTGAGCAACTGCTGAGCCAGGCGACTCCGAGTGGTGCCACGAACCCCTATGCGGACCCGCAAGCCAATTGCCTGAAGTCCGCCGTGGTCGCGGCGGTGTGTTCGCCCGAAGAGGCGGACGAGGTCTTTTGGTGGATGCCGTCGACGCCCGTGCTGCCCGCGCCGCATCCTTGGTCTGCGCAGGAGTTGGCGGGGCTTGCTGAGGCGGGAGTTCGGCTGGACGACCCGGCGGCCGAACTCGACGCGCTCTCGCGCCAGTGGCTGCGTCCACTCTTCGCCGCGAGGCGTCGGTTCGTGCTTGTATTGCCGCCACCGGGGCAGGAGGAGCATCCGGCTTGGCAGCTCATCAAGCAAATCGTCCCTGCGGTGGAGGTCGTCAGCATCGACGAGGCTCTGCCTGATGCCCACACGAAAGATGAGCTGGCCGGCGCTGTCAAGGCGGTGGAATTGGTCACAGCAGAGCGTTACATTGAGTTGGGCACTCCCATCGAAAGCCCACGCGATACGCACGCCTTCACGAACCTGAACGACTTCTTCCACAACCCGGCTCTGGCCGTTCTGAAGGACGTGGCGAGCTTGCGTACCGCGACCGTGCTCGAAGCATCCGACGGAAGCAGGCTCCGCGGAACGCTTGCGCACCGAGTAGTCGAGAAACTCTTCAGGCAAGAAGGTGCGCTGACCTGGACGTCCGAGCAAACGCAAGCCTGGTTTGACGCAATGATTGACCCGCTGCTTGAGGCGGAAGGCGCACCCCTTCTGATGCTGGGTGCATCTGCCGAGCTCCACCGGTTCAAGCAGATGTGCCGCCGTGCGGCATGCGTCCTGCTCGCCCACCTGCAGAAGGCGGGCGCGACCAAGGTTCAGACCGAGCTAGAGCTCCAGGGAACTTTCGCCGGTGACCACTTCACCTCGAAGATGGACATGCTGGTGCATCTGCCGAGGGGGCACACCGCGCTGCTCGACCTCAAGCTCAGCTGGGCGAGTGGCTACCGCAAGATTCTCTCCGAAGGGCGCCACCTGCAGCTCGCCCTCTACGCCGGCGTTGTTCGCGAAAACCTTGGGTCGCTGCCGGCCACCGTTGGCTATTTCATTTTCGAAAGCGCAGACCTTCTGGTCACCCAGGGCGACGTCTTCAGTTCCGCGGAGGTGAGGGCGCCGGCAGCATCGCTTCTTGAGTTGCTCGATATGGCCGTGGCCACCTGGAAGTGGCGGCAAGGCCAGTGGGCTGAGGGCAAGGTCGAATGGGTCGATGAGCGCTTTGGGAAGCTCAAGACGCTCAGTGGCCCCGAAGGCACGTTGCCACTCGAGGAAGTAGGTCGCTACGACGGCGACTATCTCGCCCTTTTGGGAGGTTGGGAATGAATCCAGTTGAGTTCGTCAGCGCCGGCGCTGGAAGCGGCAAGACCTATCGCCTTACGCAAATCGTATCGGCCGCGTTGGCCGACGGCAGCGCACGTCCACAGGGCATCCTTGCCACCACCTT
>LNAP01003898.1_pt1 | contig 14115 bp, 8 predicted proteins | sample 602601 | NCBI WGS metagenome assembly LNAP01 (sample SAMN02440304, study PRJNA202911) | soil metagenome | biome: Subtropical and temperate rainforests or woodlands; isolation source: soil samples (1 kg each in a 20% v/v slurry with milli Q water) were... ...
GTTGATATCCCCGGGCAAAATTTCAGATTTTTCACCGGTATATTGTCAGGCCGATGGCGCCAGTTTGGTGAGTCAGTATGATAAAGACGACGTTGAAGCGGTAGGGCTGGTCAAGTTTGACTTTCTGGGTTTACGTACGCTGACCATCCTCGATATGGCATTGGAAAACGCCAATAAACAGCGCGCAGAAAGTAATCTGCCGCCGCTATCATTCGAAACCCTGCCGATTGACGACAAAGCTACGTTTCAGCTGCTGAAAACTGCCAATACAACTGCAGTGTTTCAGCTGGAATCGCGCGGCATGAAGGATATGCTCAAGCAGGCGATGCCGGACTGCTTTGAAGACATTATTGCACTAGTGGCGCTGTATCGGCCGGGCCCGATGGATCTGATTCCTGACTTCTGCCGCCGCAAGCACGGCAAGCAGCGCGTGGAATACCCGCATCCGTTGACTGAGCCTATCCTGAAAGAAACTTACGGTATTGCTGTGTACCAAGAGCAGGTGATGCAGATTGCACAGGTGGTCGCGGGTTACAGCCTTGGCGGGGCTGATTTGCTGCGCCGTGCGATGGGTAAAAAGAAAAAAGAAGAGATGGATGCCCAGCGTAAGATATTTACCGAAGGTGCCACCAAAAACAACATGACCGAGAAGCAGGCCAGTGAGTTATTCGACTTGCTGGAAAAATTTGCAGGCTATGGTTTCAATAAATCACATGCTGCGGCTTATGCTTTGGTCGCATACCATACTGCCTTCCTGAAAACGCATTACCCAGCGGCCTTCTTGGCGGCAACCATGTCTGCTGACATGAATAATACGGACAGTGTGCACATTTTTTATGATGATTGCGCCGCGAATAAGGTAGAAGTGCTGCCGCCGGATGTGAATGAAAGTGAATTCAAGTTTAAGCCTATCAGCAGAACGCAGGTGCTGTATGGTCTGGGGGCAGTAAAGGGCACAGGTTGGGCGGCGATTGAAGTGATATTACAGGCACGTAAAACTGACGGGCCTTTCAAAGACCTGTTTGATTTCTGCAGCCGTCTTGATCTGCGCAAAGTGAATCGCCGGGTAATTGAATCGCTAATCCGCGTTGGTGCATTTGATAAATTGGAACCTAACCGTAATGCTTTGCTATCTGGCGTAGCATTAGCAATTGGGGCGGCTGAGCAAGCCAATGCCAACAGTAACCAGAACAGTTTGTTTGGTGAGGCTTCAGATCAGTCTGTACATGTGTTGCCAGATGTGGCTCCGTGGTCAGAGCAGCAAAAGCTGCAGGAAGAAAAAGCGGCTCTGGGCTTTTACCTGAGCGGCCATCCTTACTGGGCATACCAGAAAGACTTGAGCAACTTTATAACGACAACATTGGCTACCTTAACGCCGCGCGAGCAGCCACAGCTGCTGGCTGGGATAGTCTCGGGTATCCGTGTGCGCATGACCGGGCGCGGCAAAATGGCGATAGTCGGTATTGATGACGGCACCACGCGGATCGAGGTAGTAGTCGGTAATGAGTTGCTGAACCAATCGCAGCAGTTATTAAAAGATGACCAGCTGGTGATTGTAGAAGGGCGCGTGAGCAATGATGATTTCTCAGGCGGAATTCGCGTCAATGCACGAAAATTGTACGATTTGTCGACTTTGAGAAACAGCAAGGCGAGTTTCTTGAAAATTTCATGTAACGGCCAGGCCGATGCGATGAAATTAAAAACATTGCTAAAACCCTATTGTGTGAGCACTTCAGATGAGCAGCGCGGTTGTGCAGTTAAAGTGGAGTACCACAACACAACCAGCAAAGTAGAGCTGATGCTGGGAAGTGAATGGCGTGTTGATCTGCACGATGAACTGATTGAGGGTTTGACGCAGTGGTTGAGTCAAAGTAATGTAAAAATCCTATATAATTAGATATCCACGACGCAGTTAAGCTAATACTGCGTTGTCGGGTCTTGCCGTACTATTTGTACTGTCTGCGACCCTCCGCCTTGTCTTAGCTTAACTGCGTCATGGAATAAGATGTTTGAGAAATAAGCTTTAAATATTGAGTAAATTACATGAAAATTACCTATTTAGATTTTGAACAGCCAATTGCTGAATTAGAAGCCAAGATTGAAAGTCTGCGTACATCACATGATGACCATGACAATCTGGATATCTCTAAAGAATTAGATGCGCTGGAAAAGAAAAACAAGAAGCTCTCTGCAGACATCTACGGCAATTTGTCTGCCTGGCAGATTTCGCAGCTGGCACGTCATCCGCAGCGTCCATACACATTGGACTATATTCAGGCATTATTTACCGATTTTGAGGAGCTGCACGGTGACCGTGCATTTGCAGATGACCCGGCGATTGTCGGTGGCTTAGCGCGATTTGAAGGTCAGCCGGTGATGGTGATTGGTCACCAGAAAGGCCGAGATATCAAAGAGCGCCAATACCGTAACTTTGGTATGCCGCGTCCTGAAGGCTATCGTAAAGCCTTACGTTTATATCGTTTAGCTGAAAAATTCCATATTCCAGTTGTTACCCTTATCGATACTCCGGGTGCTTACCCAGGTATCGGTGCCGAAGAACGCGGCCAGTCAGAGGCGATTGCACGTAATCTGTATGTAATGGCAGAACTGAAAACGCCTATTGTCGGTGTCATTATCGGCGAAGGCGGTTCCGGTGGTGCGCTTGCATTGGGTGTGGTTGATCAGTTGCTGATGCTGCAATACGGCACTTATTCTGTTATTTCACCAGAAGGCTGTGCTTCAATTTTGTATAAGAGTGCGGATAAAGCTTCAGTCGCTGCGGAATCATTGGCAATTACTGCAGACCGCCTGAAAGCCATGGGTCTGGTAGATAAAATTGTGCCGGAACCATTAGGCGGTGCGCATCGTTCACCTGAGGTGATGATGGAAACATTGCGTGGCGCACTGAAAGAAGAGCTTACACGCCTGAAAGCTAAATCAGTTAAATCATTGTTAGTAACCCGTTACGAGCGTTTGATGAGTTATGGCAAATTCAAAGAAGCCGCTGAAAAATAGCGCTTTTTTGAATCGGAAAGCCAAGAGCGAACCCGAAACTTTTACGCATCCACTGAGCCTTCAGCTTAGTGCGTTTCTTGTTAAGAATTTACAGGCCGGTGACTCAAAGCCAACACTTTTGTTGGCTTTGAGTGGCGGTCTGGATTCTATAGCTCTGCTACACCTGCTGGCAGAAGTCAGAGCCAGCCTCTCATTTGAATTACACGCGATGCATGTACATCATGGTTTGAGTGCCAATGCAGATGCCTGGGCTGAGTTCTGTTCAGCGCAATGTCAGCAGCTAGACGTGCCGTTGCAGATTGTGCACGTGAATGTAGCCCATAACCCCGATTACAAAAACAGCGAACAGGGCATTGAGGCAGAGGCGCGCCAGTTGCGTTACAACGCTTTATTTACCTATGCTGTTGAGGGAAAAGTACCTGACTTTGTAGTTACCGCCCATCATCAGGATGATCAGGCTGAAACACTGCTGCTGCAATTATTCAGAGGCGCCGGTGTTAAAGGCTTGTCCAGTATGGCGGCAGTTGATACTACGCGGCGATTATTAAGGCCATTATTGAATGTTTCGCGCCAGACGCTGCATGAATATGCATTGCAGCACGCTATTCAATGGTGTGATGACGAGAGTAATGACAATACGCAATACGACCGCAATTTTGTTCGCCATGAGGTGATGTCGGTGCTGGAATCCCGTTTTACAAATGTAAAGCCAGTATTGGCAAGAACTGCGTCACATATGGCGGAGGCAAGCGAGCTGCTTGCAGCATTAGCAGCTCAGGATGCACAGAATATGCTGTCATCAGATAACAGCCTTTGTTTGCAAGCATTGAGTGAGTTGAGTGTTGCACGTGCTAAAAACGTGCTGCGCTGGTGGTTTGCACAAAATGGATTGGCGATGCCTGCGGCCGAGCATTTGAATGAAATAGTCGAGCAATTATTCAATTCAAGAAAAGATGCTGACCTTGATATCAAGCTGCAGCACTTGTATCTGCGTAAGTACCAGCAAAGAGCATATTTGTGTGAAGACAAAACGGCAGAGCCATTTGATATGGTGTGGGAAGGCGAAGCTGAACTAACCCTGCCCAGTGGCGGTAAGCTTGTATTTAAGCCGGTGCTTGGAACGGGATTGGCATTAAAGCAGGGCGTGACTAAACTTAGAATCACTCATCGAAATGGCGGTGAGCGTTTTAAACCAGATGCATTAAGACCGACCAGAACGCTTAAGTACTTGTTGCAGGAGCTTAATATGCCGCCCTGGCAGCGTATGTACATACCGCTGGTTTATTGGGAAGATAAGCTGGCATACGTGCCAGGCGTAGGCGTTGCCTATGGCCTGCAGGCACAGGCCAATGAGCCAGGGCTGGAAATTACCTGGCAGGATTCAGCGTACTGACCAGGCCGAGGTTCTTTTTCGCAAGTTATGAGCGGCCTCGTTTTTTAAGTAAGCTTTGTAATTCAGGCCAGATATTATTCAGAATAAGCGGTTGCCCCAGCGCATTCGGGTGTAATCCATCCTGTTGAATTAAATCAGGTTTGGCTGCAACGTTTTCGAGCATAAACGGGATAAGCTGGATTTTGTGCTGTTTGGCTAGTTTGATATAGGTTCGGCTGAATTCTTCTGTATATTTAGGGCCGTAGTTGGGCGGTATTCTCATGCCAATTAACAGCACTTTTGCTCCAGATTTTTTGCTTAATTGAATCATTGCATCAAGGTTATCGTGCATGTTTTTTACAGGTAAGCCGCGCAAACCATCATTGGCACCGAGTTCAATAATAATGGTTTGGGGCTTGGTCTGCTCCAGCGTACGTGCAAGGCGACTGAGGCCGCCGCTGGTTGTTTCGCCACTGATACTGGCGTTAATAACATCAAAACGCAGATTTTCCTGCTTAAGTTTATTTTTTAATAAACTTGCCCAGCCTTGCTGTTGGGGAATGCCATAAGCCGCAGATAAGCTGTCACCATAAATTAAAATTTTAGGATTTGCAGCAAATACGGGTATAGGCCATGCAACGAAACTGATTAAACACAGACTAATTACTGAACTTTTTAATCTTGAATTTTTAAAGCTTAATTTTTTAAATCCTGAAAATAAACGGAATAACATTAATGCAACAACTCCCAGTCATTCAAGCGAACGATCTTTATTATGAAATAATTAACCATGATAACCAAATTCGTATTTTACAAGGTTTAAATTTGAATATCCTGGCCGGTGAGCAGGTTGCCATCATCGGTAGTTCGGGTTCCGGTAAGTCTACATTACTCAGCCTGCTTGCAGGGTTGGATGTGCCAACAAAAGGAACAGTTCAAATCCAGAACAAAATGTTCAGCAATCTGAATGAAGATGGCCGTGCTGCGGTACGCTCTGCAAGCATGGGTTTTGTCTTTCAGTCATTTCAGCTGCTGCCATCACTTACAGCGCTAGAGAACGTCATGCTACCCCTGCAGTTAAAAAGCCTGACGAATGCCAAAGAGCTGGCTTTAGAAGCATTGAACAAAGTAGGCTTAAGTGCGCGCGTCACACATTACCCAAAACAACTATCCGGCGGCGAGCAGCAGCGCGTGGCAATTGCGCGCGCATTTGCAACGCAGCCTGAAATCCTGTTTGCCGATGAGCCTACCGGAAACCTGGACCATGCAACCGGCCAGATGATTATTGAACTGCTATTCAAAATGAACGCTGAGGCCGGCACGACGCTGGTTTTGGTCACACATGATATTCAGCTGGCTAACCGATGCCAGCGCCAACTCAGGCTGGTGAATGGTGTGTTGGAAGAGTTGGCACAGTAATGGGGATGCAGGCGATGTTGTTGAATTTTAAATTGGCCTGGTCGCAAACCATGAGCTTATGGCGTGCCGGTGCCTTGAGAGTGCTGGTGTTTGCGTTGGTACTCGCCGTGTCTGCAATTACTGCGGTAGGGTTTTTTACCGAGCGCATAGAGTCTGCGTTAAGCCAGCAGGGGGCTTTATTACTGGGTGGCGACCTTGCTGTTTTAGCTGATCATGAAATTCCAGCTGTTTTTTCTGAGCAAGCGCAGCAGCAGGGTTTTGTTGCGGTGAAGACTTATGAATTTCCCAGTATGGTTGTTACCGGAGATAACAGTCAGCTGGTTGAGGTTAAAGCCGTTGGCAATAACTTTCCGTTACGTGGCGACTTAACACTGGGCGCTACGGTTTCTGATGCAGGGCGAGTTGTCAAAGCTGCCCCTGCAAGTGGTGAGGCATGGATAGAGCCCAGATTAGCCAATGTGCTGGATCTTAAAGTAGGCGACCAGGTTACCGTAGGTGAGAAAAGCCTGCTTGTCACGGCTATATTGCTGCGTGAACCTTCGCGTGGCGGTGATATGTTCAGTTTTGCGCCAAGGCTGATGATGAATGCGGAAGATCTGGCAGCAACAAAGCTGATTCAATACGGTAGCCGCGTCAAGTATCAGCTTTTAGTATCTGGAGAGCTCAAAAAGATTCAGCAGTTTAATCAAGAGATGAAGTCTGAATTAGGGCGGGGGGAACGTATAGAAGACCTGCGTAATGCACGTCCGGAGATTAAGCTGGCACTGGATAAGGCCGAACAGTTTTTAGGTTTGTCTGCGATGGTGAGCGTGATACTGGCCATGGTGGCGATGCTGTTATCAAGCATGCCTTACATCAAGCAGAGCCTGGATATGTTTGCATTGATGCGCTGTTTCGGCGCTTTGCAGAATACAGTGCTGCAAGTGCTGGCGATACAAACGCTGCTGATTGCTTTTTTTAGTGCACTACTGGGTATCGCGATTGGCTATGTTGCACAAATCGGCTTGGCCAAGCTGGCAGGCGGCTTGTTTGTTGAAGCATTGCCAGCGGCATCTATGCTACCAGTTGCTATTGGTCTTGTTGCCAGTCTGGCAATTATGATTGCCGTGGTGGTGCCGCATGCATGGCAGATGCGTAAACTCACCGCAATGAATATTCTTAGACGTGAGACTCTGGTGCAGCCGATTTCAGCGCAGGCGAAATTTCTGCCAGCCGCCTTGGTGATGGCAGCTATGGTTTTTTGGCAGGCGCAGGATGTCAAAATTGCATTATCGACCATCCTGGCAATGCTTGGGCTTTGTGTGGTGGTGTTTGTTTTTGCTTATGGTCTGGTATATCTGGCCAAGTTTTTAATTGGATTGTCACCACATAGCAAAACCTTTTCTACTATTACTGTTGGTGTGCAGGGCTTAAGAACAAGGTTAGCTTTATCAACGGTACAAACGATAGGCTTTAGTATGGGGCTCATGGTGCTGATGCTGCTGGCGTTGATTCGCGGTGATCTTATCCATAATTGGCAGGCTTCACTGCCGGAAGATGCGCCAAATCGCTTTGTGATTAATATTCAGCAAGCGCAGATCAATGGCTTGAACCAGTTTTTTAGTGACCAGAGCATTAAAGACACTACCGTGTTCCCTATGGTGCGAGGCAGGCTGGTTAGCAAAAATGGTGAGGCTGTTAAATCTACGCAATGGACTGAGGAGCGGGCAAGACGCTTGGCGGAGCGTGAGTTTAACCTGTCATGGGCTGCAGACATGCAAAGTGATAATCAGCTGGTATCCGGGCGCTGGTGGACGGAGGCTGAGCACGGCAAGCCATTCTTGTCTCTGGAGCAAGATCTGGCAAAAACCCTGAATATTCAATTGGGTGACAAATTGACTTTTGATGTTGCTGGTAGCCCGTTAACTTTGACAGTAACCAGCCTGCGAAAAGTTGACTGGGATACGATGCGGGCTAATTTCTTTGCCGTAACGTCGCCCGGAGTGCTGGATAACTTTTCAGCGAACTACATCAGCAGTTTTCATCTGCCTTTAGGCGCTGATTTGTCATTGAATCAACTGGTTAAGCAGTATCCCAATCTTACGGTGATTGACATTGCCGCGCTGATGCAGCAGGTGCGCGGCATTATGCAAAAAATGAGCAGCACCGTTGAATACGTGTTTGCATTCAGTTTGATCACAGGGATTGCGGTGCTTTACGCCGCCTTGGTAGCCACCAGGGATGAGCGCGTAGCTGAAGCCACGCTGATGCGCGTGTTTGGCGCTTCACGCCGTCAGGTAAGCATTGCCTATTTTACCGAGTTTGCTTTGATCGGTTTGATTGCGGCATTGGTTGCAACGGTTGCCGCAAATATGCTGGCTTACTACATCAGCGCTAAAGTGCTCGATATACCGTTTCAGTTTAACCTGACCTTAGCAATTTCTGCCATGTTAATCTCAACAACGGCTATACCTTTTGCTGCATGGTTGGGTTTGCGTGGATATTTGAATATTCCGCCAAGGCAGCTACTGAATAGTATTTAGATATTTGGTGGTTGTAATCAACCACCAAATTGGCTGTAATAAACCAATATTTCAGATACAATCCCAATGTTATAAAAGTGTAAATTACGCTTAGTTATTGATAACGCATAACTTTTAACATTTTGTTACAGTTGGCAATTTCGGGAATGTTTTTTGCTGTTTATAGGCCAGGGAGAAAAACTCTTAAGTTTAAGAATATAGGGAATATCATGCAGAAAACATTACAACCAAAAATAATTTTAACAGCGATACTAGCCGCTTATGCCATGCAGCAGCATGCCGTTGCAGCAGAAAACGGCAAAATTACAACCAATAAGGTTGAGGTCATCAGTACAACCCCGCTTGCCGGTGTTGGCTTACCGCTTGAGCAAATCCCATCTAACGTACAAGTAGTGAATGGCGAGGAACTGCTGGAGCAGCGCAGCCTGAATATCGCTGACTACATGAATAATAATTTGTTAGGTGTCAGTATTAACGAAACACAGAATAACCCATTTCAACCGGACGTTCAGTTCCGCGGCTTCACGGCTTCACCTTTATTAGGCACGCCACAAGGCTTGTCAGTATTTCAGGATGGTGTGCGTATTAACGAGCCATTCGGCGATGCAGTGAACTGGGACTTGGTTCCTGTGAATGCAATTGCAGGTATTAATCTGATGCCAGGCTCTAACCCTGTGTTTGGTTTGAATACTTTAGGCGGTTCACTATCTATCGTGACGAAGAATGGTCGCACCCATCAAGGCGGCGCCGTTGAGACCAGCTTTGGTTCATGGGGTCGAAAAAATACAGCAGCTGAGTTTGGCGGCGTTTCGGCTGATGGCTCAGTAGATTATTTCATTTCAGGTAATTATTTTGATGAAGATGGCTGGCGCGATTATTCACCGACTGAAGTTAAACAGCTTTTCGGTAAGGTGGGCTGGCAGAACGAAACTTCACGCCTGGAATTAAGTTACACCGGTGCTGATAACAATATGATCGGTAACGGCCTGATTCAAGAAGAACTCATGCGCCAGTTCGGTCGTGAAACAATTAATACGCGTCCTGACCAGACCAAAAACACCATGTCATTCCTGAACTTGAATGGCAGCCATTGGCTCAATGATGATGTGCAGCTAACAGCAAATACTTATTACCGTCAGTCAAATCGTAAAACCTTGAACGGTGATGTGAATGATGATTATGTTTTAGGTACAGACGTTGATACAAATAATGCAGATTGTATTGCCAACACCGGTGGCGATGCTGATGAACATTGTAGCGGTGCGCTTAACAGAAGTAAAACTGACCAGACAGGCTATGGTTTTAATACGCAATTGGCATTCAACCAGCCATTCATGCAAAAACAGAATCAGCTTATTGTAGGTTTTGGCTATGATCATTCTAAGATCAAGTTTAATCAGTCTACTGAGTTTGGCATTATTAACGCGACTCGCGGTGTAGATGGGCTAGGCTTGGAAAGTGATGAGGCTGCTGTTGATTTGCATGGTAAAACCAATACTTGGGGCGTATTTGCAACAGATACATTGTCGCTGAATGACTTCTGGCATCTGACGCTATCAGGACGTTACAACCACATTAAAGTGGAAAATCGTGACAAATTGATTCCTGATACAACTAACCCTGAAACACTCAGTGGAGATCATAGTTTCAATAGATTTAATCCTGCTGTGGGTCTGAGCTTTACACCTACTAAAGATTTGACAGTGTACGGTTCATATAATGAAGGCATGCGTGCTCCAACTTCTATGGAGTTAGGCTGTGCTAACCCACTGTACCCATGCAAGTTGCCAAATGCGATGGCTGGCGATCCACCACTGGCAAAAGTAGTTTCCAAAACATTTGAATTTGGTGCGCGCGGTAATTTAACTTCAAATATCAAATGGTCAGGTGCTGTATATAGAACCGAAAACCATGATGACATTCAGTTTATATCTACTAATGCGGCAAATGGCATGGGTTATTTTGATAACGTAGGCAGAACGCGTCGCATGGGCCTCGATTTAGGTTTGAACGGCGATATCGGCAAGTTTAGCTGGAATGCTGGCTATAGTTATGTGAAAGCTACCTATGAAAGTGATTTGTCCTTAGTCAATGAAGTTAACTCAACTTCATATGCCGACATTAACGGTAATGATGTGATTGACGTTAAAAAGGGTAGTCGCTTGGCTAACTTGCCAGACCATGCTTTGAAAATTCGCATGCAATATCAAGTAACGCCTAACTGGTCTGTAGGTACTAATATCAATACCTTTGCTGACGTTTATGCACGCGGTAACGAAAATAATAAACACAAGGCAAATTCAGGTAGTGGTTACCAAGGCGATGGCAAAGTTAGTGGCTATACCGTTGTGAATCTGGATACGCGTTATAAATTCGGTGCTAGCGGCTGGCAGGTTTTTGCCAAGGCAATCAATATTTTTGATAAAGAGTATGCATCAGGTGGTTTGCTCGGTGAGAACTGGATTAACCAGAGTGGCGCATTTGCAGGTGAAGATTCACCATCAAAACTGTTGATGCCAGGTGCACCTCGAGCTGGCTGGTTAGGTGTACGTTATGATTTTGGTGCTAAAAAATCAGCGTATGATGCAAAAGCTGACTAAGTAAGGAGTATGTTTTGCAATTAGCGCATCTTGGTTCGAGTGAAAGCTCTGCATCATTCAAGCAGCAATCAAAGGTTTTGATTGTTGAGGATGAGGCTCTTTTTGCCCGTGCGGTGATGCGCAGGTTGCAGAAATCCAACTACGAATGCGCGCATGTTGAAAGTGTTCAGGATGCGCGCGATATTACAAAACAGTTTATCCCGGATATCGTTTTACTGGATATGCGCCTGCCGGATGGCAATGGCCTGGATTTACTGCCATTTTTTGTAGCTAAAAATGCGATGGTGATTGTGATGACCGCGCACGGTGAAATCAGTGACGCCGTCAATGCGATGAAGCAGGGCGCGGTTGATTACCTTAAAAAACCTATCGATCTAGAAGAGCTTTTGCTCTCTATTCAAAAGGCCGAAACAGCGGCTGTTCAAAATAATAGCCTGGATTATTCCCGTCAGCGCAATGCACATGCGATAGAAGGCGTTGAACTGCTGGGTGATAGTCTGGCCATGCAGAGTATCAAGTCTCAAATAAAACGCATTGCACAGCTGGTTTCTACCGACAGTGTACCCCCAACTGTGCTGATAGGCGGTGAAACAGGTACGGGTAAAGATGTTGCGGCACGTTTGCTGCATTTATCCAGCCAGGATAGTAATAATGATAAACCATTCGTGCATGTAGACTGCGCATCATTACCGGCAGAGCTGATTGAAAGCGAGCTGTTCGGGCACGAGAAAGGCGCATTCACAGGTGCAGTCAATACAAGGCCTGGTTTGATTGAAGCTGCCGAGGATGGCACACTTTTTTTAGATGAGATTGGTGAATTGCCGCTGATGCTGCAAGCCAAGCTGCTGAATGTGCTGGAGCGCCGCGTCGTGCGACGTATTGGCTCTACTAAAGAGCGTGCTGTACCGGCACGCTTTATTGCCGCTACCAACCGAGACCTGCATGAAATGTCACAGCAGGGTCGTTTCCGTCAGGACTTGTACTACAGGTTGAATGTGATGAGTATCGCCATGCCGCCTTTGCGCGAGCGGGCAGGAGACATCATGTTGCTAGCCAGGCATTTTGCGGCGCAGACCGCAAGACGTTATGGCTTGCAGATGCCCACATTTACATCCGATGCGATCAGCATGGTTGAAAGTTACTCCTGGCCTGGTAATGTGCGCGAGCTGAAGCATCAGGTTAGCAGGGCGGTATTGCTATGCCACAATAGTCAGGTGAAGGATGTGGATCTGGCATTACCGATTTACCGTACGACCGAATCCAGTTTGAAGATTGACGCACAGCAGTCAGCACTCGACTCTGCCGAGAAAGCGATATTGCTGCAAGTGCTGGCAGAAACCAGAAATAACGTTTCTGAAGCCGCGCGTAAGTTGGGTATTACCCGTATGACCATGCGCTACCGTATGGATAAACATCAGATCAAGCATTAACAGATCTAAAAGATACCCCTTTATTTGCCGCTGATGCACACGGATATATACGGTTAAAAACTAAAATAAATTAACCGCCGATAAACGCCGATGCACGCCGATAAAAGCATAAGTCGTCATCGCTTGCCAGTGAAGCATCCTCGCAGAATATATAGCTACAGTTGTTTATTGAGGTATAAAATCCGTAAGCGTTGCGATCCAGAAAGTATGCAATCTCATTTTGATTCATTAAATACTTTCAAAACTCGTAAGATCAGGTTTGGATTTATCTGTGTTTATCTGCGTGCATCTGCGGCTAATATAGTTTTAGGTTATGGTTTTCACAGTTTTGTTACATCTTCAAATTTCTTAAAGAATTGCCGCATGGTATTATTCCGCTAATCCAAAACTGAAAGAATCCTATGCAAATCGGTACCCCTCTAAGCCCCAATGCAACCCGTGTCATGCTGTTAGGCAGCGGTGAACTTGGTAAAGAAGTCATCATTGCATTACAGCGTTTAGGTGTTGAAGTTATCGCAGTTGACCGCTATAAAAATGCACCTGGTCATCAGGTTGCACATCGTGCGCATGTGATTGATATGACGAATGATCAGGCACTGCGTGATCTCATCGCTTTAGAAAAGCCGCATCTGATTGTGCCTGAAATCGAGGCATTAAATACCGCTACTTTGGCTGATATTGAGTCATCCGGTATTGCTACTGTAATCCCAACCGTTAAAGCCGTGCAGCTCACGATGAACCGTGAAGGGATTCGCAGACTTGCAGCTGAAGAGCTCAAATTACCGACCTCACCTTATGCCTTTGCCAAGAGCGAGGCTGAGTTGCAGGCGGCTATTGATGCCGGCATCGGTTATCCATGCTTCATCAAGCCTACCATGTCATCTTCCGGCAAAGGCCAATCTCGTATTACCAATGCCAGTGAAGTCAAAACCGCTTGGGATTATGCAGCGTCAGGCGGTCGTGTAAATCAGGGTGTAGTCATTGTAGAAGGCCAGATTGATTTTGATTATGAAATCACTTTGCTCACCGTACGTGCAAAGAATGCACAGGGTGAAATTACTACTTACTACTGTGAACCTATAGGCCATGTGCAGAAAAATGGTGACTACGTGGAAAGCTGGCAGCCACAGGCGATGACAGCAAAAGCGCTTGAAGAATCAAAACGCATTGCCAAAGCGGTGACTGACAGCTTGGGCGGTTTAGGCCTATTCGGTGTAGAGCTCTTTATCAAAGGCGACTATGTATGGTTCAGCGAAGTCAGTCCGCGTCCGCATGATACCGGTATGGTCACGATGGCAAGCCAGCGTTTCAGTGAATTTGACCTGCATGCACGTGCTATTTTAGGTTTGCCGGTAGATGTTGCCTTGCGCGATGCTGCAGCAAGTGCTGTGATTTACGGCGGGCATGAAACAACACAACTGGCGTTCGATGACGTTGAAAAAGCACTGGCTGTGCCAAGTGCGGATATACGCCTGTTCGGTAAACCGGAGGCTTTCACCAAACGCCGTATGGGCGTGGCGCTCGCAACCGGTAAAGATACCGATGAAGCTAGAACTCGCGCTAAAGTGGCAGCGAGTTTGGTTAAACCTGTTGTAGTTTAGTGATCACATGATAGATAAAATCGAAGAAGCTGGCAGCGACAAAAGAACGTTTTTTGAGCTGCTGGGCGGTGAAGCAAGCGGTGTTGAGAATATTCGCCAACTGGTCGAAACGTTCTATGACATTATGGATAGTGACCCTAAAGTGAAGCCGCTGCG
>LNAP01004712.1_pt1 | contig 14115 bp, 14 predicted proteins | sample 602601 | NCBI WGS metagenome assembly LNAP01 (sample SAMN02440304, study PRJNA202911) | soil metagenome | biome: Subtropical and temperate rainforests or woodlands; isolation source: soil samples (1 kg each in a 20% v/v slurry with milli Q water) were... ...
GGCGGTCGGCTGGGTGGTCGGCGCACCGTATCTGCTGTTCGGGGCGGCCCTGGTTCTGTGGGGGCGCCACTCGGACCGCACCGGCGAGCGTCACTGGCACGTGTCCATCGGCGCCCTGACAGCCGCTGCCGGCTATCTGCTGATGGCCTTTGCCGGCAGCGTCTGGCAGGTGTCCGTTGGCATGCTGGTGGCGCTACTGGGCGCTGGCGCGGCGTTCAGTTGCTTCTGGGGCCTGGTGACGGCCGCCATACCGCCGGCCATGGCCGCGGTCGGCATTGCCGTGGTCAATTCCTTGGGCGCGCTGGGTGCATTCATCACGGTGGCGGCGCTGGGCCGGCTGCTGGAACTCACCCACAGCTACCGGCCCGGCGTGTTGTTGTTCAGCGTTGCCGCCGTACTGGCAGCGGTGGCGGTGCAGCTGGTGCCGCGGCCGGCCCGCTCGCGCCCGGCCGCCTGAAACGATGTGCTGTCAGGCCGTTGCGGCGTGATGGCGCACCGTCAGTACCGGGCAGGGCGCGTCGCGTACCACCCGCTCGGCGGTGCTGCCGAGCAGCAAGTGCTTCAGGCCCGAGAAGCCGTGCGTGCCGATGACGATCAGATCCGCCTGTTCGTCCTTGGCCGTGGTGATGATCTCGGCATCCGCGACGCCGCTGCGCACCAGGCTGCGGGTGGCCGGATAGTCGCCCAGGTGCTGCAGGCGCAGTTTTTCGAGCTCGCCCAGGGCGCGCTCGGCGAGGTCGGCGTCGAGGTTGATCACCACGCCCAGCTCGGCCGGGTAGGCCACCGGCTCGATCACGTACAGCAGTATCAGCTCGGCCTTGCTGGGCTCGGCAAAGCGGCGCGCGTACTGCAGGGCCTGCAGCGACGGGTCCGAGAAATCGAGCGGCACCAGCACCTTGTGGACAGTCAACGAGTCGGTGGGCATGACGGCAACTCCCGGTCGGCGGTTAAGATGGCAGGCATGGTAGCAAGCCGTTTCGCCGCGGCGCACGTCGACGCTTGATTACAATCCACAAGCGCTTGAATCGGCATTAGAATTTCGCCCGCTGCCGGCCGTCCGTCCAACAATCAAGAGCCATACCGCGTGGTCCGTTCCCAACTCATCGAACTGCTGGCCCAGGAATTCGAAGGCCTGTCCACGAAAGACCTGGAACTGGCGGTCAAGCTGCTGCAGGAGCAGATGATCGACACCCTGGGTCACGGCGGGCGCATCGAGATTCGCGGAGCCTGCATTACCGCCGTCCCAAACTGGCACGCAACCCCAAGACCGGCGAATCGGTGCCGCTGGGCGAGCGCTACGTGGTGCATTTCAAGCCCGGCAAGGACCTGCGCCAGCTGGTGGACAACGGCCTGCCGCTGCTGGACAACGATCCCGATTGAAGCTGCGTCGCTGACACATCCCGAGGAGAAAACCGATGGAATATCAATACAACAAGGTCGCCAACTACGCCGACATGGGCAACGGCAACCGCCTTCACTACCACGACATCGGCACGGGCGAGCCGGTCATTTTCCTGCACGGCGGCGGTCAGGGCGCCGGTGGCTGGACCAACTGGCAACGCAACCTGCAGGTGTTCGCCGACGCCGGTTACCGCGCCATTGCACCGGACGCCTTCGGCTACGGCCTGTCGTCGAAGCCCAGCGATGGCAATTTCGATTTCGAAACCCTGATGGACTGCCTGATCAAGCTGTTCGATCACCTGAAGCTGGACAAGGTGACCCTGGTCGGCAACTCGATGGGCGGCGCCATGCGCAGGATTTCCCGCAGCGGGTGAACAAGCTGGTGGTGATGGGCCCCGGCGGCATCGGGCCGATGGAGCGTTACCTGGCCATGCCGGCCATCCAGATGCTCAAGGCGCTCGGTCAGGAGGAGGGCGGCTTCAGCAAGGACAAGCTGCGTCGCTTCCTGGAATTCATGGCCTACTCCAAGGACGACGTCACCGATCAGCTGGTCAACGAGCGCTACGAGGTGGCCGTCACCCAGCCGCCGCGGGTGTTCCAGACATTGTCCATCGGCGACCTGCGCCCGCGCCTGAATATCCTGAAGAACCTGCCGACCATGGTGCTGTGGGGCCGCGACGACCGCGCCTGTCCGGTCGAGTCGGGCATGGAAATCATGAAGGAGTGCGACAACGCGCGCCTGATCGTGTTCTCGCAGTGCGGCCACTGGGTGCAGTACGAGAAGGCGGACCTGTTCAACAAGCTGTGTCTGGATTTTCTGGCGGAATGATCGTCGGCTGGCCCATGCCCGGCTGCACCGGGCACGGGCCAGTGCTCATGCGAGTCTAGCCGGCCCGCCGACGCCGAAAAAAGTCGCTCAGCAGCGCGCCGCAGTGCTCGCCCAGCACGCCCTCGGTCACCGCTGTGCGGTGATTCAGACGCGCCTCGCCGAATACCTGAAACACCGATCCGGCCGCCCCGGCGCGCGGATCGCGGGCGCCGAACACCAGCCGCTGCACGCGCGCCTGCACGATCGCTCCGGCGCACATGGCGCACGGCTCGAGCGTCACATACAGCGTGCTGCCCGGCAGGCGATAGTTGGCCGCTCGGGTGGCTGCCGCGCGCAGGGCCACGATTTCAGCGTGCGCGGTCGGGTCGCAGCTGCCGATCGGCCGGTTGAAGCCTTCCCCGAGCACCGCATCGCCGGCCACCAGCACCGCACCGACCGGCACCTCGCCCTGCGCCTGCGCGGCGAGCGCCAGTTCGATCGCGCGCCCCATCCAGCGGCGGTCGCGCTCGGCGGCGTTCTCAGTGGGGATTTTCGTAGAAGACATACGGCGTCGAGTAGTCACTGATTTCGAAGTACACCTTCTTCTCGCCCGGATCGCGCTGGCCGTTGAGGTTCTCGTCGAGCACCCCATAGCCGAAGCGATATGGCCGTGGAAGACCGTCCTTGGTGCCGGTGGCAGTGCTCAGCTTGTCGATTTCGATGAAGCGCTTGATCAGCTGCGGTCCGGCATAGATTTCGAGCACGCCGTTGGTTCCGGTCCAGTTCTGGACCGCGCGACCGATTTCGTTTTGAGTTTCCTGCGTGCAGGCGGCCAGACCGAGGGCGATGGCGACGACCAAGACAGAACGCAACATGGGGTGACTCCGGGAATAGGACAGGTTCCGCCGATTGACGGTGGGAGTGCCCAGTATGCCGCCAGACAGGGCGGATGCCATCCGTGGGGCGTGACCTGCCCGCCAAATGCCAGCGATGCCGTTACGAGCCACCCGAGCTGGCGTCGCGCGTCCGCTCGCGCATGAGCCCCTCGATTCCGATGCAGGCCAAAGCGCTCACTCGGTGCCGCACGGTCGCCCGATGCGTCGAGCACCCTGCATGCGGTCGCTGCCGATGAATCCGTGGCGCACCTGGCTCCCGAGCCTTCGTCATTGTGGCTACGTTGAACCCAGGCCGCGTCAGGGGGTTGGACATCCCTGTCTCGGGCACCGATGTGTGGGCTGCCTGGCATACATATCCACACAGTAAAAGAGCGTATGCTGCCGATCGGGAGGGAACTTCTATGAAATCCGTGTCATCCCCTGTCGTGAAGGCGACCGCCAAAGCGCCGACCGGTATCGCCGGGTTCGACGACATCACCGGCGGCGGTTTGCCATGCGGTCGCACCACGCTGCTGGTGGGCGGACCGGGCTCCGGCAAGACCATACTCGCGCTGCAATTCCTGGTGCACGGCGCGCAGGCTTGCAAGGAGCCGGGCATCTTTGTCGCTTTCGAGGAGGCTTCCAAACGCATTGAGGCCAACGCCGAGAGTTTCGGCTGGAAGCTCGATGAACTGCGCCGACGAAAAAAACTGTTCTTCGTGGACGCCCAACCGGTGCCCGACCGGGTGCAGTCGGGGGATTTCGATCTGGGCGGGATGTTGGCGGCGCTGGAGGCGCAGGCCCGGGAAATGGGGGCGCGGCGCATCGTGTTTGACGCCCTGAATATCGTACTGGCGCTGCTGCCCGACGCGGCGGCAAAAAGGCGGGAGATCTACCGACTGCATGAATGGTTATTGGCGCGTGAACTGACCGGCCTCATCACCTTGCAAGCGGGCGGGGATGAGGCGGGTGCCGGCAGCCAGAAGCCATTCGGCTTCATGCAATTCATGGTGGACTGCGCCGTGATCCTCAACCACAGCGTGGTACAGGGCGTGTCGCAGCGCAATCTGCGCGTGCAGAAGTATCGCGGCTCCAGCTTCGACGAGGATGAAGCGCCGTTCCTGATCGGCAAAAGCGGACTTGAGGTAGCCGTCGCGCGTACACCGGGCCGTGTGGACGCCAAGGTGAGTCACGAGCGCGTTTCCAGCGGCGTGGAGCGGCTCGATACCATGCTGGGCGGCGGCTACTACCGTGGCGCCAGCGTGCTGATCACCGGCTCCCCCGGCACCGCCAAAACGACCTTGAGCGGTGCGTTCGCGGAGGCGGCCTGCCGGCGCGGCGAGCGCACCCTGTTCGTCAGTTTCGATTCGGAATATACGGAGGTGATCCGCAATCTGGCCTCGGTGGGGATCCAGCTGAATCCTTACATGAAGAACGGTTGCCTGCACATGATCCCCGCCCGCACCATCACCGGCAGTGCCGAGATCTACCTGTGGCGCATCAAGACGCTGGCCAAGGAGCATGGCGCCCGCTGCCTGGTGATCGACCCGGTCTACACCTGGTCAAAATCCGGCAATGAGGCGACCGCGCACAGCGTGGTGGAACGGTTGATCGACTGGTCGAAGGCCGACGGCATCACGCTGCTGTGCACCAGCCTGCTCGACGAGCTGTCCGGCCGCACCGAGGGCGGCTCGCCGCTGCAGATCTCGGCGCTTGCGGACACCTGGATTCACCTGAATCATCTGGTGCAGGCCGGGGAGCGCAACCGGGGCATGTCGATCATCAAGTCCCGCGGCACGGCGCATTCGAATCAGGTGCGCGAGCTGATCCTGAGCGACGCGGGGGTGACGCTGACCGACACCTACACCGCCGGCGGCGAGGTGTTGATGGGCACGCTGCGCTGGCAAAAGGAAAGCGCCGACCGGGTCGCCGACGAGGTCGATGAAGTCGCCGAAAAACTCAAGCGCGTCAGGCTCGATGCCGAGGAGGCCGAGCTTGAGGTGCGAGTGAAGTCACTGCAGGTGGAACTGGAGGCCAAGCAGGCCGAGAAGGCCTTGTTGGTCCGTACCATGGAGAGTCGCGCCGGGGATTTGTCGCGAGACCGCACTCGGATGGGGGAGTTGCGCGGGGCCGATGCGGCCATTCCGGAGCCCAAGTGAGCGCGCCATGAAGCGCCCGAACCCGTTCAAGTTCCGGCTTTATGTCGCAGGCGACGCGCCGAATTCCGCACAGGCGCTCGCCAACCTTCGCACGCTATGCCGGGTCCACCTGCCGGATCGGCACCAGATCGAAGTCGTGGATGTGTTCCGGGAACCGAAACGCGCGCTGGCGGACCGCGTCTTCCTGACACCGACCCTGGTCAAGCTGGCACCGGGCGCCACCCAAATAATTGTCGGCACCCTCAGCCACACCCAGACGGTGTTGTGGGCTCTGGGGCTGGAAACCCTCGCCCCATGAAGTTGGGCAAATCCCCCCCGCCTGGGGAGCCGACTGAGGAAGTTTCCGCGTTGATCGAGGCGCTGCACGACACCGCGCGGCGCCTGGAGGATCTGACGGCGGGCGAGGTGGATGCGGTAACGAACCGGAGTGGCCGGACCATCCTGTTGCGGCGCGCCCAGGACCAGCTGCGGCGCCGCGAGACGGCCAAGCAGGCCGCCATCCTCAATGCGCTGCCCGCGCACATCGCCCTGCTCGATACGCAGGGGATCATCGTCACGGTAAACGAGGCCTGGCAACGATTTGGCCGCGCGAATGCGCTTCAGGGCCCAGGTCATGGGGTCGGCGTCAACTACCTCGAGATCTGCGACAACGCACGTGGAGATGACGCATCCGAGGCCAAGCAGGTTGCCGCCGGCATTCGTTCAGTGCTGGGTGGCGCGCTGAAGAGCTTCTCGGCCGAGTATCCCTGTCATTCGCCAACGGTGCAGCGCTGGTTCCTGATGACGGTGACGCCCCTGGCGGATGACCGTCCAAATGGCGCCGTGGTCATGCACATGGACGTGACGGCACGCAGACAGACCGAAGAAAACCTGCATGCCAGCGAGTTGCGCTTTCGGCAGATGGCGGAAAACATTCGCGACGTGTTCTTCCTGATCGACGCCGACAACGGCCGCACGTTGTATGTCAGTCCCACCTACGCGCAGATATTTGGCCGCAGCTGCGAAAGCGCGTACGCCGATGCTGAATCGTGGACCCAGGCGATCCGCGCGGATGAGCGGACATCGATCTACGAGAAATACAAGAAAGGGATGTCGGAGGGGAGGTTCGATCTCGAGTACCGGATCGTGCGCCCGGATGGATTGATTCGGTGGATCGAGGCCAGAGGCTTTCCGATCCGCGATGCCGCCGGCAGGATTGTACGCGTCGCAGGTCTCGCCGCGGACGTCACCGTACGCAAGGAAGCGGATGACCGAATCCGCCGCCTGAACCGCGTGTACGCAGTGCTCAGCGGCATCAATGCGCTGATCATGCGCGTGCGCGACCGGGACGAGCTGTTCCGGGAGGCGTGCCGCATCGCCGTCGAGGACGGCGGGTTTCGCATGGCCTGGATAGGCATCGTCGATCGCAGCGAGAAGATTGTTCCGCTGACCTCGGCGGGTATCAATGCCGGCTTCATGGAGGAGGTGGGAGAGCGGTTGTCGTTGCGCGATGACGCGCCCGCGGGGCATGGCGCACCCGCGGTGGCGGTCAGGGAGAAGCGGGCGGTGGTCGTAAATGACGTGTATGACCATCCACTCATTCATTACAACAGCGCGCACATCGAGCGCGGCGTTCGTTCACTGGCGCTGCTGCCCCTGTTGATCGCTGATGAACCCGTTGCCGTACTCGGCCTGCACGCGGCGGAAGCCGGCTATTTCGATGACGCGGAGATGGAGCTGTTGACGCAACTGGCCGGCGACATCGCGTTCGCGATCGACCATCTCGACAAGCAGGCGCGGCTTGATTACCTCGCCTACTACGATGTGCTGACCGGTCTGGCGAATCAGAGCCTGTTTCTGGAGCGCCTGGGGCAGTACGTTCGCAGCGCCGTCAGCGGAAAGCACATGCTGGCGGTATTCCTGCTCGATCTGGAACGATTCAAGAACATCAACGACAGCCTCGGTCAGCTGGCCGGCGACGCGCTTCTGAAACAGGTGGCGCAGTGGATGACCGGCATCACCGGCGATGCCAACCTGCTGGCGCGGGTAGGTGCCGACCATTTCGCCGTGGTATTGCCGCAGATACAGACCGAGAGCGACGCGGCGCGGCTTCTGGAGCATACGATTCAAAGCTTTCTGGCGCATCCGTTCCGCCTGGGTGACGCCGTGTTGCGGATATCCTTCAAAGTGGGAGTGGCTCTGTTCCCGAACGACGGCCCGGATGCCGACAGCTTGTTCAGGAATGCCGAAGCCGCACTCAAAAGGGCCAAGGCGAGCGGCGATCAATACCTGTTTTATGCCCCGAAAATGACCGCCATGGTGGCCCGCAAGCTGACTCTGGAAAACAAGCTGCGCCAGGCCCTGGACAATGAAGAATTCGTGCTCCATTACCAACCCAAGGTGAACCTGGCCAGCGGCCAGATCACCGGGGCCGAGGCGCTGATCCGGTGGCACGATCCGCGCACCGGGCTGGTACCGCCGGGCCGCTTCATTCCGATCCTGGAAGAGACCGGGATGATTCACGAAGTCGGGCGCCGGGCCCTGCGCCAGGCCATCGGTGACTACCTGCGCTGGCGCACCGCCGGTTTGGCCGCCGTGCGCATTGCGGTGAACGTATCGCCGCTGCAACTGCGCCATCGCGCTTTCATCGGTGAAGTCGGGCAAGCCGTCGGCATTGATGAGCGTGCGGCGGCAGGACTGGAACTGGAGATCACCGAAAGCCTGATCATGGCGGACGTCAGGCACAGCATCGTCGCCTTGAAGGCGATCCGCGCCTTGGGTATCACGATCGCCATCGATGACTTTGGTACCGGTTTCTCCTCGCTGAGCTATCTGGCCAAGCTGCCGGTGGACACGCTGAAAATCGACCGCGCGTTCGTGACCGACATGACGGCCGCGCCGGCAGGCCTGGCGCTGGTGTCCACCATCATCAATCTGGCGCATTCCTTCAGGCTCAACGTCGTGGCCGAGGGCGTGGAAACGGAGGAGCAGGCGCAGCTGCTGCGCGCGTCGAACTGCGACGAGATGCAGGGCTTCCTGTTCAGCAAACCGGTGCCGTGCGAGATTTTCGAAGCACGATTCCTTGCCCCGCGTACCGCCGGCGACGAAATCGGTGACGAGTGATGATGGGGGAGGACTTGCTCACCCACTGCGCGGAGCTTTGCGGGTCAGGCCACCCGCCCGCCACCGGTTGACGGCAGCGGGCGGGGCAGCGTTCACAAAAAGAAATACAGGTTCTTGTCCAGCACCACGCGCTGGTCGACCAGGATGGTGCGCCCGGCCAGCTTCCATTGGCCATCCACCTTGCGCAGACGGCACTGCTTGGTGCCCCACACCACGGTCTCGTCGCGCTGGCGGCGGTTTCGATAGACGATGAAGTTCGACCAGGCGTCGACTTCGCCGTCCACGTCGGCCCAGGCCGCATCGATATTGCTGACAAAGCGGCGGATGTAGTTTTGCGGGTCCTCCATCCACACCAGGCCCGTCTCCAGGCGCCGGATGCGCATGTCGAGCATGGCGTAGTTGTCGTTGAAGACGAACGCGCCAGGGTTGCTGCCGACCGGCTTTTTGTCCGCCCGCATGCGGATTTCCCGCACCGGCAGGACGTAGTGGATGTCCTCGGTCAGCTGCGTCTGCCACCACTCGCGAAAGCGCTCCTCGTCCAGCATGCGCGCTTCGCGGATCAGGAAACGCTCGACCTCGAACAGCGTGTCGCGGTCCACGTAGCGCGGATTGGCCGGGGTTTTTATCTGGGTCGGTGCATTCATGTCAGGCCACCTCGCGGTTGGGGGCGTAGTGGGGTTCGCGGCTGATTTCTTCCCAGCTGCGGCCGCTCATCAGCTCGGCCCAGCGGCGGTAGAAGCCGCGGTTGGAGGTCTCGCACACGATGCCCTTGCCGACGATGCCCGGCAGCTCGGCGTGTACCCCCTCGCGCACCTGGCCCATGCCCGAGTACAGCTTGCCGCGGCGCGTCACCCAGCCACGGTTGCTGCCGGTGCACTGCTCCATGTTCTCGCCGTCGTCGGTTTCCAGCATGCCGGCGGTGCCGAAGGTCATCATGTTGGTGGCGACCATCATCTGCTTCAGCTCGGCCGGCATGTCCTTCTCGACCAGGGTCCAGGTCCACACCTCGATGTTGTGCGGACCCATCGGCAGCCACAGCTTCCAGGTGTTGGTGCCGTACAGGAACGAGCAGTTCGGGAAGATGCTGGCGTCCCAGTGACCGTTGTAGAAGCGCGAGCGCCACTCGCCGAGCCGCTCACGCATGATCGGTGTGCGCTTGGCCAGCCATTCGCGGTAAGCGCCACCGTCCGGATGGATGGCAGCCGCGGCATCCCAGATGACGCCGAAGCCGTGCCCGCCGCGGGTCGCGACCTGCAGGCCGGAGTTGACGTCGTAGGCCTGGTTGCCAGCCAGCGGCGACAGGGGGGACTCGATGGCCTTCAGCGCCGCGGCGTGTGCCCAGCCGACGTGGTAGCCGTCGGCGATGAAGTTCTCGACCGGCACCTTCCAGTTGCAGTTCAGGATCGACTTCATCGGCGGACCGAGCAGCTCGATGCCACCCGGCACGTCAAGGAAGGTGTCCATGTACCAGGCCATGTCGCCCAGGTAGTCGCGCAGCGACGGTGCCCCGGCGTCGAAGGTGCCGAACACCAGGCCCTTGTAGCTCTCGACTTTCGCCACCGGGTGCATGGCGTAGCGCGGACGCTCGATGGCGTCGTAGTAGGCGTCGTGCTCCAGCGGCACGGTGGCCAGTTCGCCGTCGAGGCCAAACGCCCAGCCGTGATAGGCACAGGTGAAGGCCCTGGCGTTGCCGGTGTCGGCGTGGCACACCACATTGCCGCGGTGCGGGCAGGAGTTGATGAAGGCCTTGATCTTGCCGTCCGGCTGGCGGGCGACGATGACGTTGTCCTCGCCCATGCGCGTGGTGATGAAGTCGCCGGCGTTCGGAATCTGACTCTCGTGGGCCAGGAACTGCCAGGCGCGGGCGAATATCTGCTCCAGCTCCTGCTCGTAGATGTCCTGGTCCCAGTAGATGCGGCGGTCCTGCACCGCGCCGTCTTCCAGGATCAGCTTGGTAACGTCCTTCACGCGAAACCCTCCTTGGTGTGGGGAAGCCGCCCTGCACGGTCCGGACAGGGCGACGGCACGTAAGCACCGATCAGTGCTGTGCCGCGCATAGTGGAAGGGCCCGCCGGGGACCTCTTGACCGATATCAAGGCTGCACCCTGGGCGGGCCAGCGCCAGGCGGCAGTTAGAATCGGGCCAGCAGCCACACGCACGGGGAGGCAGACATGAGAGACACGATTGCCGTCATCGGCGCCACGCGCGGCACGGGCCTGGAAGCAGCGCGCCAGCTGATTGCCGCCGGCCGGCCGGTCGCGGCCGTGGTGCGCAGCATCGAGAAGGCGCGCGGCCTGTTCGGTGACAAGGCGACTCTGGTTTACGGTGACGTCACGCGCCCGGAGACGCTGGCGCAGGCCATCGATCCGGACTGGGCCGGCATCGTGTTCACGGTGGACATCACCGGCGGCATCGCCGGGCGCGGCATGTTCGCCAGCCGCGAAAAAATCCGCGCCGTCATGTACGGCGGCCTGGTCAACACCGTGGAAGCGTGCAAGCAGCGCGGCTTCAAGGGCCGGCTGGTGCTGCTGTCGACGATTGGCCTGACGGAACCCTCCACCGCCATGGCGATCCTGAACCGGGTCAAGCCGGGCCTGCGCGACCACTCGCTGGACAAGGGCGAGTACCTGAAAAAAAGCGGCCTGGACTGGACCATCGTGCGCGCCGGCATCCTGAACGACAAACCCGGCGGTGCCCACGCGCTGACCATCACAGCCCAAGACTGGCCGCTGCAGATGCGCTACCAGATTGCCCGCGCCGATCTGGCGCGCGTGATGCTGGCCTGCGTCACCCATCCGGCGGTCGGCAGGCGCGAACTGAGCGTGTTCTGGGGCGAGGCCGGCCACGACAGCGACGCCGAGCTGGCCGCCAAACTGGCCGCATTGGCCGGCTAGGGCCGCAGGGCGCGCATGCTCGCGCGCTGGCGCGATTGGCTGGCCGGGCGCCGCAGGGCACCGGCACTGGAGGTGGCGCAGGACTGGCCGGCCGCCTTCGCCCGCGTGCCGGTGCTGGCCCACTGGCCGCAGGCCGATCGGCAGCGGCTGCAGCAGCTTGCGCTCGACTTTCTGGCGGCCAAGGTTCTGGAGCCGGTTGACCAGGCCACCATCGACCGCCCACAGGCGCTGGCCATCGCCCTGCAGGCGGCGCTGCCGGTGCTCAATCTGGGCCTTGACTGGTACCGCGGCTGGCACGCGCTGGTGCTGTACCCGGACGAGTTTCGCAGCCGCTTCGAGGAGGTGGACGAAGCCGGCGTGGTGCACCAGGTCGAGGACTGGCGCAGCGGCGAGTCCTGGGCCGCCGGGCCGCTGATCCTGTCCCTGGCCGAGGTCGCGGCCGGCGGGCAGGGCCACGGCCACAACGTCGTCATTCACGAATGCGCGCACAAGCTCGACCAGCTCGATGGCGACACCAATGGCCATCCGCCCCTGCACCCGGGCATGGATCCGGTCGCCTGGACAGCCGCCTTTTCCGCCGCCTACCGACACCTCGGCCGGCGTGCGCTGCGCCACCTGCGCACCGTGCTCGACCCGTATGCCGCCCAGTCACCGGCCGAGTTCTTCGCCGTGGCGAGCGAGATGTTCTTTGACGATCCGCCCGGCCTGCAGCGCGGCTACCCGGCCGTCTACGCGCAACTGGCGCTGTTCTACCGCCAGGATCCGGCCGCGCACTGGCCGGCGCTGGCCGAGCCGCCGTGAGCCTGCCGGAACAGATCCTGCTGCTGGTGCTGGTCACCGACCCGTTCGGCAACCTGCCACTGGTGCTGGCGGCCCTGGGGCGGCTCGACGCTGCCGCCTACCGGCGCGCCGTGCTGCGCGAGTCCCTGTTCGCGTTCGGCGTGCTGCTGCTGCTCGGCTGGGGCGGCGCGGGCCTGCTGCGTGCCTTCGGCATCACCGAGCCGGCGCTGCACATCGGCGGCGGGGTGATCCTGTTCCTGCTGTCGCTGCGCATGATTTACGGCGGCCCGCAGGGCGCCTTCCAGGACGGCTACGCAGCCGACCCATTGCTGGTGCCGATCGCCGTGCCGGCGATTGCCGGGCCGGCGGCCATCGCCACCGTCATCCTGCTGCGGACCCAGCAGCAGGTGCCGCTGGGGCAGCTCGCGCTGGGCCTGCTGGGGGCCATGCTGGTCACCCTGGTCACGTTTCTGCCGGGGCGACGCATCGCCCAGTCACTTGGGCCGCGCGGCCTCAACGCCCTGGAAAAGTTGACCGGCCTGCTGCTGAACCTGGTCTCGGTGAACATGATGCTGGAGGGCGTGCGGCACTTTCTGGCCTGAGACGCTGCGCACCACAAACGACCATGAACACTGTTTGTGATAGGTTTCACACACGTTTTCCCACATCACGCTGGACCGCATGACAGCCGACTCCCCCGCGGCAAACGTCGTCACGCTCAGTGGCCTCAAGGCTGCCTGCAGCACCTGCAATCTGCATGACCTTTGCCTGCCCTACGGCATGAGTGATGCCGATGTGGCCGAGCTGGAGCGCATCGTATCCCGCACCCGCCCGTTCACTCGGGGCAGGATACTGTTTCGGGCCGACGAGCCATTCCGGGCCATCTACGTGCCGCGCAGTGGCGCGGTCAAGACCTACATCCTGGGTGCGGACGGCAGCGAGCAGATCATCGGCTTTCACCTGCCCGGCGAGGTGATTGGCCTGGACGGCATGATCGAGCACCGGCATCAAGTCACCGCCCAGGCCCTGCAGCTGGCCGGCGTGTGCGAGGTGCCGTTCGATCTGCTGGAACACGCGGCGGCCCGCGTGCCGGCCCTGCAGCATCAACTGATGCGCCTGATGAGCCGCGAGATCGCCGGCAAGGAGCAACAGCTGCTGACCCTGGGCGACCATTCGCCGGAGCGACGCCTGGCGCTGCTGCTGCTCGATCTGTCGCAGCGCTACGCCCAGCGCGGCTTCTCGGCGACCGAATTCAACCTGCCCATGTCACGCCAGGACATCGCCGCGTATTTGCGCCTGGCGGCCGAAACGGTAAGCCGTGCCTTCGGCAAGCTGCAGCGCGATGGGCTGGTGGATGTCGACGGTCGTCTGGTGCGCATCACCAACAGCAGTGCGCTGGCGGCCTTCTCAGGCCAGCTGTCGGCAAACGACCAGAGCCGGGTTTCCTGACCCGTGGGAGGCCCGCCCTCGGGCCGAATCTTCACTGGAAAAACCCCCGTGGGAGGCCCGCCCTCGGGCCGAATCTGTGACAGATTCGCGGCGGGGGCGCCGCTCCCACCGAGTGCCATTTCCTACAGGGCACCGCACCCGGTCAGGGTGCTTTGCGGCGGGCTCGCGGGTGCGCCGCGTCGTACACGCGCGCCAGGTACTGAAAATCCACGTGCGTATAAATCTGCGTGGTCGCCAGGCTGGCGTGGCCCAGCAGTTCCTGCACCGCGCGCAGGTCGCCGGACGATTCCAGCAAATGGCTGGCGCAGGAGTGGCGCAGCAGGTGCGGATACACCCGCCGGTCGATACCCTGGCGGTCGGCCCAGAAACGCAGGCGCTGCTGGACGGTCCGCGGCGACAGGCGTGCGCCGCGGCGGCTGACGAACAGCGCCGGACAGTCTGCGGCCAGGGTCGCGCGCAGGGTGAGCCAGTCGCTCAGGGCGTCCCGCGCCCGGCTGCCGACCGGCACGATGCGCGTCTTGTTGCCCTTGCCGGTTATCCGCGCGCTAGCGTCGGCAAGATCGAGATCCGCCCGGTCCAGCGCCACCACCTCGGCCAGGCGCAGGCCGGACGAGTACAGCAGCTCGAACAGCGCCCGGTCGCGACGG
>LNAP01003901.1_pt1 | contig 14111 bp, 11 predicted proteins | sample 602601 | NCBI WGS metagenome assembly LNAP01 (sample SAMN02440304, study PRJNA202911) | soil metagenome | biome: Subtropical and temperate rainforests or woodlands; isolation source: soil samples (1 kg each in a 20% v/v slurry with milli Q water) were... ...
AATCTCGCTTGCCTAAGATACTAGTAACTAAATCGGTGAACGTGTCATTCTGAAGCTTAGTCTACATTCTGGTTGGTTGATATCCGGAATTCCCGCACACGAACGTGAGATTACAAAGCACTTTGATGTAGTACTCTTGCACGAAGTGAGTAATATGAGAATGATGGGATCACAGCAGAAGCATCACGCGTACTTTTATTCAAGAGAGAAGGCAGGGCAAAAACCTGAAAGTAATACTTTGGTAAAGATTGGGAAAACCCCATTTTTCGCGGATCCGGTTTTCGCCAGTGCATGCTCACTTGCATTATCTCCACCGGTAAAAATGCTTGACGCCGTCAGATCTAGCGTAAACGCTTGGTTGAGTAGTAGTTCTAAGCCTTTGGATGTTGAGAATAACTCTACGACAATGCTGCTGCCGGAGCCTACAGAAGATATAGGACCTGTTATCACTGAGTCTATGGAGCAGCCGTTGCCCACAGAAACACTTGAAATAGCAGAGGTTACAGGAACACCAATAAAATTTAATCTCATGGATAGCGAAATTACGGAGAAAAGAACACTAATCGATAAGGACGGAAAGATCGTCACCACGGATACCTATCTCAATGTGTTGGCGCATGTGCGACGGATCGAACCAAATTTTAAAGAATGTATTGGTCAAGATGGAACTGAGCGTGGTTTACAGAATGCTATTGATCAGATGGCTCTCAATATTCGTTCGGCGCAACATTTCTCCAATAAGTTCCAACTATGTTGCAGCTGAATATCGATCAGAATTCCAATGAGAGTATTTATACAAAGATAAGTAAAATAGGTAAGTTTACATCTCCTCCAATGAAAAACATAGTTTGTTTAATTCTCTGCCTAATTTCTTTTATAATTACAGGTGAACAGCTCATATCTAGAATTACACATGAAGCGCAGCGGTTGGAGATCCTTTCTGAAAAAGATGAAGCCGTGCAGTGCTACTATTACCATGAGCGCAATTTTCGGGTCTCGGGAAAAGGAAAAAAGTTCATGAAAAAATCTGACAATGAATACGACGATCAACTGCTGGCGGCCCTGGGAGACCTTCGACACAGCGAAGTTTTCACACACATACGTGACATACTGCTTAAAAGCGAGGATCAACTGACGAAGGAAGAGTTAGATTACAAACACAAATTGCACACCAGGCTTTTACCCTTGAAGCAAACCATCCAAAGCATGCGGCAAGCCATTAGTAAAGCGGGTTGGGCGGCATACAATTTGGCTATTTTGCATATTTATATGTGCTACGTATGTGCGCATGCAGATCTACTCGAAGGCAATGTCCCATCCTTTGCTCATGATGAGATCGACTTTTTCTCGAAGAAGGACCAGGCTTTATGTAAGTCCCACTTGCAGTCCCTCCCGGTGTTTAAAATGAGTTTGATCACGGCGGACAGAAATGATATGCTGCGTTTATTGCTGGGTTCCGTCAACTTTGAAACAGCTTCTGCAAATCGCAAAAAGACCCGAATTGAGCAAGCTACGCCTACAACTGAGAGCATTAAACAATTTTGGACCGGTATAGGCAACAACGATGATATGCGCAGTGCAAGCAACAACGTTAATGCCCGTACTGGAAAGCGCCATAACTACCACGAAAAAGGTAGTAGTACGCCTGCAAAAGCAAAAAAAGGAACCAACAAGAGAAAGGGAGCGCGGGCGCAAGATCAACGACTTTTAAAGACCGAGGCGGCGGGAAAAAGAGAAGATGATGATGTGAAACAGTCTAAATCCAGCAAAGTCGATATGAATCGTATGCAATACGAACAGGTGGATGAAGAAGATGGTGAATCTGAAAGTGAATCAGAGAAGCCAACCGAAACCGAGGCGGCGAATGAAGGAGAAGAGACCGACGGTGTGCAATGCTTAGAAAGTCCACGGAAGAAATCCAAAGCGAACCACGACGACACCACGCCAGCCGTTGATGCGGATTTCCTTGGCAATATGCTGCCATTCCAACAGTCAGCGTATGTCGATCCGATTGCTTACGCACTTGAAAAATATCGGTTAGAGAAACCTGATTTTCAAAAACTTGTAGAATCTCTCAAGGCAAAGAAGGACGCTGATCTTTTGTTCGGTAATTGCTCGAAGATTCCCTTTTTTCGGATCTACAACCGTGATACTTGGGTTGATGATGACGGCATCAACCATATTGTTGGACTGCTCAACAAACGCGAAGAAAACCTTTCTGAATACCTGGGCCCAAGACGACCTCGCCTGTATTTCTATGCTTCGCATTCGATCGAGGAGTCTGACATTAAGCCTTACGTGGACGACCACGTGCAACAACATGGCCATGGCAAGAAAACAATTAACCCCTTCTTGAGGGACTTCTTGTTCTTTCCAGCGAATCATAGAGATAGTGAAAAAATTATCGCTGGTGGCGGGTTTCACTGGTCACTGGTGGTCGTGGACGTGAAAAGTAAAACTATCAATAGCTACGACTCGATGAATTTTTCCTGTCAGACCTACATGAAGAAAGCCCTAAATTTTATTCACAAGTACGCGGTTGCCCGAAAATTTATGAACGAAGCACAAGCGGAAATAAGCAGAAAGGGTTGGACTTTTGTTACATCCGATTGTCCAAAACAAGAAAACTCGTCCGACTGTGGAATATGTACTATTATGAATATGTACTATCTGGCGGATTCTTTGCCCCTCGTGTACAAGGCCGAAAGTATCAATGAGTATCGCGAGCTCTTGGCGTTCTTGATTACCCGACGCATAATCATTGATCCCCGCTATGAAGAACCTAAAAAGACAAAAAGTGCGACTGCTGATGACGTGAACGATGCTGCTTATGTGAACGATTTAACAGCTGATACACCTTTTAAATCTGTGGTCAGAATTACTGAACCAGAAGCAACGCCCGACATTATTGCTCAAGTAAGTGCAGATGCTGTCCGCAACGTTCGACAAAAGTTGTCTGAAATGAGCAGTGAGAAGAGACCTACCAAGTCAGATATTGTTACTATCAGATTAGCAGAACTTGAAGATATGCAGAAAAAAATAGAGCTGCTGGAACACCTGTTGGCGATTGTACCTCATTAGTTTCTTTATTGCATACAAAAATGTAAAATTAAGTTGTCTGGAAATGTAAAATAAATATAAATTAAGCAATTAATCTTCTGTTTTTTAAATACAAACAAGTACAAGAGTCATGTCTAACATCAGGAAGTAAGGCTGCTGAAACAGCGAAGTCTGCCATAATATGGCGAAGTAAGCCATAATATGGTTACCTGTAAACAAAAGCCATAATATGGTTACCTGTAAACAAAAGCCATAATATGGTTACCTGTAAACAAAAGCCATAATATGGTATTCTGTAAATATAAGCCATTATATGGCTTATGTTGTCTAGTAACCATAATATTATGGCTGGAATAATTTGCAAGAGCATGGGTTGAAGAGAAAGAATGGGTTGAACATGAAAAAGGTACTGAAAAAATTACTTATCGTTCACAGAAACTAAAAAATTATTCATCGTTCACAGAAACAGTTGCGTGGTGTACATGCCAACAAGAATCACTCGGATCCGCCAAACCGTCTTTAACAATACACAAGGGTGCATTACATTCAAAGCACACATATGTCACTCGTTTTCTACAAATTACACATGTTCGGCGATGCTCATTTTGTTTGCCGCTGTTTGGGCAAACAAAGTTACCTTTGTGGACTGGAGTGTGGGCACCAACAACTCTACTGTCACTCCGTTTCAAATTCTTCGGAATAGTTTGTCCACAGTCATTGGACATAATGGTCTCGCGGGCAATGGAGCTGACAAATTCAAAGAGAGTGTACTTACACTCATTGGGCACAAGCTTGTTGTCGCGTTTGTACATAATATAAGCATTCACGGCCGCACATGCAATGAAATGTGTGAATACTCGAACAGACCAGTTTTCCAGTAAAGCAATGGGGTGAAAATTGGAAACCAATTGCACAAAATTGTCAGTGCCTCCGATTGCCAAGTTAAACTGCTGCACGATTGTTGTTCTATTTATTGGAGCATCACAATCATCATGGCGGGCATTTGTGGCGTAGGGAGAAAAAGAACTTAACATGTGAACCTTGTTTCTGTCCTTCCACGCAGAAAAGAAAAGTTTCCGCGTTGCATTTACTTCCCACACCATGTGTTTCACAGTTCCGCACGGCCAATCGCTGGCGACAGCACTCGGAATAAACTTTCTCGTTGCTCGTATGGTCCCTACCATGTCGATACCTCTTTCTTGCAAAGAAAGAGCAAGTGGTACAGAGGTGTAGGAACTCTTGATGGCAAGAACGTGGTGCTTGTTGTGCATCGCAGGACATTCTGTCAGGCGCAAAACCGCATCTTCTGCACTCTCTCCGTTGTGCATTATAAAGTCAGCCAGAAAAGAGGTTTTAGAATCGTTTAAGCAAATAACTTGAATGTCCCACCGATTTATTCCGCTGACGCGATGAGACTTGAGTGGAAGTTTACACTTACTACTTACTGGTATGACCATCTCACCGATGCTGTAACATTGACCCAATGATTGAAATGCCTTGCAGGAACCACGAATTGCTTCTAGAAACCCGTCAACGGCGTAATACGGCTTCGAGTTTGGTATGTTACAGTTGCTCAATGTTGTCTTCAGATTGCAGTCAGACTTCCAGCACCAGCAGTTGAAAATCTCCACAAAACGATTCTTCTCCATTTGCGATCGAATAAAATTGTTACCCATTATTTCGTCATCCCACGCAAGTTCAGGCCTTGGATAGTTGCATTGACTTAGCAGTAGCACGATACACAAAAATAGACGCATCTCGTCCTCATCCACGTCCTTCCATAGAAGACGCTGTGTTCTTTTGGCATATTCATTCGTACTTTTGTGAAAAGTATACACTACGAAAGTAGATATGAATAGCTCACAGCATTCAAGGGGCGTTTTGTAGCTGGGTTTAGCAGCTAAGGAGCCACCAAAGGTTGGTAAAAGCTTTTGCAGGGCCACACTAGCCGGGTCTTGCGAGCGAGTTTCCAGCACAGCAGCAGGCAAGTTCTCGTATGCATGGTGTGCCCATTGTGTTTTGATGATGCGGGAGTCATCAGGATCTTCCGCTTCGTCATTGGTAAAACTTTCATCCAGCATGTATTCACAATTAGACACGATAGCACCTGCATGAGCAAGATGGTTATCATCCGAACAATATTCGTGAACGTGATCACCAATGCCAATAGACCCTAATTCTTTTTGCAAGATTAATTGACTTGCAACACTGCTGCAAGTAGTTCTGTTATGACCCGTTCCACGGCAAATACTGCAACTTCCTTTTCTCTTCAAGGCCACATCTGCGAAACCAGTCTGTCCTTGAGTCTGAACTTGAGTTTGATCACGAGTTCGATCTCTTGCAGACTGACATTGCAACTGAACTTTTTGCTTTTTTTTGCCACCTGAAAGAAAATACAGTTACAACAACATTGGAAAGAAACTTAGTTAAAATGCAAATCAAATCCCTTACCGGAACTTGTGATGTATTGCTGCTGTTCACATGAGCCTTCACAGTCGATAGCTGAGTATAGGTTGCAACCGTGATCGGAGAAGGTATCCAATCCCGGCTGGCAATCTTCAAAGTCTCTCTCGGAATCAATTGATTTTGGAGTCTCTATTTTGTCGTCGAGTTCAACAGCTTCCTGCTCTTGCAATGTGGCAAATGTATCTGCACGTACATGCATTTGTCGCGCTGTGATTATACATAGTGTTAAGAACATTGTAAGTAACATTCTAACTATCGATTTTAAACTTACTGAGGTTCATCCAACGCCCCACAAATTTGGCCTTTTCTTCTTCATTAAAGCTTTCCGAATACACGTATTGGGGTTTCATTTGATCTATTTGTTGACCCGTTCATTTTGGTGATCGCCAAAAAATAAGTGTCAGCAACAGGAGCCATTTATGCAACGCCCAGAAACGTGGGTTTTGTGGAAATCGCCGAAGTCGTTTTTTAAAACCCAAGGTGGAAGTTGCAAACAATTCTTATTGACCATGATTTCTAGCTGCCAATGGAGGGGGTTTTTGGCGAAGCCAAAAATACCTGGTCCGTAGTTGGGAAGAATGTCGAAAAATAAGTGTCAGTCAGTTTTGCCAAGCAGCAGTCAGGCAGTGTTCGGAAAAATAAAGTGAGCTGTTTGCAACATTCTTTGTGTGTATTGCGTGAAAATGAGCATGGTAGACTCTTCTATAGAAGCTCCTTCCGTGTGCATGAAGTCATTGTTGCCAACTATGAAGAAACAGCAGATAGTGATGGATGTTGTCTCCAAACGGAGGACGGTGGAAGAAGTGTGTGATGAGTGCAATCTGCATCCCAATACCGTTCACCAATGGGTGTCTAGGTTTCGAAAAGGCAAGAAATTGCGAGATCAGTGGGGGCGGCCACGTTTACTTGACGAGGAAAGTATGGCAAAGGTGGTACAACAAGGTCAACGGATTAGCAATACTGGACGAGGTCGAGTTAAAAGTTCTACTAAAGTCCGAATACAACGAAAGTCGCAGAAGAAAGCTTCCTGGAGGGTGTAGAGAGAGACTGTATGATTTAGATTTGTCTAAAATGACGGAGAAAAACTATTTACGCACTTTTGGTAGAATTATTTTGGAACCACCAGCCTACTGTTAAGAGGATTTTACATCCATCATGATGAATATCATTGTTAAAACAGCGTACTGTGTTTGAAAAAAGACAATATTGAAATTTCATAGTCTACTTTCTAGCGGGCAATCGAATTTTAAGTGTGACATACGTGCCTGCCATAAAATGGTTGGCGTTTTAGTCTACCGGTAAAGCCAAGTTATGTTACCATATGCATACACAATTGGTGAAAGAGTATAAACAAATTGTTTAATATTAGCTTTCTTCGTGAGATGCACTGTCCCAGTCGGACTTATTGTAATATTGCATACTATCCGTTTCATGTACAAAGTGTTTACAGTTTGGATACAAGTCAATCAGGTAAAGTTTGCTAATATTGTCGTGGTTGTTGCTCTCCTTCGGGCCGATCGGTTCTTTATTTTTAGTGAAGGGCACCACCAGCTGTGGCGAAGGATAGATCGAACTTACCGGAAGAAATAAATCGAAGTCTTCCGGCTTATAAATACTGTCAGCACATTCAATTCTTGCAACGTAGTTTTCCAAACTGTGTTTTCTGCTGATTATATACGCTAGCGCGGTTCCATGCAACATAGGATCTTCAGGAGCATTCACTCGTAGGAAATAACTTATTTGTGCATACTTCGTGGCGGCACGTGAGCGGTGAAAAGTTGATCGATAACGACACCAACTGGAGTACTGTTTACTCACCCAACAATTGCTTCCGATTATGTTTTGGACATTATGTATTTCCCACAAAAATTGCTCGGTACCATAACGTAAAAACGTCTTCTTCGGTGCACAAATCTCGGCGAATCCAAACCCTCTGCCCCGAAATCGCATCCCATTAAAGTAAGCGTACGAGTACAGCTTGGCAGAGGAAAAGTCCAAGATGGATTTTGCCGTCGCTGCATCCTTCGGTGCATAGCTACCAACTTTTAGAGGTTTTCCATCATTCAGTATACACTTTTTAGATATATCCATAACCTTCTGTTGGTCACAATGTAGTATCTTTCCATCTGCTGCTGCAACAATGACAGTAAGCCAAGAAAAAAAATCGTAGTCCTTCTCTTGGCGTTGCAAGTGAGGTAAGACATGGTCGAATGCTGTACACAGCCTGATAAATGGAGACTTCTGGATAGCAGCATCCTCACTTCCACTTATATTCAGAACATGCTTTCGAAGGGCTAACAGGTACTTGTTCATTTCATACGCATTATACGTAATGGTTTGACCACCGTTTAGGCAACCGGCCAATCGAATGTAGTGCGTAAGGTGGCACAGCCTACCGTCCAATTCGGTAAGCCCAAGTTCTCTCAGTTGCTGGGCTTTGTTACTGCAAGAGTAAAAACGAGAAATCTTACCGTTCTCGGCTGCATCGTAGCGATTCATCATAGTTTTATCAAAACTCTGTCCTCCCAATGTCTTCATTTTTTTGACAAACCCCAATGCCCTTTCGCCGCTGAAAGTCCACCACCCACTTGCTGGCCCCAGTTGTAGTATTTGGTCAGGTACGTGGACAACTTCGTGTAGTAAAAATTTGCATTCTCCATCCCCAAACATCCCTTCATAAACCGAGACCGTCTCCTTGAGCTTTGATAGCAAACACGCGATTGATTCATCATCAAACTCGGAGGAAAGTAAATCGTTCAAGTCACTCCCAAACATACTGAAGAATACCTTATATCCTTCAGATACTTTCAAGAACAGATTAATGAAATCAATCAGAACGGTGAAGACCATAATTTTAGCTTTAGACCTCAAGTTTCCCGTACCAGAGTAAATGTTCTTAATTTGGAAGTCATCTGAGTACGATGCTGGAACTAGAATTGCGCCGATGCATTGGTCAATAAAAGTCTGATCTTTAGGTGTTATTTTCCACGGATATTCCACAGGATTTTTGTACATGAACGGATAATGTGTGTCGTTGTTTACACAAGACACGGCCAGCTTTTCCGGATTTTTCAAGGTTGTTCCAGCTTTTGTCAAATCAATCAGGTTTTTAGAGAGGCCGCTTAAGCAATGTGCAACGTCGAACGAAACGTCAGCTGTAACGTCAGCATACTTTAACTTCGAGAAACCCCATGAACCTTTGACACCATTAACTTCTATTACTTTACCTTTATTAGCCGCATCCTTTTTCATATTGTCCGCTTTCCTTCCCTCTCCTTCAAATTGTTGTTGAGTTCGTCTCTTAAACTCTACCCGCGGCCGAAAATCACAGTGCTCGTACCACATTTCATTTCGCATTTTTGCGGGGTGATATTTTTGTTCTGGTTCGTTGCAAGGACTGCTTCCGTGATCATTATGATGCCAGATAAGATTGCCAGCTCTAAAGTCCTCCAAATTCATAACAAAGCTTTTGTCACAAACAGTTATTTTCTCTCTAAGTCCCCTGCAGTACTCAAAATCATCGTCGTTCACATTTCTCCTTTTCTTGCTAATCTTCTCCTTATTACGGTAATTGAGCATTTTCTTGACTGCTTTTTTGTCATCTTCCGCATGCGCCTTTTGGTCAAATGAGTTTAAATACTCCAGGTAATCCTCATGTTCCACAAAATTATCTCTGTTTTGCGGTGGACAGCACTGAGTTGAATGCCCGATGCTACGACAGAAGTGGTTCATTTCAAGACCTTGCCTGTGGCCGTGATATATGACTTTTGACAACTCCTTCCTGTTGGCTCCACGCATATCGTAACATAACGGACAGCCACTGTAGGATCCCACCTCCTGACATTTTAATTGTTTTCCCAACGCTTTTGTGTCCCACACGTGGGCTATGCACCGAACCTACACATCGTAACGTGTGTGGTAAAATACACATATCACATAGATAAATGGCATGAATGTGGAATATACCTGAATAAAGTAGGCCTTTTCGTCGACGGTTACAAGCAATCCTTTACGAAGTACTTGCAATTCCTTGATCAAGCAATCTTCAAAGATAAAAGTTTCTGTTGCGCTATCCATACTTCCATAAAAAGCAGTCAGCATAAACATACCGGCTCCAATTTTTGTTCTAACTGCAGGAGGCAGGTTGAGGATTGTGCAAAACAATGGCCAATAGTTCTCCTGCTTTTTACGGAACAACTGAATTCCATCATAGAACAAGCTCACTAAAATGTTCACTTCAATTGGTTTATTCTTCATCCCCTTGGTAGCACTTTGAAAGCGTTTGCGCATGGAAGCGAGGTGCCTTTTTGCGTTTTCTCCATCCAAGATATCCATTATTTTGTATTCGTTACTTGTTGTAGAGGGTCGAACGAAGTGATAGGACAGCAATTTGAGGAAAAACGGATAGTGCAGCAGCTCGATTATTGTTGCTGATATGGAACGGTAGAACAAGCTTTTTGCATTAACGTTGGACCCTATGGACTTATATCGAGGAGCTGCACATGTTTTGCAGTTTCTTAGGACGCTGTCTATGTATACGCAGCAATCATTCGGGCAAGCTCCGAACTCAAGAAGTTGACGTGACGGTGGAACGTATTTTGACAGGTCAGATATGTTGTTTCCTTTTTTACTCTGACGACTGGGAAAAAAAACATTCGGCAGTGCATTCCGCAACACTCCCAGTAGATTGTTCACGTGAGTGGCTTCTAAATTAGCCTGTGAAAACGCCCCATGCAACTGTTGACTAAATTCTGTCACAGTAAGAGGATGCCCTTGTTGTACTAGTTGCTTGCTACCTTCCGCGTTTTTATCGATAAACTCTTTGTATTTCTTTAACTGTTTCACGATGCGACGCACGATCATGGGCGGATTCTTTTCGTAATCCTCGCCGTCGGAATCAGAATCGGAAACGTCCATCACAGAGAACCCAAATGATTGAGCTGCAGCTGATTGATCCCATATACATACAGTTGCAATTTCGTTCAGTTGTACCTGTTCCGGTTCTGGATAGTCTAGAGGATCAATTGTACTATCATCTTGCTCGTTATCTTCTTCAAAAGCGAAGTTGTTGCCACCATCATGAAAGTATAGCGATTCTTCGTTATGCGCTTTGGCTACAACATCATCCTTTCTTGCTTTCTTTTGACTGCTGTGAGCATTGTTCTCAGCTCCGGATCCAGAGCTGGGGATATTCGCGGCCGCGGCTCCGCGAGTAATTAAGGATTTTGAAGTATTTGTTCTTTTCCGTTTCTTGCCAGTCATTGTTTTTGTTGGTTGCGTGAGATTACTGACCGCAATACAGTTTAGATTTAGATTTTCTTGCAGTAAAGTTAATTTATGATATGATTGGAACTGGTGGTTTTGAAACGGCTCGTCTCCTTCAGCAGCGGTTTCCATCGGAAACCGCTGCTCGTATTTTCCGACGCAGACTTCAAAAGTCTTACAAAATGGAATACGCCGTCAATAAACTGAGGCAGAACAAATTTAGCCTCTTTTATTGCCCTGCCAAGGGCGATGATGGGCAACACTATGTTTACAGCGATTGGGTTTACGGGCAAAGAGATGAGACGGAACTTCATTTAAGCGCTTGCGAATCGCTAGGCCAAAAGCTCGTCATTCGTTCCGTTGTTTTTGACGATACAATTGATGACTGTCTTTGCACTTGGACTATGAACGATTTTCTCGTGCAATCTATCGGAAGATTAGATGATGAGTCCTATAAGGCTGTTTGTAAAACCTTTCGGTGTGTCTTTAAACCCTGGAGGGTAAAAGGGTCTTGTTCGTCTCGTACCTTTCGGTGGATGAGCCCTCTGTCAGCAAAAGCAATTATGATTGGAATGTGCTGCAACCGGCAAAAGTTGCTTTCGTTAGTGCAGCAAATTGACAAAAGAAAAGACGCTCAGCTATTGGTTTCTTTTATATGCAACATCATTGAGCTAATATTCAACAAGAGAGTGGCTCTCGTAGCGAATGATGTGAAGTCTTTTGTCTTTTTCCGTGCTGGCTGCAACTTAGGATCTTATTCCAATGTCTTTTGGTTTGTTGACCGAAAAGAGGCCAACAATTTCATAGACATTGCTATGGGTGTTTCAGCGATAGACCACATCATATGTGAGCTCACATTCTTGGATGCTTCTACACAGCTTGGATACCTCACGTTCTCGATTCAAATGTGCTGTAATATAGTCGGGTCGCGCGACTTGGCATTGAATGGTCCAATCATGCGTTATCCGACGCACAACATCGTTGCACAGATTGTTGACAATTGCTATACTTTACAACAAATTTCTGAAGAAATTGAGCAAGGTTGTGCAGCTGTTGATTCTTTGCAAGCTTTAATCGAAAATTGTGCGATCTAACTTACGTATGAATTTTTTTATATGCGTACCACCAACCAAGGCTTTGTACTGTTTGCATACCGGTATTACCGGTACTGTATGTATGTACATATGCATATTGTGCATTTTCTAACGGTTGTTCCTGCTTTTTGCGCGAATAGTCGATTTTGTGTATAGTATCCTTTGCATTTAATACAGAATAATTCAAATATGCAATATGGAAGAATTTGAAAATGATCTTGATTTTCATTTTGGCGCTTAAGGCTTGTAAAGTAGGATACTACGCGCATGTTTTTCGTAGACAGATTTGGGGACCAACCGCAAGTCAACGCGACTCGCCCCTAATTTAAAAACTTGTGACACAATTTATCATGCTTGCCAGTAGGAATAAAATGATAGTAGATGCCAAGGAGGAGGATGGCGACGACGAAGGATCCGATAAGGTACGTTCATATAAGCAACCAACATCAGCAAGCCAACTGTAAACATCAGCTTTTCATCTCTAGTTTACAAGAAAACTCAGCTACCAGAGTAATTATTCGGAGCTGTCCGTCGAGGTCGCTGAACAGTTATTGCAGCAGATGTCTGATCTTAGTGGGGCAGTTGGTGCTCTTGGTGGGAAAGTCGTTGATCTTGACGCAAGATTGAGAGGAGCCAAGCCTGAAGAAACTATTGTATCGAAGGAAGCTGAAGAAGAAAAGAAGAATAAGGCCTTCGACGTAAGAGATTTCCAGCGCTTTGTCAAGGGCGAAGAATTTGCGGAACTCGCACTCGCAAAGATCTCTACCTGGGCTCCATTTCTTTTTGAGATGAGGTTCGCACTGATCGTATGTTTAACCTTACTGATTTGAACTGACTGAATGCGCATCTTTTTTGCAGAGAGAGGATCCAGGCTTGTCGTGCTCTAACAAATACTTCAGAGCACATAGTGCACATGATATCTCAGATCACCAAAACCATGAACTTGCTGGTAAAAGGAAAAAAGGCAAGGGGCAAGGAATCAAGTGACAAGGAATCAAGTGGCATGGAATCAACGCACAGGGCGGATTACCTCAAGGCACTCTGGGCTTGCTATGACATTCTTCCTGCATATGTGAATAGTCAAGACCCCATGCTCTGCAATTTTAAAGACTCGAATGTCTACGATGGCTTTTCCTTGATTAAAGATTTATCGGATGGAATTGCCCACATCCTGAACGGTGAATGCAGTGCAGCAAAAATGTACTATAACGGAAAACTTCATTCTGTTCGCCTTCTAGATGGCGACAGTAAGTGACCCTCGACTTATTATTAGAATGATTCTTATATTAACAGTGATTGCTTCGTAGGTATTGCGACGGAGTTCCTGGATAGGTTCAACGCTAGGCGCGCTTATCTCAGGAGAAAGGCGAAATGCGACCTTCTGAAAATACCTCGCCAAGCAATCAAGCGAGATGAACTATCGCGTATTGGTACATCTTCTTCCAAGTACGGTCCGGATGGCGATACTTCTGGGTTAGGGTTCGTATTTTCGTCGCCATTCCTTTGTTATTTTTTAACAGTTTTACCTTTTAGGGAGTCTGTTTCCGGATCGTCCGTTAACTCCATGAGTACACTCAGAGGCACCTACAAGAGATCATATTTGGAGATGCAACTTTCTAATTTGGAGATGCAACTTCACAAAATTGAAGAACTTCACGGCAGGTATGTATTTTTATAGTATAGAAGATTAAATAGTATAAGTTTGGTCAAATCATATCTCTGTGAAATTCATATTATTGGTTTATAGGGTAAAGTCTGAAAGTTTTTAGGGTAAAGTTTACAATCAGAGGTATGTAGATTTCCATGTTCTATTGTATTGCTTTGTAAAGGTAATGTGGTACTTTGTTTATCTGTTCTCCTTCAGATGTGGTAGCTACGTCGTAGGCTTAAGCCACAAGGTACTGTTTACTTGTTAGTTGTTTTAATTTTATTACATTTATGGTCCACATTCAATGCCTTCAATACTAATATATTCCTCAAATATACATATAGGTGTTGGTAAAGAGCAGCGATTGGTTGCTGATATCTCGTATTTGGTAACTTTTTTCTTTCTTGTAATGTTATAACTAGTACTGTATTATAATAGATATGTCTTATGTGCAAGATCACCATTGTGTACGTGACAGTACATTATAGTGAAAGTACATCTTCACGTACATAACAGTACATACGCTGTAAAGTACATCTTCACGTACATAACAGTACATACGCTGTAAAGTACATCTT
>LNAP01008163.1_pt1 | contig 14107 bp, 11 predicted proteins | sample 602601 | NCBI WGS metagenome assembly LNAP01 (sample SAMN02440304, study PRJNA202911) | soil metagenome | biome: Subtropical and temperate rainforests or woodlands; isolation source: soil samples (1 kg each in a 20% v/v slurry with milli Q water) were... ...
CCAACGGCGCCTCCAGGCCTTCGACGAGGCCTGCGCCAAACACGGCGGTCACCAGGTCGTCCGTGCCGTTCGGCGCCTGGTCGAGCCTTGGATGAGAAAGCAGCAGGCTTTCGGTCGGCGTGCAGAGCAGGGCGCCGGCGCGCCCTTCGCCAACCGGCGCCGAGGTGACCAGGGCCGGCTTGCCCAGCGCCTTGACCGCATCCGCCACGTCGGCCGCATCCGCGATCGTGCGGCCGGTCAGGTGGGAGAGTTCGAAGAGGTTGGGGGTGAGCCAATCGGCCAATGGCGTCAGGCGCTCAGTCACCAGCCGGGCGACCTCAGGCTTCACATAGAGGCCCTTGGGATGGTCTCCGAGGATCGGATCGACCAGGACGATCGGTCTGGGATTGAAGGCGCCGGTTCGCGATGCGGCGCGGATCTGGTCGATGGCCTCGCAGGCCAGTTCCACCTGCTCGGGAAGTGAGAAGTGACCGGTAATGACCAGATCGACGAGGCCATGGAGTTCCTGGCCCCGGACCCCTTCGAGCAGCATCTGGAAGAGCTCGACATCGGTCGCCTGGCCCCGCCCGCCCTTGACCGGGCTCGCCCCGAACATCACGGTCGGCACGAGGACGGGATCGATCCCGAACGGCGCCAGCACGTACTGCTGCAGGCTGCCGCCGATGCGGTTGGCGACGACATAGGAAGAGAGGACCAGGGCCAGCGGCATGATCCTCTCCCCTTGGCAGCGCTTAGTAACGATAGTGGTCGGGCTTGAACGGGCCGGCCTGCGGCACGCCGATATAGTCGGCCTGGTCCTTGGAGAGAACGGTGAGCTTGGCGCCCAGCTTCTCCAGGTGCAGGGAGGCGACCTTTTCGTCGAGGTGCTTGGGCAGGGTGTAGACCTTGGTTTCGTACTTGGACTTGTTGGTCCACAGCTCGATCTGGGCCAGGGTCTGGTTGGTGAACGAGGCGCTCATCACGAAGCTGGGATGGCCCGTGGCGTTGCCCAGGTTCACCAGGCGGCCTTCCGACAGCACGATGATCTTCTTGCCGTCCGGGAACTCCACATGGTGGACCTGCGGCTTGATCTCGTCCCACTTGAAGTTGCGCAGGCCGGCGATCTGAATTTCCGAGTCGAAGTGGCCGATGTTGGCGACGATGGCGTTGTTCTTCATCCGCCGCATGTGGTCGACGGTGAGGACGTCCTTGTTGCCGGTGGCGGTGACGAAGATGTCGGCCTTGTCGGCCGCGTCTTCCATGGTCACGACCTCATAGCCTTCCATGGCCGCCTGCAGGGCGCAGATCGGGTCGACTTCGGTGACCATCACCCGCGCGCCGCCGTTGCGGAGCGAGGCGGCCGAACCCTTGCCGACGTCGCCATAGCCGAGGACGACCGCGACCTTGCCCGACAGCATGACGTCGGTGCCGCGGCGGATGGCGTCCACCAGGCTTTCGCGGCAGCCATAGAGGTTGTCGAACTTCGACTTGGTGACGCTGTCGTTGACGTTGATGGCCGGGAAGGGCAGCTCGCCGCGTTCGGCCATCTGATACAGGCGGTGCACGCCCGTGGTGGTCTCTTCCGAGACGCCGCCGATGGCGTTGCGGATGGCGGTGTAGAAGCCGGGCTTTTCCTTCAGGTAGCGCTTCATCACGGCATAGAGCGCTTCCTCTTCCTCGTTGGTCGGCTTGTCGAGGATCGAGGGGTCCTTCTCGGCCTTCGGGCCGAGCACGCAGAGCAGGGTCGCGTCACCGCCGTCGTCAAGGATCAGGTTCGGATAGCCGCCATCGGCCCATTCGAAGATCTTGTGGGCGTATTCCCAGTACTCGACCAGGGTCTCGCCCTTGATCGCGAAGACCGGGGTGCCCGCGGCGGCGATGGCCGCGGCGGCGTGGTCCTGGGTCGAGAAGATGTTGCAGGACGCCCAGCGAACGTCGGCACCCAGCGCCTGCAGCGTTTCGATCAGCACCGCGGTCTGGATGGTCATGTGCAGCGAGCCGGCGATGCGCGCGCCGGCCAGCGGCCTGCTGGCGCCGTACTCGGCGCGGGTGGCCATCAGGCCGGGCATTTCGCTCTCGGCGATGGCGATTTCCTTGCGCCCCCAGTCGGCCAGGGCAAGATCGGCGACCAGGAAGTCGTGCGGTTTCTGGATGGCGTTCACGCGGTCACTCCTTGATTCGGACGACCGGGCGGGGGGCTGGTTGCTGACAGCTCGCTCCCGCCGCGGGTCACGGGGTAGCGAGCGCGGTTGGACGGCCTGAGCCTGGCGGGAATCCCGTTGCAGCGCTCCTCAGGTGGGCGGCATTCTAACCGGGCGCGCCGGTGGCGCGGCAAGCCGGGTGCCGCTGTTACCCTTGCATGCAGGAGCGCAGCTGCGCTGCGCGATGATCGCCCGGCGTAGCCGGGCTCCTACAATTGATCGCCACCGTTGTGTGTCGCTGGGGCATCGCCCGGCGTAGCCGGGCTCCTACGGTTTTTCGGTGGCGTGCCCCCTCATTGCTGACTCGAATCCATCCGGTGCCGGACCGCGTCAAGACCCGTTTCGTCGACAGCATCAAGGCCGTTCCCGCTGCGTCGTGGAACGGCCTCGACCTGGCCGGCAACCCATTCTTGCGGCACGAATTCCTGCTGGCGCTGGAGGAATCCGCCTGCGTGGACGGCCGCTCCGGCTGGGCCAGCCAGCATCTGCTGATCGAGCAGGGCGGCCGGTTGCTGGCGGCGGCGCCGGTGTACGTGAAGCAGCACTCCTACGGCGAGTACGTGTTCGACTGGGCCTGGGCCAACGCCTACCAGCGCGCCGGCCTGAGCTACTACCCGAAGCTGGTGGTGGCGGTGCCGTTCACGCCGGTGACCGGGCCGCGGCTGCTGGCGCCGGGCGCGCACGAGGCGGCGCTGCTGGCCACGGCCGGCGAGGCGCTGATTGCGCACGCCAAGGCGCTGCGGGCGTCGTCCGTGCACTGGCTGTTCACGCCCGAGCGGCAGACGACGGCGCTGGCCGGCGGACAGTGGTTGCAGCGCGTCGGGCACCAGTTTCATTGGGAAAACCGCGGCTACGGCAGCTTCGACGATTACCTGGCCGCGCTGACGGCCGAGAAGCGCAAGAAGGTCCGCCGCGAGCGCCGCCAGGTGGCCGAGGCCGGCATCCGCGTCGAGGTGGTGCCGGGCAGCCATGCCGGCGCGGTCGAGTGGGCGGCGATGTACGGGTTTTACCGCGCTACGGTGGCCCGCCACGGGGCGATTGCGTATCTGAGCGAGGCGTTCTTCCAGCGTCTGGGCGAGACGCTGGCCGATTGCGTGGTGCTGCTGCTGGCGGTGCGCGATGGCCGCTACGTGGCCGGGGCGCTCAACCTGCAGGGCACGGACGCGCTGTACGGCCGCTACTGGGGCTGCCATGCCGACTATCACAGCCTGCATTTCGAGACCTGCTATTACCGCGCCATCGAGTACTGCATCGAGCAGGGTCTTGCGCGCTTCGAGGCCGGCGCGCAGGGCGAGCACAAGCTCAGCCGCGGTTTCCTGCCGGTCCAGACGCATTCCCTGCACTGGCTGGCCGAGCCGCGTTTTGCCGATGCGGTGGCCGACTATCTGGCCGAGGAGACCGGCGAGATGGAGCGCTACCGCGAGCTGCTGGCGGAGCACTCGCCGTTTCGCCGCGAGCAGCCTTGAGCGGACCGCGCCTGTACTGGGTGCGCGAGGGTCGCTGGCGGGCCGGCTGGCCGCCACCGGAACAGGCCTGCGAGGAACCCAACGGCCTGCTCGCGGCGGGCGGCGATCTGCAACCGGCGACGCTGATCGACGCCTATCGGCGCGGCATCTTTCCCTGGTTCAGCGAGGGTGATCCGATCCTGTGGTGGTCGCCGCAGCCGCGCGCCGTGCTGTGGCCGCAGGATTTCGCGCCTTCGCGCAGCCTGCGCCGGCGCCTGGCGCGGGGCGACTATCGGGTCAGTTTCGATACGGCATTCGACGCGGTGGTCGCCGCCTGCGCCGCGCCGCGGCCGGGCGCCAGCGGTACCTGGATCACGCCGGGCATGGCGGGTGCCTATGGCGCCCTGCACCGCCTGGGTTATGCACACAGCGTGGAGGCCTGGCAGGACGGCGAGCTGGTCGGCGGCCTGTATGGCGTGGTGCTGGGGCAGGTGTTCTTCGGCGAGTCGATGTTCAGCCGGCGCACCGACGCCTCCAAGGTGGCGTTTGCGCATCTGGTGCGGTATTTGCTAAACCATGACTGCCGGCTGATCGACTGTCAGGTCGGTTCGGGCCATCTGGCAAGCCTGGGCGCCGTGGACATGCCGCGGGCCGAGTTCTTAACATGGCTCGACCGGCTCGCCCGACCACCGGACCCACGCGGACCCTGGCACGTCGATGATGATCTTTAACACCCGCTTCGGACGGTTGTTTTTCTTCTCCACCGAGCCGCAGACCTGCAGCTACCTGCCGGACCGCGAGGCGGTGATGCTGTTCGCCGACCCGAACAAGGTCATCGACACCGAGACCTACGCCCGCCTGATCGATTACGGCTTTCGCCGCAGCGGCGACAACGTCTACCGACCGCACTGCCGCGGTTGCACCGCCTGCGTGCCGGTGCGCATTCCGGTGGCGGATTTTCTGCCCGACCGCGCCCAGCGCCGCGCCTGGCAGCGCAATCAGGACCTGACCGTCAGCCGCGCGCGCACCGAATTCGGCCCCGAGCATCTGGACCTCTACCACCGCTATCAGGTGGCGCGCCACGACGGCCGGGCGGGCGTGCGCGACGCGCGCGAGCAGCTCGAATTCCTGCGCAGCCGCTTCATCGACACCTCCAGCCTGGAGTACCGGCTCGACGGTCGGCTGGTGATGGTCAGCGTCATCGACCAGATGCCGCAGGGCCTACACCTTCTATGAGGCGGACGACGCGGCGCTGGCCCGCCGCAGCCTGGGCACCTTCGGCGTGCTGCGGCTGATCGAGGAATGCCGTAAGCGCAACCTGCCCTGGCTGTATCTGGGCTACTGGATCGCCGATTCGGAAAAAATGGCCTACAAGAGTCGCTACCAGCCGCTGCACGCCTACCAGCACGGGCGGTGGGAGCGGCTGGCGCCGACCGATCAGGACGCGGAAATCAACCCGTAGCCACTGACGGTGGCGGGCGCCGCGCGGGGTGTATCTTGGCGCGGCGACCCGAACGACACATAAAACGAGGACGAGGAGAGACCCATGAACGACCCACGCATCACGCCACCCCTGCCCCCCGATTTCGACGCGGTCATCGTCGGCGCCGGCTTTGCGGGGCTGTACATGCTGCACCGCCTGCGCGAGGCCGGCTTCACCGCGCACGTGTTCGAGGCCGGCGACGGCGTCGGCGGCACCTGGTACTGGAACCGCTATCCGGGTGCCCGCTGCGACATCGAGAGCGTGGACTATTCGTATTCCTTCTCGCCCGAGCTGGAGCAGGAGTGGCAGTGGACCGAGCGCTACCCGCGCCAGCCGGAGATCCTGGCCTACCTGAACCACGTCGCCGACCGCTTCGACCTGCGCCGCGACATCGATCTGAATACCCGCGTCACGGCGGCGCATTTCGATGAACACGCCGGCCTGTGGCGCATCGAAACCGACCGTGGCCAGCCAGTTACGGCGCGCCATTGCGTGATGGCCACCGGTTGCCTGTCGGTACCCAAGGCGCCCGAGCTGCCGGGCATCGAACGCTTTGCCGGCGCCACCTATCTGACCGCCGCCTGGCCGAAGGACGGTGTCGACTTCACCGGCCTTCGCGTGGGCGTGATCGGCACCGGTTCCACGGCCATCCAGGTGATCCCGCAGGTGGCCCGCCAGGCCAAACACCTGACGGTGTTCCAGCGCACCGCCAACTTCAGCGTGCCGGCGCGCAACGGCCCGCTGCCGGCGGCCGAACAGCAGCGCATCAAGGCCGGTTACCCGGATCGCCGCGCGCTGAGCCGCCGATCGCTGTTCGGAATTCCCGTCGCGGTACCGGAGGCGCCGCGGCGCACGCGCGACATTCCGCCCGCCGAGCTGAATCAGACGCTCGAAACGCTGTGGGCACAGGGCGGCGCCATGAGTCTGCTGGCCGCCGCGCCGGACGTGCTGGTGGACCCGGAGGCCAACGCGCGGGTGGCCGAGTTCGTGCGCCGCAAGATCCGCGCCACGGTCAAGGATCCCGACCTTGCCGAGCGGCTGTGCCCGAGCACGCATCCGCTGGGCACCAAGCGCCTGTGCCTGGACACCGAGTACTACGAGACCTTCAACCGCGACAACGTGACGCTGGTCGACCTGCGCGCCACGCCGATCGAGACGCTCACCGAGCACGGCCTGCGCACGCGCGAGGCCGAATACCGGCTCGATGCGCTGATCTTCGCCACCGGCTTCGATGCCATGACCGGCGCCCTGCTGGCCGTGGACATCCGCGGGCGCAACGGCCGCAGCCTGCGCGAGGCATGGGCGGACGGCCCGCACACCTACCTGGGCCTGGCCAGCGCCGGCTTCCCGAACCTGTTCCTGATCACCGGACCGCAAAGTCCGTCGGTATTCACCAACATGGTGATGTCCATCGAGCAGCACGTGGACTGGATTGCCGACTGTCTTGCCTACCTGCGTGCCCGCGGCATCCGCTGCATCGAGGTCAGCGCCCCGGCGCAGGCGCAGTGGGAGGCGCACGTCGCGGCGGTGGCCGACGCCACGCTCATGCCGCAGGCCGATTCCTGGTACGTCGGCGCCAATGTGCCCGGCAAGCCGCGCGTGTTCATGGCCTACCTCGGTGGCCTCGGACCGTACCGGCAGCGCTGCGATGAGGTGGCGGCGCAGGGCTATGCCGGCTTCGAGCTCACGCCGGCGGCGGCCACGGTTTGATGAGCGGCTGAAAACGGGCATTCTTGCCGTCCTTCTCGACACGTCCCGCGACCAAGGAGGCGCCATGGATCTGCAACTCACCGGCAAGCGCGCGCTGGTCACCGGCAGCACCGCCGGCATCGGTTACGCCATCGCCGTCAGCCTGGCGCGCGAGGGCGCGCAGGTCATCATCACCGGCCGCACACAGGCCGGCGTGGACGCGGCGCTGGGCAGCCTGCTGGCCGATACCGGCGTGTCGGGGCTGGGCTTTGCCGGCGATCTGGGCGAGGCGGCGGTGTGCACGGCGCTGGCGGCGGCTTACCCGGACGTGGACATCCTGGTCAACAACCTCGGCATCTTCGATGCCAAACCCTTCGAGGACATTCCGGACGCCGACTGGCTGCGTTTTTTCGAGGTCAACGTGATGGCCGGCGTGCGCCTGGCGCGGGCCTGCCTGCCGGCCATGCGGCGGCGCGACTGGGGGCGCATCGTGTTCGTTTCGAGCGAGAGCGCCATCAACATTCCGGCCGAGATGGTGCACTACGGCATGACCAAGACCGCCCAGCTGGCCGTCTCGCGCGGCCTGGCCGAGTCGCTGGCCGGCACCGGCATCACCGTCAACAGCGTGCTGCCGGGGCCGACCCGCTCGCGCGGCGTGGTGGGCTTCCTCGAAAAGATGGCCGCCGAGGCCGGCCAGCCGGTGGCCGACATCGAGCGCGAGTTCTTCAACCGTGCCCGGCCGAGCTCGCTGATCCGGCGTTTTGCCGAGCCCTCCGAGGTGGCGGCGCTGGTCACCTACGTGGTCAGTCCGCTGGCCTCTGCCACCACCGGCGCCGCGCTGCGGGTCGATGGCGGCATCGTGCGCAATCCGTTCTGAGGCGCCGCGGCGCGCCGCTCAGCTGCGTCCCCAGCGCCGGTAGCGCCACTGCCAAAAGGCGGGATGGGCGCGGATTTCGGCCTCCGCCAGGCGATACAGGGTCTGCAGGGTCGGGTCGTCCTCGCGCAGTGTGCCGGCCGGCGCCGGCAGCGGCGGGTGGATCACCACTTCGTGCAGTTCCGGATGCAGGAACACCGGCACGATCGGCGCCCGCGCCCGGCGCGCCAGCACCAGCGGCCCGGCCGGCATCGGCACGCGCTTGCCCAGGAACTCGATCTGGATGCCGCCGTCGTTCTTGACGCCCTGGTCCAGGTAGATCATTACCAACCGGCCGCGGCGCAGGGCGTCGAGCACGCGCGGCGCGGCAGCCTGGTCGCGCTCGATGCGGATCGCTTCTATCCCCAAGCGCTGCAGCGCTCCGATGTAGTAGCCCGGCGGCACCTGGCGCGCCTCGCGGATGACGATGGTGACCGGGTAGCCGGCCTGCGCCAACCACAGCGGCACCTTGCTGAAATGTCCCAGGTGCAGGCCCACGCCCAGCACGCCGCGCCCGCCGGCCAGGGCCCGATCCAGATGCTCGCGGCCGTGGGCCGTGATCGGCCCCAGGAACTGCGCCAGCTCGAGCCTGCCGTCGACCATCTGCAGGAACTCGAGCGCGCCGACGCTGGCGTCGCACAGCGATTCGCGGGCGATGGCGGGCAGTTGCGCCTCTGGCCGCCCCGGCAGGGCCAGACGCAGATTGGCAAGATCGCGTCGCCGCTGGGCCGGGCGCAGGGCGTAGTTGAGCCCGCCAACGAAGCGCCCGACCCGGCGCGTGGTCAGCGGACGGCTGGCCAGTGCACGCGCCACGGCGCGCAGCAGGCGAAACACGCCGCGCCGCCAGACGCGCCGCAGCGGCAGCCACACGCGCTTGCGCAGCGTGGCCATCAGCTGACCGGCTCGCCGGCCGGGTGCAGGGTGCCTTTGGCGATATGGAAGACGTGGTCGGAAACGTCCAGCAGCGCCGGCCGGTGGGTGATGGCCAGCAGCGTATAGCGGCCCTTCAATTCGCGCAGCGTGTCGCGCACGGCCATCTCGGCGGCGGCGTCCAGCGCCGAGGTCGGCTCGTCCAGGATCAGCAGCGCCGGCTGGTGGATCAGCGCGCGAGCGATGGCGATGCGCTGGCGCTGCCCGCCGGACAGCTTGCCGCCGCGTTCGCCGACCGGCGTGTCCAGGCCCTGTTCCAGGGTCGCCACGAAGTCCCAGGCGCCGGCCTGGCGCAGCGCGCGTTCGGCGTCTTCACGGCCGAGCGCCGGATCGCCCAGCGTCACGTTCACCAACACACTGTCGTGCAGCAGCAGCGTGTCCTGCGGCACGTAGCCGATCATGCGCCGCCAGGCGCGCCGGTCCAGCGTCTCCAGGGGCACGCCGTCGATCAGCACCTGCCCGGACTGCGGCTGCAGCAGGCCGATGACGATGTCCACCAGCGTGGTCTTGCCGGCGCCGGACGGACCGATCAGGGTGGTCAGTTGCCGGGCCGGGATGTTCAGGTCGACGCCGTCCAGCACGGCCCGCTCGCCGTAGGCGAAGCGCACCCCGCGCAACTCGATGCCGCGTTCCAGGCGCGGCGTTGCGCCGCCGGCCGGCGGCTCCGCCGCCGACTGCGCCCGCTCGATCGCCGCGAGCATGCGCCAGTAGGCGGTGCCGGAGGCCACCATGGCCTGGTACTGGCGCTGCGTCTTGCTGAAATAGCCGAGCACCCGCGCCAGCAGAAAGATCACCACCATCACCGAGGCCAGCGACAGGCCCAGATGCTGGATGGCCAGATACAGCCCGCCGGCCGTCAGCGAGGCAAACAACGGGTCCTGCACCGCCGGCAGGGCCTCCTTGGCGATCACTTGCCGGCGCAGGGCCTTGTCGATCTGCCGCGTCTGGGCGGCCAGGATGCCGTCGGCGAGATCCTCGCGCCCCATGGCCTTCAGCGGCTTGACCGACTGCAGCACGTCCGTGAGGTAGATCACCAGCTGCGCGGTGAGCTTATGCTGGCGTCTGGAGGCGCGGCGCGCGCGGCGTACCAGTCCGCCCATGGCGCCCATCAGCAGGCCGCCCAGCAGCAGCGCCGCCAGCGTCGCCTGCCAGGACACCATCATCGCCAGCGCCGAGTAGATGAGCGCCTGCACCAGTACGGCCATCATCTGCGCCGCGCAGAAATAGGCGTTGGCCGCCTGGTTCGCCTCGCCGGATATGGCGTTCGACAGCGCGCCGATCGGCGTGTGCAGGTAGTACTCCCAGCGGCTCGACAGCGCCGCGCGCAACAGGCGTTGGCGCAGGTCGGTCGCCACGCGTGCCATGGTGTAGCCCACCTGGGCGTTGGCGGCCAGGGTCATCACCGCCTTTACCACCATGGCAATCACCATCAGGGCCAGCAGCGGTCCGAGCCGCGGCGGGATACCCAACATGGCCAGAAACCGCGTCACCTGCTGCGCCGGCAGCGGCTGACCGGCACCGTCATCCGCCACCGTCACCAGCATGGTCAGCAGCGAGGACAGGCCCAGTCCGTCCAGCAGCCCGGCCAGCAACAGCGACAGCAGCGTCAGCAGGCTGCGGCCAGGATAGGCGCGGGCCAAGTGCAGCAGCAGGCGCATGGCTCAGCGTGTCCTTTGCACCGCCGCCGGCCGGTAGCCGGCGGCAACGCGGTAATAGAGGTGGCGAATCACTTGCCCGCGCCAGTGGATGATCTGTTCCTGGATCGGGCCGACATCGACCAGCGCAGCCTCGACCGAAGGGTCTTCCAGATCCTTGCGCTCGAAATCGACCAGCAGCACCGGCCGTGTGCCGTCACTTTGGTCGTCGAACCAGTACTCGAACATCGCCCCGCCGCGCCCGACGATGTTGCGCGAGGTGATGTTGTCGCGCCGGCCGTCGGTGTCGTAAAAGGCCAGACCCGCCGCGATCGACCACTTGCTCATGCCGGCCACCAGCGGTCGCCGGCCGGTGTCGCGTTCCACCTGTTGTTCGAGCTGGTGCACCGCCGCAGCCGCCTCGCGCCAGGCCAGGTAATCGACGTTGCGGCTCGGGTACGGCACGCCCGGCAGGCCGAACACGATGTACACCGCTGTGCTCGCGTAGATCGCGCCCAGCAGGTACAGCGTGGGTCGCCAGGCGCGCGCGAGGAAACGCCCCAGCCGGTCAGCGGGCGCCGCCGGCAGCACCAGCGTGGTGGCCAGAAACGGCAGCAGGCCGATGTAGGCCGGCCCGGTCCAGTGAAAGTGCGGGTAGTTGAACAGGCTGAACGCGAAAAAAACGCCAAACGGCACCGCCGCCGTCCACAGCAAAAGGCGCCGGCTGCGCGCGTCTGCCACCGCCTGGGCCCGCCACGCAGGACGGGTGGCGACGCCCCAGGCGGCCAGTGCTCCGGTCGGGAACAGCAGCAGCAGGACGTGCGCCACCAACAAATGGGTGGAGAACTCGTAGTTCTGCTGCACGCGCCGGGTGCTCTGGAAGGCAAACGAAGCCCAGTCGTGAGCCGCGTTCCACGCCAACACCGGCCAGAACAGCGCCAGCGCCAACAGCGCGGCCAGATAGGGCTGCGGGCGGGCCAGCCAGCGCCGGGCCAGCGGGTCGCTCAGCACGAAGCCGGCGGCGCCGGCCGCCAGCAGCACGATCGGATACTTGCCAAGCAGGCCAAGGCCCATCGCCAGGCCGACGCCCAGCCAGGCGCCGCCCTGGTCTCGCACCAGTGCCCGGTGCAGATAAAACACCCCGGCCGACCAGGCCGCCACCAGCGGCGCGTCCGGCGTCATCAGAAAACCGGACAGGAAAAAGCCGGGCAGGGCGCAGCCGAGCAGCACCGCCGCCAGCGCCTGTTCGTGCCCGCCGACCTCCCGCGTCAGGCGGTAGATGTAGACCAGCGCAATCAGTCCGCAGCCGATCGCGCCCAGCCGCACGCCGGCCGGCGTGTTGCCCAGCAGGTGCGTGCCGAGCCAGTTCAGCCACGCCACCAGCGGCGGGTGATCCAGAAAGGCCAGCTCCATCCGCTGCGAGTAGAGCCAGTAATAGGCTTCGTCGACGATCGGATCGAGCAGCGGAAAGAACACCAGCCGCAGGCCGATGAAAAACCCGGCCAGGACCAGCAGACCGCGCGTCGACACGGTGGCTGGCGCGGTCCAGTTCAGGGCAGGGGCGGGTGGGTTCACGGACGGGCTGTGGTGGCAGCAGGGCGCGGCATGATAACGCTGCCGTTTGCGGGATCGGCGCGCCTACCCGCCGGCTCGTCCGCCGGCCCCACGAGCTGAACGAACGATTGCTAAAGGCGCAATCCTGCGTATACTCGAATTCACGGCAAGGCATACCCCGCAGCGCAAGGAGGCGCAACCATGACGAAGGTGGTTTTCGTAGAGGCAAACGGCGCGCGGCACGAGGTGCAGGCCCGCGACGGCCGCTCACTGATGCAGGCGGCGGTGCAAAACGCCGTGCCCGGAATCGATGCCGACTGCGGTGGCAAGTGTCTGTGCGCCACCTGTCACGTCATCCTGCCACCGGACTGGTACGCGCGACTCGGCGGACCGAACCCGCAAGAGCAGGAAATGCTGAACCCGACGCCCGAGCGCACGCCGACCTCGCGCCTGTCCTGCCAGATTCAGGTCTCCGACGCGCTCGAAGGCCTCGTCGTGCAGCTGCCCGCCTTCCAGATGTAGGCAAAGCCAGCCGCCTGCCGATACTCACTCACGGAGGAGAGAGCCATGTTGGATTCGGTAAATCGCCTCAGAATGATCGATGTCGATCCCTACGGCATCCCGCTGGAAGAAATCGACGTCAGCCAGGCCGACCTTTACGAGCACGACGCGCAATGGGGCTTTTTCGAGCGCCTGCGCCGGGAAGCGCCGATGCACTACTGCGCCGACAGCGAGTACGGCCCGTTCTGGTCGGTGACCAAGTTCAACGACATCGCCCACGTCGAGAAAAACCACCAGCTGTTCTCGTCCGAGCCGACCATCACCATCGCCGACCTGCCGGAAGCAATCCCCTTCCAGAGCTTCATCCAGATGGACCCGCCCAAGCATGACGTGCACCGCGCGGCGGTGCAGCCGGTGGTGGCGCCAGCCAACCTGGCCAAGCTCGAGCCGATCATCCGCGAACGGGTCGGCAAGATCCTGGACGAGCTGCCGGTCGGCGAAACCTTCGACTGGGTGGAGCGGGTGTCGATCGAACTGACGACCCAAATGCTGGCGACCCTGTTCGATTTTCCCTTCGAGGAACGGCGCAAGCTCACCTTCTGGTCGGACGCGACCACCGGCGCGCCCGACATCAGCGGCGGCGACTTCATCACCCCCGAGGACCGCGACGTGGCGCTGGCCGACTGCGCCGAACATTTCGTGCGGCTGTGGCACCAGCGGGTCAGCAAGCCGGGTAACGACCTGATCTCCATGCTGGCGCATTCCGAGCGCACCCGAAACATGATCGACTCGCCCATGGAATACCTGGGCAACATCATCCTGCTGATCATCGGCGGCAACGACACCACGCGCAATTCGATCACCGGCGGCGTGCTGGCGCTGAACCAGAACCCGGCCGAGTACGACAAGCTGCGCCGCGACACCACGCTGATCCCGAACATGGTGTCCGAGATCATCCGCTGGCAGACGCCGATCCTTGGCATGCGCCGCCGCGCCACTGTTTGGCAAGCAGGTCCGCAAGCACGACAAGGTCATGATGTGGTACGTGTCCGGCAACCGCGACGACGAGGTGATCGCCGACCCGATGCGCTTCAAGATCGACCGCGAGAACGCCCGGCACCACTTGTCCTTCGGCTTCGGCATTCACCGCTGCATGGGCAACCGCCTGGCGGAAATGCAGCTGCGCGTGTCCTGGGAAGAAATCATGAAGCGCTTCCGCATGGTCGAGGTCGTCGGCGGCCCGGTGCGGGCCAAGTCCAACATCATCCGCGGCTATCGCAGCATGCAGGTGCAGGTCCACCCGTGGTGAGGCGGCGAGGCCGCGTGGTCAGGCGCGTCGCCGCCCGGGCGCGCACCGCGCCGAAAAAACCTGTATGCTGCAGCCCGCAATGTTTGATTGCTTGTCTGGTCAGTGAGTGTGCGTTTGCTTCTTGATTGTTCCCGGGCTACCTGCCCAGTGGCCGCTTTTCTCGCCAACGAACCCGCCGCGGTTCGCCTGTCCGGCGTTCGAAAAGGCGCGTGTCTGAACAAAACCCTGCCTTGCGTGCCTGGCGCCTGCTGCGCCCGGCATTCTGTCGCCTCCCGACGACCCCCTTCCACGGACCTGTAGTCCGTACCGTCTGTCGCCCGCCTGCCGTCCAGAGTGCCCCGTGGCCAAGCCAAACTACTCGTTCGAGAAACGTCAGCGCGAGCTGGCGAAGAGCAAGAAAAAAGAAGAAAAGAACCTGCGCAAGCTCGCCAAGAGTTCCGCGCAAGGGGATGTGTCGGCGCAGTCGCCG
>LNAP01006000.1_pt1 | contig 14106 bp, 11 predicted proteins | sample 602601 | NCBI WGS metagenome assembly LNAP01 (sample SAMN02440304, study PRJNA202911) | soil metagenome | biome: Subtropical and temperate rainforests or woodlands; isolation source: soil samples (1 kg each in a 20% v/v slurry with milli Q water) were... ...
GCACGTGCAGGAGTTCTGCCGCTTCATGACGCTGATCGGCGTGCGCATCGAGGGCATCGGCACCTCGCGGCTCACCGTGCACGGCGGCAGCGCGCTGCGGGGCGGCGAGTTCCGCTTTGACGAGGACTTCCACGAGATCACCACCTTTCTCGCGCTGGGGGCCATCACCGGCGGCGACTGGCAGGCGGCGCTGGAGGAGGATTTCCGCGTGCTGGCCGAGTCGCGGCCGACCGCGGTCAACCTGTTCTGGGCGCTGGATCGCATGCGCGAGCGCCTCAATCGCCTGGCCGACTGCGACGACGTGCTCGCCGCGCTGGAGGCCGAGGCCGTCGGCATCCACGCCAGCGACCGCGAGGCCAACCTGACCATGGCCCAGCTCGGCGTCGAGCTGATCCGCCGCCACAACAGCCACCCGCAGAAGCTGCTGACCCACTGCAACACCGGCGCCCTGGCCACCGGCGGCTTCGGCACCGCGCTGGGGGTGATCCGCGCCGCGCACCTCGCCGGTCTGGTCGAGCGGGTATTCGCCGACGAGACCCGCCCCTGGTTGCAGGGTGCCCGGCTGACCGCCTGGGAGCTGGCCGGCGAGGGCATTCCGGTGAGCCTGAACGCCGACGCCGCTGCCGCGCACCTGATGAAGACCGAGGGCATCGCCTGGGTGATCGTCGGCGCCGACCGCATCACCGCCAACGGCGACGTGGCCAACAAGATCGGCACCTACCAGCTGGCGGTCAACGCCATGCACCATGGGGTGCGTTTCATGGTGGTGGCGCCCAGCTCGACCATCGACATGAACCTGGAGAGCGGCGACGACATCCCGATCGAGGAGCGCGATGGCCGCGAACTGCTGGAAATCGGCGGCCAGCGCGTGGCGGCGGACGTGCATGCGGTCAACCCGGTGTTCGACGTCACGCCGGCCGACCTGATCGATGCCATCGTCACCGAAAAGGGTGTGGTCGAGCGCCCGGATGCGGAAAAGATGAAGCAGCTGATGTGCCGCAAGCGCCTGCACTGATCGCCGGGCTGCAGTGCGCCGGTTGACTGCGTCACAGCCCTGGCCGAGGCGCCGGACTGCCGTGTGCCGGGGCAGGTGGTTGTGATAAGCTCCGGCGGTTTATAGAGGCCCGCAAGGGCCTTCCGGATCGCGCGTTCGGGCTGCCTCTGGCAGTCCGCGCCTAGAACTAAGGAACCAGGCTTCTCATGGGCGAACTGGCCAAAGAAATCATCCCGGTCAATATCGAAGACGAGCTGAAACAGTCGTACCTGGACTACGCAATGAGCGTGATCGTCGGGCGCGCCCTGCCGGACGCGCGCGACGGCCTCAAGCCGGTGCACCGGCGCGTGCTGTTCGCGATGAGCGAGCTGGGCAACGACTGGAACAAGCCGTACAAGAAATCCGCCCGTGTGGTCGGTGACGTCATCGGTAAGTATCACCCGCACGGCGACACCGCGGTGTACGACACCATCGTGCGCATGGCCCAGCCGTTCTCGCTGCGCTACATGCTGGTCGACGGCCAGGGCAACTTCGGTTCGGTGGACGGCGACAGCGCCGCCGCCATGCGTTACACCGAAGTGCGCATGGCCAAGCTGGCCCACGAACTGCTGGCCGACCTCGACAAGGAAACCGTCGACTGGGTGCCCAACTACGACGGCACCGAGCAGATCCCGGCGGTCATGCCGACCAAGATCCCCAACCTGCTGGTCAACGGCTCGTCGGGCATCGCCGTGGGCATGGCCACCAACATCCCGCCGCACAACCTGAGCGAAGTGATCGACGGCTGCCTGGCGCTGATCGACAACGGCGAGCTGACCGTCGACGAGCTGATGCAGTACATCCCCGGCCCGGACTTCCCCACCGCGGGGATCATCAACGGTCGCGCCGGCATCATCGAGGCCTATCGCACCGGCCGCGGGCGCGTCGTCATGCGGGCCCGCGTCGAGGTCGAGGACATCGACAAGGTCGGCGGCCGCCAGCAGCTGGTGGTCACCGAGCTGCCCTACCAGCTGAACAAGGCGCGGCTGATCGAGAAGATCGCCGAGCTGGTCAAGGAGAAGAAGCTCGAGGGCATCAGCGAGCTGCGCGACGAGTCGGACAAGGACGGCATGCGCGTGGTCATCGAGCTGCGCCGCGGCGAAGTGCCGGAGGTGGTGCTCAACAACCTCTATGCGCAGACCCAGATGCAGAGCGTGTTCGGCATCAACGTGGTGGCGCTGGTCGACGGCCAGCCGCGCACGCTGAACCTCAAGGACATGCTCGAGGTGTTCGTCCGTCACCGCCGCGAAGTGGTGACCCGGCGCACCGTGTACGAGCTGCGCAAGGCGCGCGAGCGCGGCCACATCCTCGAAGGCCAGGCGGTGGCGCTGTCCAACATCGACCCGGTGATCGAACTGATCAAGCAGTCGCCGACCCCGGCCGAGGCCAAGGAGCGTTTGATCGCCACCGCCTGGGAATCCAGCGCGGTGGAAGCCATGGTCGAGCGCGCCGGCGCCGACTCCTGCCGCCCGGACGACCTCGATCCGCAGTACGGCCTGCGCGAGGGTAAGTACTACCTGTCGCCGGAGCAGGCCCAGGCCATCCTCGAGCTGCGCCTGCACCGCCTGACCGGTCTGGAGCACGAGAAGCTGCTGGCCGAGTACCAGGAGATCCTCACTCAGATCGGCGAGCTGATCCGCATCCTGAGCAATCCCGTGCGCCTGATGGAAGTCATCCGCGAGGAGCTGGAGAAGGTCAAGGCCGACTTCGGCGATGCGCGGCGCACCGAGATCGTCGCCTCCCAGGTCGATCTGACCATCGCCGACCTGATCACCGAAGAAGAGCGCGTGGTGACCATCTCCCACGGCGGCTACGCCAAGTCCCAGCCGCTGGCCGCCTACCAGGCGCAGCGCCGCGGCGGCCGCGGCAAGTCGGCCTCCGGGGTGAAGGACGAGGACTACATCGAGCACCTGCTGGTCGCCAACAGCCACGCCACCCTGCTGCTGTTCTCCAGCAAGGGCAAGGTCTACTGGCTGCGCACCTTCGAGATTCCCGAGGCTTCGCGCACCGCGCGTGGCCGGCCGCTGGTCAACCTGCTGCCGCTGGACGAGGGCGAGCGCATCACCGCGATGCTGCAGGTCGACCTCGAGGCGCTGCGCGCCCAGGCGCCGGAAGGCGACGAGGAGCTGGACGACAGCGAAGGCCTGGTGATCGAGGGCGAGCTGGTCGAGGCGGAAAGCGCCGAGGACAGCGATGCCGAGGTCGCCGACGACGAGCAGGACGAGCCGACCGGCGCCTACATCTTCATGGCCACCGCCTTCGGTACCGTGAAGAAGACCCCGCTGGTGCAGTTCAGCAAGCCGCGCAGTTCGGGCCTGATCGCCCTGAAGCTGGAAGAGGGCGACACCCTGATCGCCGCCGCCATCACCGATGGCGCCAAGGAGGTCATGCTGTTCTCCGACGGCGGCAAGGTGATCCGCTTCAAGGAGAAGCATGTGCGCACCATGGGCCGTACCGCCCGCGGCGTGCGTGGCATGCGTCTGGGCGAGGGCCAGCAGCTGATTTCCATGCTGATCCCCGAGGCGCAGGCGCAGATCCTCACCGCTTCCGAGCGCGGCTACGGCAAGCGCACCGCCATCGAGGAGTTCCCGCAGCGCGGCCGCGGCGGCCAGGGCGTGATCGCCATGGTCAGCAACGAGCGCAATGGCAAGCTGGTCGGCGCCATCCAGGTGCAGGACGGCGAGGAGATCATGCTGATCTCCGACCAGGGCACCCTGGTGCGTACCCGTGTCGACGAAGTGTCCTCGCTGTCGCGCAACACCCAGGGCGTGACCCTGATCAAGCTGGCCAGCGACGAGACCCTGGTCGGCCTGGAGCGCGTGCAGGAGCCGTCGGACAACGGTGAGGACGAGGCGCTGGACGACGAGCACGCGGACAGTGCGGTCGACACCGGCGCAGAAGTGGCGGCGGCCGACGAGAGCGCGCCGCAGGCCGGCGAAGAGTAAGCCATCGCAGGCGGGATGCGTCCCGCCTGCCGTCGCAGCAAGATCGGCGAAGGACGTACGGCGTCCCTTGCCCAACAACTGAGAGTGGATGTGAGCATGCGAGCCCATAATTTCTGCGCCGGCCCGGCCGCGCTGCCCGAAGCCGTTCTGCACAAGGCCCAGGCCGAACTTCTCGACTGGCACGGCAAGGGCCTGTCGATCATGGAGATGAGCCACCGCAGCGACGACTACGTCGCCGTCGCCGAGAAGGCCGAGCAGGACCTGCGCGACCTGCTGGCCATTCCGTCGAACTACAAGGTGCTGTTCCTGCAGGGCGGCGCCAGCCAGCAGTTCGCCCAGATCCCGCTGAACCTGCTGCCCGAAGACGGCATCGCCGACTACGTCGACACCGGCATCTGGTCGAAGAAGGCCCTCGAGGAGGCGCGCCGCTTCGGCAACGTCAACGTCGCCGCCAGCGCCAAGGCCTACGACTACTTCGCCATTCCCGGGCAGAACGACTGGCAGCTGTCGAAGAACGCCGCCTACCTGCACTACGCCAGCAACGAGACCATCGGTGGTCTGCAGTTCGACTGGGTGCCGGACCTCGGCGACGTGCCGCTGGTGGTCGACATGTCCTCGGACATCCTCTCCCGGCCGATCGACGTGTCGCAGTTCGGCCTGATCTACGCCGGCGCGCAGAAGAACATCGGCCCCAGTGGCCTGGTGGTGGTGATCGTCCGCGAGGACCTGCTCGGCAAGGCGCGCAGCATCTGCCCGACCATGCTCGACTACAAGGTCGCCGCCGACAACGGCTCGATGTACAACACCCCGGCGACCTTCTCCTGGTACCTGTCCGGCCTGGTGTTCGAGTGGCTGAAGGAGCAGGGCGGCGTCGAGGAAATGGAGCGGCGCAACCGCATCAAGCAGGAGCTGCTGTACGGCGCCATCGACGCCAGCGAGTTCTACACCAACCCGATCGCCAAGAACGCCCGCTCGTGGATGAACGTGCCGTTCCGCCTGGCCGACGAGAAGCTGGACAAGGCTTTCCTCGCCGGCGCCGAGGCGCGCGGCCTGCTCAACCTCAAGGGCCATCGTTCGGTCGGCGGCATGCGTGCCTCCATCTACAACGCGGTCGGTCTGGACGCGGTGCAGGCGCTGGTCGGCTACATGGCCGAATTCGAGAAGGAGCACGGCTGATGTCCGAAAAGGAGCAGTTGCAGGCCCTGCGCGTGCGCATCGACAGCCTTGACGAGCAGATTCTCGGCCTGATCAGCGAGCGCGCGCGCTGCGCCGAGGAAGTGGCGCGGGTGAAGATGGCCGCGCTGCAGCCTGGCGAGAAGCCGGTGTTCTACCGTCCCGAGCGCGAAGCCTGGGTGCTCAAGCACATCATGGAGCTCAATCAGGGGCCGCTCGGCAACGAGGAAGTGGCGCGCCTGTTCCGCGAGATCATGTCGTCCTGCCTGGCCCTCGAGCACCCGCTCAAGGTCGCCTACCTCGGCCCGGAAGGCACCTTCACCCAGGCCGCGGCGCTCAAGCACTTCGGCAATGCGGTGATCAGCCAGCCGATGGCGGCGATCGACGAGGTGTTCCGCGAAGTGGCCGCCGGCGCGGTCAACTTCGGCGTGGTGCCGGTGGAAAACTCCACCGAGGGGGCGGTCAACCACACCCTCGACAGCTTCCTCGAGCACGATCTGGTGATCTGCGGCGAGGTGGAGCTGCGCATCCACCACCACCTGCTGGTCGGCGAGAACACCAAGACCGACAAGATTTCGCGCATCTATTCCCACGCCCAGTCGCTGGCGCAGTGCCGCAAGTGGCTGGACGCGCACTACCCGAACGTCGAGCGCGTCGCGGTATCCAGCAACGCCGATGCCGCCAAGCGGGTGAAGAGCGAGTGGAACAGCGCGGCGATCGCCGGCGACATGGCCGCCCAGCTGTATGGGCTGACCAAGCTGGCCGAGAAGATCGAGGATCGCCCGGACAACTCCACGCGCTTTTTGATCATCGGTAATCAGGAAGTCCCGCCGACTGGCGACGACAAGACCTCGATCATCGTCTCCACCAACAACAAGCCCGGCGCGCTGCACGACCTGCTGGTGCCGTTCCAGGCCCGCGGCATCGACCTGACCCGCATCGAGACCCGCCCGTCGCGCAGCGGCAAGTGGACCTACGTGTTCTTCATCGACTTCGTCGGCCACCAGCAGGACCCGCAGGTCAAGGACGTGCTGGAGCAGATCAGCCAGGAATCCGTGGCCGTCAAGGTGCTCGGCTCCTACCCCAACGCCGTACTGTAAACCGCGTCTGCGCCGGTCCGGGTCGCCCTTGCCCCGCGGCCGGCGATCCTTGCCGGAGACAAATCGATGAGCTGTGATTTCCTCGCCCTGGCCGTGCCGGGTGTGCAGAAGCTGTCCCCCTACGTGCCGGGCAAGCCGGTCGACGAGCTGGCCCGCGAGCTGAGCCTCGATCCGGCCGGCATCGTCAAGCTGGCCAGCAACGAGAACCCGCTGGGCCCGTCGCCCAAGGCGCTGGAGGCGATCCGTGCCGAGCTGGGCGACATCACCCGCTACCCGGATGGCAGCGGCTACCAGCTCAAGGCCAAGCTGGCCGCGCGCTTCGGGCTGAGCCCGGCGCAGATCACCCTGGGCAATGGCTCCAACGACATCCTCGACCTGGTCGCCCGCGCCTGGCTGGCGCCGGGGCTGAACGCGGTATTCAGCCAGTACGCCTTCGCCGTCTACCCGATTTCCACCCAGGCGGTCGGCGCCGAGGGCCGCGCCGTGCCGGCCAAGGACTACGGCCACGACCTCGAGGCCATGCTGGCGGCCATCGACGCCAACACCCGCGTGGTGTTCATCGCCAACCCCAACAACCCGACCGGCACCTGGTTCGGCCCGGACGCCCTGGAGTCCTTCCTGTCGCGCGTGCCGGCCCATGTGCTGGTGGTGCTCGACGAGGCCTACATCGAGTTTGCCGAGGGCGACGAGCTGCCCAACGGCCTCGAGTACCTCGCCCGTTACCCGAACCTGCTGGTCTCGCGCACCCTGTGCAAGGCCTACGGCCTGGCCGGCCTGCGCGTCGGCTATTCCGCCTCCTCGCCGCAGGTGGCCGACGTGCTCAACCGCGTGCGCCAGCCGTTCAACGTCAACAGCCTGGCCCTGGTCGCCGCCTGCGCCGCGCTGGACGATGCCGACTACCTGGCCGCAGGCCGGCGCAACAACGTTGCCGGCATGGCCCAGCTGGAAGCCGGCTTCCGCGCACTGGGTCTCAAGTGGATTCCGAGCAAGGGCAACTTCATCGCCGTCGACTTCGGTCGCGATGCCGCGCCGATCAACCAGGCGCTGCTGCAGGAGGGCGTGATCGTGCGTCCGGTGGCCGGCTACGGCATGCCGACCTTCCTGCGCGTGTCCATCGGCCTGCCGGCGGAGAACCAGCGCTTCCTCGAGGCGCTGGCCAAGGTGCTCGGCCGTGGCTGAGCCAGGACGTGCGCCCCTCGTCGGCCGCCTGGTGGTGGTCGGCCTCGGCCTGATCGGCGGCTCCTTCGCCAAGGGCCTGCGCCAGCAGGGCCTGTGCCGCGAGGTGGTGGGTGTCGATCTGGATGCCGAGTCGCGTCGCCTGGCGGTGCAGCTGGGCGTGGTCGACCGCTGCGAAAGCGAGCTGGCCACGGCCTGCGTCGGCGCCGACGTAATCATGCTGGCGGTGCCGATCCTGGCCATGGAGAAGGTGCTGGCGCAGCTGGCCGCTCTTGACCTGGGCGATGCCGTGCTCACTGACGTCGGCAGCGCCAAGGGCAACGTGGTGCGCGCCGCACGCCAGGTGCTCGGCGCGCATATCGCCCGTTTCGTGCCCGGCCATCCGATCGCCGGCTCCGAGCAGAGCGGGGTGGAGGCGGCCAACGGCGCGCTGTACCGCCGGCACAAGGTGATTCTCACCCCGCTGGCCGAGACCGATGCGCAGGCGCTGGCGCTGGTCGACCGCCTGTGGCGCGCGCTGGGCGCCGACGTCGAGCACATGGCCGTCGAGCACCACGACGAGGTGCTCGCTGCCACCAGCCACCTGCCGCACCTGCTGGCCTTCGGCCTGGTCGACTCGCTGGCCCACCAGAGCGAGAATCTGGAGATCTTCCGCTACGCTGCCGGCGGCTTTCGCGACTTCACCCGCATCGCCGGCAGCGATCCGGTGATGTGGCACGACATCTTCCTCGCCAACCGCGAGGCGGTACTGCGCATTCTCGACCGTTATCGCAGCGACCTCGACGGCCTGCGCGAAGCGATCGACCATGGAGACGGGCATCATCTGCTGGGCGTATTCACCCGCGCCCGCGTCGCCCGTGAGCATTTCAGCAAAATTCTGGCCCAACGGGCCTATGTGGACGCCATGCATTCCAACGACCTGATCTTCCTGGCCCAACCGGGCGGCAGCCTGAGCGGACGGATTCGCGTCCCGGGCGACAAGTCCATCTCCCACCGCTCGATCATGCTCGGCTCGCTGGCCGAGGGCACCACCGAGGTGGAGGGCTTCCTCGAGGGCGAGGACGCCCTGGCCACCATCCAGGCCTTCCGCGACATGGGCGTGGTCATCGAGGGCCCGCACCACGGCCGCGTCACCGTGCACGGCGTCGGCCTGCACGGCCTCAGGGCGCCGGCCGGCCCGCTGTACATGGGCAACTCCGGCACCTCCATGCGCCTGCTCTCCGGCCTGCTCGCCGCCCAGCCGTTCGACACCGTGCTGACCGGCGACCCGTCGCTGTCCAAGCGGCCGATGAACCGCGTGGCCAAGCCGCTGCGCGAGATGGGCGCGGTGATCGAGACCGGCCCCGAAGGCCGTCCGCCGCTGAACATCAAAGGCGGCCAGCGCCTGACCGGCATGCACTACCAGATGCCGATGGCCAGCGCCCAGGTCAAGTCCTGCCTGCTGCTGGCCGGCCTGTACGCCGCCGGCGAGACCGCGGTGACCGAGCCGGCGCCGACCCGCGACCACACCGAGCGCATGCTGCGCGGCTTCGGCTATCCGGTCGAGGTGCACGGTGCCACCGCCAAGGTGGAAAGCGGCCACAAGCTCTCCGCCACCCACATCGAGGTGCCGGCGGACATTTCCTCGGCGGCCTTCTTCCTGGTGGCGGCGAGCATCGCCGAGAACTCCGAACTGGTGCTCGAGCACGTCGGCATCAACCCGACCCGCACCGGGGTGATCGACATCCTCAAGCTGATGGGCGGTGACATCACCCTGGAGAACCAGCGCATCGTCGGCGGCGAGCCGGTGGCCGATCTGCGCGTGCGCAGTGCCAAGCTCAAGGGCATCGAGATTCCCGAGGATCTGGTGCCGCTGGCCATCGACGAGTTCCCGGTGCTGTTCGTCGCCGCCGCCTGTGCCGAGGGCCGCACCGTGCTGCGCGGCGCCGAGGAGCTGCGGGTCAAGGAGTCCGACCGCATCCAGGTGATGGCCGACGGCCTCCAGGCCTGCGGCGTCAAGGCCGAGCCGACGCCGGACGGCATCGTCATCGACGGCGGCCCGATCGGCGGCGGCGAAGTGTGGGCGCACGGCGACCACCGCATCGCCATGTCGTTCAGCGTCGCCTCGCTGCGCGCTAGCGCGCCGATCCGCATCCACGACTGCGCCAACGTGGCCACCTCGTTCCCCAACTTCCTCGCCCTGTGTGCCGAGGTCGGCGTGCGCGTGGCCAAGGAGGAACAGCAATGACCCGCCTGGCTCCGGTCGTCACCATCGACGGGCCGAGCGGCTCGGGCAAGGGCACGGTGTGCAGTCGGCTGGCGCGCCAGCTGGGCTGGCACCTGCTCGACTCCGGTGCGCTGTATCGCCTGCTGGCGCTGGCCGCCGGTCGCCATGGCATCGCCCTGGACAACGAAACCGCGCTGGAGACCCTGGCGGCCAACCTGGACGTGCAGTTCATCGCCGCCCAGGAAGGCCTGCACGGCCAGCGCATCCTCCTCGAGGGTGAGGAGGTCGGCGACGAGCTGCGTACCGAGCAGGCCGGCGCCGGCGCCTCGCAGGTCGCCGTGCTGCCGGGCGTGCGCAGCGCGCTGCTGCAGCGCCAGCGCGATTTTCGCGTCGACCCCGGCCTGGTGGCCGACGGCCGCGACATGGGTACCGTGGTATTTGCCGACGCGCCGCTGAAGATTTTCCTCACCGCGAGCGCCGAGGAGCGTGCCCGTCGGCGCTACCTGCAGTTGAAGGACAAGGTATCCGGTGTTAATCTGACAAGTCTGCTAGAAGAGATCCGTGCACGCGACGAGCGTGACATGCAGCGATCAGTGGCTCCGCTGAAGCCGGCGTCCGACGCCATCCTGCTGGACTCCACTGAACTCTCGATCGAGCAGGTACTGGAACGCATCCTCGCCGAACTCGCCCTGCGCGATCTGGTGGGATGACCCAGATGAGGTGGACGGGAAACCAGTCCCATTGCCGCCCGCCTCCATATGACAACGAACCCGTACCGACTGGGGTGCGGATCGGGCATATTTCCTGTGCCCTTGATCAACAGGTATGAACATGAGCGAAAGCTTCGCAGAACTTTTTGAAGAAAGCCTGAAATCCCTCGACATGCAGCCGGGTGCCATCATCACCGGCATCGTGGTCGACATCGACGGTGACTGGGTTACCGTGCATGCCGGCCTCAAGTCCGAGGGCGTCGAGCAGTTCTACAACGAGCAGGGCGAACTGACCATCAAGGTCGGTGACGAAGTCCACGTGGCGCTGGACGCCGTGGAAGACGGCTTCGGCGAAACCAAGCTGTCCCGCGAGAAGGCCAAGCGCGCCGAGTCCTGGATCGTTCTGGAAGCTGCGTTCGCTGCCGAAGAAGTGGTCAAGGGCATCATCAACGGCAAGGTCAAGGGCGGCTTCACCGTCGACGTCAACGGCATCCGCGCGTTCCTGCCGGGTTCGCTGGTCGACGTGCGTCCGGTGCGTGACACCACCCACCTGGAAAACAAAGAGCTCGAGTTCAAGGTCATCAAGCTCGACCAGAAGCGCAACAACGTTGTCGTTTCCCGTCGCAGCGTGCTGGAAGCCGAGAACAGCGCCGAGCGCGAAGCTCTGCTGGAATCCCTGCAGGAAGGCCAGCAGGTCAAGGGTATCGTCAAGAACCTCACCGACTACGGTCCTGGGCGGCGTCGATGGTCTGCTGCACATCACCGACATGGCCTGGAAGCGTATCAAGCATCCGTCCGAGATCGTCAACGTTGGCGACGAGATCGACGTCAAGGTGCTGAAGTTCGACCGCGAGCGCAACCGCGTCTCCCTGGGTCTGAAGCAGCTGGGCGAAGATCCGTGGGTCGCCATCAAGGCGCGCTACCCGGAAGGCACCCGCGTTCAGGCGCGCGTTACCAACCTCACCGACTACGGCTGCTTCGCAGAGCTGGAAGAAGGCGTCGAGGGTCTGGTACACGTGTCCGAAATGGACTGGACCAACAAGAACATCCACCCGTCGAAGGTCGTCAACGTCGGCGACGAAGTGGAAGTCATGGTTCTGGACATCGACGAAGAGCGTCGTCGTATCTCCCTCGGCATCAAGCAGTGCAAGCCGAACCCGTGGGAAGAGTTCTCCGGCCAGTTCAACAAGGGCGACCGCATCTCCGGCACCATCAAGTCGATCACCGATTTCGGTATCTTCATTGGTCTGGACGGCGGCATCGACGGCCTGGTTCACCTGTCCGACATCTCCTGGAAGAAGAAGCCGTGCGTCGCTTCAAGAAGGGCGACGAGCTGGACACCGTCATCCTGTCGGTCGATCCGGAGCGCGAGCGCATCTCCCTGGGCATCAAGCAGCTGGAAGACGATCCGTTCTCCAACTACGCTGCCCTGAACGAGAAAGGCACCATCGTGCGCGGCACCGTCAAGGAAGTCGACGCCAAGGGCGCCATCATCACCCTGGCTGACGAAGTCGAAGGCGTGCTGAAGGCTTCCGAAATCAGCCGTGACCGCGTTGAAGACGCGCGCAACGTGCTGAAGGAAGGCGAAGAAGTCGAAGCCAAGATCATCAGCGTGGATCGCAAGAGCCGCGTGATCAGCCTGTCCATCAAGTCGAAGGACGTGGCTGAAGAGAAGGAAGCGATGAAGGAACTGCGCAAGCAAGACGTGAGCGTGGGTCCGACCACCATCGGCGACCTGATCAAGGCACAAATGGGCAACCAGAACTAAGTTCTGACTGTTCATGAAAAAGGGCGACTTCGGTCGCCCTTTTTCGTTTCTGGCGATTCTTCCCCGGCGCCCGGACCAGACTCCGTGCGTCCATGGGCGACTTGCCTGTGCGGGGCCGGGCGTTATCATGGCGGCCCTGACTTCCACGGTGAGCCCCCATGTCCGATGCCATCTCTGCCGGTTCCGAACCCAGCGTCCTGTATGCCAAGCTGCTTGGCGAAACCGCAACCATCACCTGGCAGGAGCTGCAGCGCTTCTTCGCCGGCGGCAACGTCCTGCGCGTTGCCGGTGAGCTGGATCTGGTGGCGGTCGCCGAGGCGCTGGCCGAGGATGACGGTGCGAAGGTGCAGCTCTGGCTGACCGCTGGCAGCCTGCGCAAGATGGAAGTGGCCGATGCCGAGGACTACCAGGCGCGCGATCCGCAGCTGTGGGCCGTCGTGGTGGCGCCCTGGGTGCTGGTGCAGGAGCGTGCTGAGGCGCCGTCTTTGCACTGATCCGCTGCCAGCGGGCTGCGCATGAAAGTCGGACTAGACTGATTGCAGTTTCTGCCAAGAGGAATGCAATCATGTTCGAGCCCGGTCACATACACGTCGCCAACCCGGTGGCTGCCTTAGGCCTGCCGACCTACGCCGCCGATCTTTATTACGAAGTGCGCACTGGCGCCAAGGAGGGGCCGGTGGTGCACTTCCGCATGGCGGGCGAGATCGCCGGAAAGCCTTTCGAGGAAGAATTCGAGATGTCCCATGACACCGTGTTCAACTTCGCCAGCACGATGGGGGGGGTTGCTGCCAAGCACGGGATGCCGATCAACCACAGCCCGGTCTTGCGCCACCACAAGGAATTTGACGCCATCTTCAAGGATCTGCGCGCCAAGCTCAAAGTGGCCGTCAACGGGCCGTTGAGCGCCCATGACCCGAACGCAGGGACCTGAGCGCGGCGGCCGCCTGCGGCTAGTGGCTGACCCAGCGCTGCCGTGCCCAGCCGCTCAGTGCATCCACCGCCAGCACCAGCAGCAGCATGGCGAGGATCACCGTGGCGGCCTGGGCCTGCTGGAACAGGCTCAGGCTGACGTAGAGCATCTGGCCGAGGCCGCCGGCGCCGACGAAGCCGAGCACGCTGGCCATGCGGATGTTGTTCTCCCAGCGGTACAGCGAGTAGGCGATCAGCTGCGGCCATACCCCCGGCAGGGTGCCGTAGACGAAGGCGGCGACGTGCCCACCACCGGCTAGGCGGATGGCCTCGGCTGGCTCGGCCGGGGTGTTCTCCAGCGCCTCGGCGAACAGCCGGCCGAGCACGCCAGTGGTGTGCAGGGCCAGGGCCAGGGTGCCGGCATTCGGGCCCAGGCCGGCGGCCAGCACCATCAGCGCTGCCCACACCAGTTCCGGAATCGAACGCAATGCATTGAGCACGAAGCGCGCCAGCGCGGCAGCGGCGCGGCCGCAGCGTCCGGCTGCCGGCAGCGCCAGCAACAGGCCGAGCAGGGCGGCGAGCAGGGTGCCGAGCGCCGACATGGCCAGGGTTTCCAGGCTGGCGCGGCCGATGCTGGCGAGGTGCGCCGCCGAGAAGTCCGCCGGGAAGAAGCCGGCGGCGTAGTCGCCCATCAGCGCCAGCCCCTTGGCGCTGGTCAGTCCCGAGAAGTCCAGGCCGAGCCAGGCGAAGGCGGCGGCGACGGCCAGCAGGATCGCCAGCAGCAGGGCGTAGTTGAGCGCGCGCTTCATGCCAGCCGGCTCCTCAGCAAACGGCTGAGCTGGTCGGCCAGCAGCACCAGGGCGAAGAAGGTCAGCAGCATGCTGGCCACCTCGCCGCCGGCGAACATGCGCATCGACAGGTCGATCTGCTGGCCGAGGCCGCCGGCGCCGACGAAGCCCATCACCACCGAGGCGCGGATCGCGCACTCCCAGCGGTACACCGTGTAGGAGAGCATCTCCGCCGCCGCGTTGGGCAGCACGCCGTAGGCGAACGCCGTCAGGCGCGGGCTGCCGGCGGCGAGCAGGG
>LNAP01003904.1_pt1 | contig 14103 bp, 10 predicted proteins | sample 602601 | NCBI WGS metagenome assembly LNAP01 (sample SAMN02440304, study PRJNA202911) | soil metagenome | biome: Subtropical and temperate rainforests or woodlands; isolation source: soil samples (1 kg each in a 20% v/v slurry with milli Q water) were... ...
CAAACCGCGTCGAGCACGGCCCATCGGAGCCCGAGCCACAGGCCGAGCGCCGCGACCGACAGGACGATGACGCTGAGTGCCGCACGCACCGGCGACGCCCAGAGCGCATCGGCCCGAAGCGCGGGCAGGCCGAACCGATGGCGCAGCCGCAACGGGCCCGTGCCCTCGATGCCGTGGCGATTGACGCGCCGGTTGTAGCGTGCCAGGAAGAAGGCCAGCAGCAGGCTGATGCCGACGTAGAAGCCGGCGGCCAGCGTCATGCCTTCGATCGCGCGCCCAGTCTGCGCGATCATCGTGTTGACGATGGCCATCAGTTCTTGATAACCGATGGCAATGGCCAGCGTGCTGTTCTTGACCAGCATCAGGCATTGGTTGGCGTAAGGCGGCACCGCGACGCGTGCCGCGTACGGGTAGACGATCTGCGCCGCCACCGTGGCGGGCCGCATGCCCAGGGCCGAGGCGGCATCGACCTGACCCGCGGGCACCGACAGCACGGCACCGCGCACGATGTCGGCGATGTAGGCCGCATGGAAGACCGTCAACCCGATCACCAGCGCGGTGAACTCCGGGCTCAGGCTCCAGCCGCCTTGCAGGCCCAGGCCCGCTGCGATCGGCACATCGAGCTGCAGCGGTGGCACGGCGTGCCACGCCAGCGCCAGTGCGACAAAGCCCGAGGCGAGCACAGCGCCCTGCAGCCATCGGGGCTGCCGGCCGGTGCGCCAGAGCACCAGGGCCGTGGCCACGAGGATGACCATCCATCCGCCCGCGCCATGCAGCAAGGGCATCGCGAGGCCGCGGTTGGACAGGAAGACGCCCGGCAGCGGCTGCCACGCCTGGCGCACCGACGGCAGCTGCAGCAGCAGCGCGTACCAAACGAACAATTGCAGCAGCACCGGCGTGTTCCGCACAGGCTCGACCAGCAGTGCCAATGCACGGTGCAACAGCGGATGGCGCGTGAGGCGCAGCAGCCCCAGCACCACGCCGAACACGGTGGCGAGCGGCAGGGCCAAGGCCGCGACCGTCAGCGTGTTGACCACACCGGACAGCACGACACGCAGATAGGTATCGTCCGGCCCGACCGACAACAGGCTTTCGGCGACCTGAAAGCCGGCCCGCTGCCAGAGCAGGCCGAAATCAGGCCCGCTCATGCCGCGAAGCTAGCGCGGCGTCCCTCGGTCTTCACTGAAACGGCGGTGCGTAGAGCAAGCCACCCTTGTTCCACAGGGCGTTGTAGCCGCGCTCGAGCTTGAGCGGCGTCTTCGGGCCGACGTTGCGGTCCCAGATCTCGCCGTAGTTGCCGACCGACTTGATCACGTTGTAGGCCCAGCGTTCGTCGAGCTGGAAGCTCTTGCCGATGCCCGCGTCGACACCCAGCAGGCGGCGAACCTGCGGGTCCCTGCTGACCAGGAAGCCGTCGACGTTGCCCGACGTGATGCCCAGTTCTTCGGCGGTCACCACGGCGTTGACGGTCCAACGCACGATGTCGATCCAGTTGCTGTCGTTGTCGCGCACCCAGGGCGACAGCGGCGACTTGTTCACACGCTCGGGAAGGATCACGTAGTCGTCGGGGTTGCCGGCGCGTGCCGAGCGGCTCGCCGCGAGGGTCGATGCGTCGGACAGGTAGACATCGCAGCGTCCGGCGTAGAAGGCCTTCTCGAGTTCGACCAGGTTCTCGATCACGACCGGCCGGTACTTGAGCTTGTGCGTGGTGAACCAGTCGACCAGGTTCTGTTCGTTGTTGGTGCCGGGCTGCACGCACACCTGCGCACCGTCGAGGTTCTTGGCGCTGGTGATGCCCAGCTTCTTCGGCACCAGGAAACCCTGCCCGTCGTAGAAGACGATCGCCGTCGACGTGATGCCCAGGCCCGCGTCGCGGCTGGAGGTGACGGTGGTGTTGCGGTTCAGCACGTCGATCTCGCCGGACAACAGCGCCGGGAAGCGCTGCTGCGAACTCAACGGCACGTAGCGCACCTTGTCCGGAGAACCCAGCACGGCGGTTGCCAGGGCCTTGCAGAAGTCGACGTCGAGCCCCGTCCAACGACCTTGGCTGTCGGCCAGCGACAAGCCGGCCGACCCCTGGCTGACGCCGCAGACGAGCTGGCCGCGCTTCTTGATGGTGTCGACGGTCGGGCCGGCGTGCGACAGCGTGGCGCACAGCGTGCCGGCAGCGGCAACAGCGGTCAGCAGAACGCTGCGCAGCGAGGGAAAAGCAGGAATCGACGGCATGAAGAGAGGTCCAGGAAGAAGCGAGGGAGAAGATGGGTCTCGGCGTCGATCGGCAGGGGTGCCGGATCGAAGGGACGCAGATTCTAGGAATGGAAAGGGCTCTGACCTCACCCCGTGAAGCGACCGATTTCGCGCATGCTTATGCGAAAAACAACCAACGCCGACTCCTAGAATTCGCCGCTTCACTTCAAGGTGGCGACGTGGATTGGCAGCAGCGCTTCAGAGACTATTTCCCGATCACGGCGCAGAAGATCTACGCCTGCCAGGCCTACAGCAGCCCGCTGTCGCCGCAGGTCTCGCAGGCGGTGCAGGCCTTCTTCGACGGCGTGACCTACGCACGCGCCGACAAGCCCGAATGGCTCGCCGCCGCCGAGAGCGTTCGAGGCCAGGTCGGCCGCCTGATCGGCGGTGCCGCGCGCAGCGTCGCCTTCACCAAGAACACGACCGAAGGCCTGAACATCGTGGCCCACGGGTTCCCCTGGCGCGACGGCGACAACGTGGTGATCGACGACCAGGAACACCCGGTCAACGTCGTGCCATGGCTGCATTTGCGCACCCGCGGCGTCGAAGTGCGTGTGGCCGCCACCGAGGACCGGCGCGTCACGGTCGATGCGCTGTGGCAGCGGGTCGACGCCCGCACCCGGATGGTCGTGGTGTCGTATGTGCAGTACAGCACCGGCTTCCGGGCCGACATCCAGACCTTGGCGGCGCGCTGCCGCAACAGCGGCATCCGGCTGGTGGTCGACGGCATCCAGGCCGTCGGCTTGCTGCCGATCGACGTGCAAGGCTGGGGCATCGATGCGCTGGCGTGCGGGGCGTACAAGGCGCTGCTGGGGCCGCTGGGCGTCGGCTTCCTGTACGTGGCCCCCGACCTGCTGGCCGAGCTGAATCCGGCCTGTCTGGGCGCATCGGTCGCGAACCAGATCGACCGCAGTGTGCCGGACTGGACCCTGCGCGACAGGCCACCCGGCGACGCGCGCCATCTCGAAGGCGGCAACATCAACTACCCCGGCGTCTACGGCCTGGCGCGCGCCTTGATCATGATCGACGAGGCCCGGGTGGGGCGGCTTGCGCCGTGGGTACTGGGCCTGGCCGCGCAGCTCGATGCCGGCTTGCGCGGGCAGGGCTACCAGCTGCTCTCATCCAATCGCGAAGGCGAGAACAGCTTCACCGTGTGCCTGCGCCACCCCGAAGCCTTCGCACTGCGCAAGTACCTGTATGCGCAAGGCGTGGTGTGCAACCTGCTCGACACGGGCGCGCTTCGCTTGTCGATGGGCGGCTACAACACGCCGCTGGAGATGGACCGCGTGCTCGAGATCACGGAACGCTTCGCCTCCGATGCGACGTTGCGCTCGCAACTGATGCGGCCCACTGCGGCCCAGTCCTACGTGCGCGCCTGACGTTCCGCGACCGGTTGCGCCCCGCGTCCCAAGCGCGCCGCGCTCGCGGGATGCACCGGTCGCCGCAGCCCCAGGTGATCGCGCAGCGTGCGGCCTTCGTATTCGGTGCGGAACAGGCCGCGCCGTCGCAGTTCCGGCAGCACGAGCGTGATGAAGTCGTCCAGGCCGCCCGGGAACCACGGGGCCATGATGTTGAAGCCGTCGGCGCCGCCTTCCTCGAACCATTGCTGCAACTGGTCGGCGATGCTGGCGGGCGTGCCCACCACCTGCTGGTGGCCGCGCGCGCCGGCGATGCGCAGGTAGAGCTCGCGGATGCTGAGGTTCTCGCGGCGCGCCAGATCGAGCAGCAGGCGTTGGCGGCTCTTGGGCCCGTTCGTCTCCGGCAGTGCGGGCAGCGGCCCGTCGACCGGCAGGCCGGAGAGGTCGAAGCCCCCGATCACGTTCGACAGCAGCGAGAGGCCGACCACCGGATGCACCAGCGCCTGCAGCTGTTCGAACTTCTCCTCGGCCTCCGCCTGCGTGCGGCCGACCACGGGGAAGATGCCGGGCATGATCTTCACGTCGTCGGGGTGGCGGCCATGTTTCGGCAGCCGATCCTTGATGTCGGCGTAGAAAGCCTTCGCCTCGTCGAAGGTCTGGTGCGCGACGAAGATCACCTCGGCCGTGCGCGCGGCGAGGTCGCGGCCGGCTTCGGACGCGCCGGCCTGCACCACCACCGGCCGTCCCTGCGGTGACCGCGCGACGTTGAGCGGGCCGCGCACCGAGAAGTGCTTGCCCTTGTGGCCGAGCACGTGCAGCTTGTCTTCGGCGAAGTATTGGCCGCTCTCCTTGTCGCGCACGAAGCTGTCGTCTTCCCAGCTGTCCCAAAGTCCTTTCACCACGTCGTGGAACTCCGCCGCGCGCTCGTAGCGCAGCGCATGCTCGAAGTGCTCGTCGCGGTTGAAGTTCTGCGCCTCGCCGGTGCCGCTGGAGGTCACCAGGTTCCAGCCCGATCGACCGCCGCTGATCTGGTCGAGCGAAGCGAACTTGCGCGCCACGTTGAAGGGCTCGTTGAAGCTCGTCGACACGGTCGCGATGAGGCCGATGCGGTCGGTCAGTGCCGCGATGGCCGACAGCAATGTGAGCGGCTCGAAATGATCGCTGCGCGCGGTGCGCGAGAGCGACGCCAGATCGCTGTTGCGCACGCCGACGGAATCGGCAAGGAAGATGGCATCGAACTTGGCCGCCTCTGCCTTCTGCGCGAGCTCGACGTAGTGGCGGAAGTTGACGCCGGCGTCGGCCTGAGCCCCCGGATGGCGCCAGGCCGCGATGTGGTGGCCGGTCTGCATGAGAAAGGCGCCGAGCTTGAACTGGCGGGTGGATGAAACCATGGGTCGAGTGCCTGAAGAGGAAAAGGAGAAGAAACAAAAGCCTGCGAACGGATCGCAGCGATCACCACGCCAACTGCAGCCGCCACGGCTGGCCGGTGTCGGCCGCACCGACCGGCTGTGCGGCGAGGGGCGCGCGGTCGCTGTCGAAGTCGAGGAAGTCGCTCAACACGTCGTCGCGCAGGGCGATGAAGGCCGGATCGCTGCGGTTGCGCGGGTGGGGCAGGTCGACGTCGACGATGCGCCGGATGCGTCCCGGCGATGGCTGCATCACCACCACGCGGTCGCCGAGGAACACCGCCTCTTCCACGTCATGGGTGACCAGCAGCATCGTGATCTTTTCCTTCTGCCAGATGCGCTGCAGTTCGTTCTGCAGCCGCGAGCGGGTGAGCGCGTCGAGCGCACCGAAGGGCTCGTCGAGCAGCAGCACGCTGGGGCGGTTGACCAGGCCGCGCGCAATGGCCACGCGCTGGGCCATGCCGCCGGAGATCTGGTGGGGCCACGAGCGCTCGAAGCCGGTCAACCCGACCAGCGCCACGTGTTCCGCCACCAGTTCGGTTTTCTCCTTCGCCGTGAAAGGCGCATTGCGCAGGCCGACCGCGATGTTCTGCGCGACCGTGAGCCACGGAAAGAGCCGGTGGTCCTGGAAGACGATGCCTCGCTCGCGTCCGGTGCCGGCGATGGCCTGGCCGCCGAGCAGGATCTGGCCTTCGTACTGGCTGTCGAGGCCGAGGATGAGGCGCAGCAGCGTCGACTTGCCGCAGCCGCTGGCGCCCACGATGCTCACGAAGCGGCCCGCCGGCACGTGCAGGTCGATGCCTTCGAGCACCTGCAGCTCGCCGCTTTTGGCCTGCGCGTGGGTGTAGCGCTTGCCGAGGCCGCGGATATCGAGTTCGTTGTTGGAGGCAGAGGATGTCGAAAGAGTGCTCATTGGGATCTCAGGTTGTGCGGCCGGTCCAGCGCGCCAGCCTGCGTTCCAGCGCGCGGGCCGCTGCATTCATCAGCCAGCCGACCGTGCCGATCACGACCATGCCGAAGATCACCAGGTCCATCTGGAAATGCTCGCTGCCTTCGATCAGCGTGTTGCCGATGCCCTTGCCGGCCACCAGCAGGTACTCGGCGCCGATGGTCGCAAGCCAGGAATAGATCAGCGCGAGGTACACGCCCGTGAAGATCGCGGGCAGGGCCGCCGGCAGCACCACCTGCGTGACCGTCTGCCAGCGCGTGAAGCCGTACACCCGCGCCACCTCCAGCAAGCCGCGCGGCACGGTGCGGATGCCGTCACAGGTGTTCACGACCACCGGCACCAGCGCGGCCAGCGACAGGAAGACGACCTTCGCCACGTCGCCGAGGCCGAACCACACCGAGATCAGCGGAATCCATGCGAACAGCGAGATCTGCTTGAAGGTGTTGAAGCTCGGTCCGACGATGCGGTTGAACATCGGCGACAGGCCCAGCAGCATGCCGAGCAGCAAGCCTGCCACGGTGCCGATGGTGAAGCCGGTCGCCTCGCGCGCCAGGCTGGCGCTCAACGCGCGCCAGAGCCGCCCGCTCACGACCTGCTCGACGGCGGTGTCGAACACCTTGGCCGGCGACACCAGCAAGGCCGAGTTGACGACGTCGAGAGACGACAGCAGCCACCACAGCGCCACGGCCACCATCGGCAACACGAAACCGCGCCAGCGGCCGCGCTGTTCGGGGCGTAGCGGCTGGACCACCGCCAGTTCGGCGGCGTCTCGCGTGGCGCCGCTCATGGCTCGGCCCCGCCGGGTTGTCGCCGGTGCACCGCGGTCTCGAGCCGGTCGAGCAGCCGGTCGATGGCATAGCCAATGGCACCCACCACGATCACGGCCGCCATCACCAGGTCGAGCTGGAACAGCTGTCGGCCGTAAACGATGAGGTAGCCCAGCCCTTCGCTGGAGGCCACCAGCTCGACCACCACCAGCGACAGCCAGGCCTTGGTGAAGCCCAGCCGGATGCCGGTGAAGAGCGTGGGCACGGCATGCGGCAGCACGATCTCCAACACCTGCTGGCGCCGGCTGTAACCGTAGACCTCGCCGACCTCGCGCAGCGCCACGGGCGTCTGGCGAAAGCCCTGCAACGTGTTGAGCGCCACCGGCACCAGGGCCGCCTTGGCGATGAGGATGTACTTCAGCGGCTCGCCGATGCCCACGATCAGCAGCACGAAGGGCAACCATGCCAGGACCGGGATCTGCACCAGCGCATTGAAGGTCGGCAGCACGTAGGCCTCGAAACGTCGCGACAGGCCCATGGCGGAGCCCAGCACGAGCCCCAACAGCGTGCCGACGGCGAAGCCCACGCCCACGCGCATGAAACTGGTGCTCACGTGCAGCCACAGGTCGCCGTTGACCGCCAGGTCGCGCAGGGTTTCCCAGACGAAGAGGGGCGGCGGCAGCACCTGCGGCGAGATCCGGCCTTGCTCGGCGCCGATGAACCACAACGCCACCAGCGCAACGGGCAGCAGCCAGGGCAGGGCGGCGTCCGCCGCTCTCGTGGCCGTTGCGGCAAAGCGTCGCCAGGGGAGCGATGCACGCGCCGGCCCGTGCTGGCCCTTGCCGTGCAATACCGCGGACAGCTCGGCTTCGGCGCTCATCGCGAGGCGATCGACGAGCCCGCTTTCTTGGGCTGGCCCTTGGCATCGAAGGCCGTCCAATAGTCCTCCAGACCCTGCTTCTTCAGCGATGCCTTCAGGTAGCGCGTGTCGAACCAGTCGTCGATCGACACCTCGCGGCGGATCAGCTTGAGCTTGAGCGCGTCGGCCACCACAGCCTTGTAGCGCGCGATGATGAAATCGTCGACCAACGGCGAGTTTCTGATGGCCAGGGGCTGCTGGTCGAACTCGGCCGCCCATGACGCGACGGGCGTGCCGCTGCGCGCCCAGATGCGGAAGAGCTCGTCGCGGTTCTTCTCTTCCGACGACCAGTGCGCGGCGCGCACGAACACGTCGACCACGCGCTGCACCTCGGCCGGGTTGGCCTGCTCGAATTCGCTGCGCACGAGCAGCGCGGCCTGGCGCGTCAAGGCCGGGTCCTTGCCCTGCGTGGAATACACCACCTTGGCCAGCCCCGAGTCGCGTACCTTGAACCATTCGTAACCGCCGAAGGCCGCGTCCACGCCGTTGGACACCAGCGCGGCTTGCGCGCTGCCCGCGTCGAGGTTCACGCCCTTGACGTCGCGCTCAGCCAACCCGCTTGCTGCCAGCACGTTGATGGCGACCAGATGCCCGTTGGTGCCGCGAAAGATCGACACGTTGCGGTCCTTCAGGTCCTTCACCGACTGGATGTCCGACTTGGGTGGCGTCACCAGGTAAAGGTTGTTGCGGGCGCCGCTCACCATCAGCAGCTTGGTCTTCAGCCCGTTGGAGCGCCCGACGATCTGCGGCAGGTCGCCCTGGTAGGCGAAGTCGATCTGCTTGTTCGACAGCGCCTCGTTCACCGCCGGCCCCGCGCCCTTGAAGAACAGCCACTCGACCTTGATGCCCGAAGCCTTGAATTCGTCCTCCAGCCAGTTGTTGCTGCGCGCCACGCCGCCGGGCGAGCCACCGAAGGTGACCGGGTCGCCACCGCCGGCCGATGCGACGCCTATTCGGATGGTGTCGGGCGCCGCATGGGCCGATGCGGCCAAGGCCAGGGTGAGCGTCGCGGCCCAGCGCACAAGACGGGTGATGCTGCTCATTTCGTGTCCTTCAGCGCGAGCTTGCGGCCGACTTCGGTGCCTTCGAAGAAGCGTGGATTCGCTTCGGTGTAGAAGCGGTGCGGGTTGTCGAAGACGAAGGCCTTCAAGTCGGTGGCGGAGATCACGCCCTGCTGCACCAGGTCCCAGGTCTCGGCCAGCGGCTCGGTGAACTCGGGCACGTCCCAGTGGCCCACGTCGGACGACCAGATCGCGTTGATCTTCACGCCCAGCGGATTGACCTTGTCGTTGAAGGCGGCGGCCACCGTGCGGTCGTCGGCTTCGGAGCCGAAGTAGAAGTTGTTCACCCAGCGGTCGCGGATGTCTTCGACCTTCTCGATGCCGGCCAGCGCGAAGTCATCGATCTCCGATTCGTTCGGCTCGCGGCTGTGCGGCAACGCGGAAATGCCCAGGCTGTCGCGCAGCAGCGTGGACTTGTCGAGCGTGCGGCCCTTCAGAAGGTCGCCCCCGTATTGCTCGAACAGCGAGGCGAGCAGTTCGATGTCGGCCTCCGCCGGGTCGTAGTTGCGCACCGCGTGCTTGTTGCGCTTTTTAAAGCGGTCTACCAGGTGTGTGAAGACATGCGAACCCCAGTCGGCGCCGCCTTCGAGCAGGCCCACACGCAGCCCGGGAAAGCGCCGGGTCACGCCGCCGAAGAACAGCGCCTTGGCGAAGGCTTGCGAGCCGTCGGCGAAGTGGCCGATGTGGTTGTTCATGTAGTTGCTGATCGACTGGCGCCCGGTCCAGCCCTGGCTGCCGTAGTGCGTGGTAACCGGCACGCCGAGTTCGACCACCTTGGCCCAGAACGGGTCGTAGTCGTGCTCGCTGTCGATGCCGTAGAAGTCGATGTAGCCGACCTGCTTGGCGATCTCGGGGTGTTCCTTGGCCGGATACTTCTCGGCGATGGCGCGGATCGGCCGGCGCACGCCGCCGGCGATGTTGATCACTTTCAGGCCCAGCGTCTTGACTGCGAACTCGAGCTCCTCGATGCCCTCCTGCGGCGTGTGCAGCGGGATGCCCGCGACCGGGGTCAGGCGGTCGGCATACGGCCGGTACTGGTCGGCATGGAAGTGGTTGATCGCGCGGTGCAACGGCTGGCGGTACTCGCTGCCGGCCGCGGCCGGCGAGAGCACATCGTTTGGAAACAGGATCGAATAGTCCGAGCCTTGCTCGCCCAGGCGCTCGTGCAGCAGCGCGGGCAGCGTGTAGGTGGCCAGGTCGTAGCTGTTGCGCGTCACGCGGGCCCACCAGGGCGCCCGCAGCGTGCGATGGAACTGGCGTTCCTCGGCACTTTGTTGGTACCAGTCCTTGCCGCCACCGTTGCGCGTGACGAATCGCCCACCCAGCGCCTTGCGCAACGCATCGACCAGCTGGTTGCCGCCGTACTGCGCCACGTAGTCCTCCAGCACCGGCGCGAAGTCGTTGACATGGACATCCGTGTCGATCACCGGATGGTCGAGGCCGGCCTTGACGGCGGCGGAGCGCGAAGCGTGCGCGCGTTTCAAACGATCGTTCATCTGCGGGTTCCTCGATGGGGGAAGGATCCGTGCAGGCTACGCGCCGGCCGTGCGCTCGCCAAAGAAGGCTTTTGGTGTTGCTTAGCCGTTGCTTGCATAAGGCGAGGCCGCGCGAGGAGGAGCGAAGAGGGCATGCCGCGCATGCAGGAAAAACAGATATCGAAGCGCGCATCCGTTGTTTGGCCCGCCGCAACGCGCGGCTAACCTGCGGCCCCGCTGCATGTGATGCGGCCTCTTCGGTTTTTCGAGAAAAAGACATGACGACACCCTGGACTCCCACGCGGCCGATGCCGCAGCGCGCGGCATCGGCCGTGCTCGCCGTTCTCGCCTTCGCAGCACTGACCGTCACGGCCCAGCCGCGGCCGGGCGGCACGCTGACCTGGCTGATCAACCCTGTGCCCTCGTCGATCGTTCCGCTCACCACCACGGCAGGCGGCAATGCCGAGATCGGCCCAAAGGTGGTCGAGGGCCTGTTGACCTACGACTACGAGCTCAAGCCCAAGCCGCTGCTCGCCACCGCCTGGTCGCAGAGCGCGGACGGCCTGCAGTACACCTTCACGCTGCGCAAAGGCGTGAAGTGGCACGACGGGAAGGACTTCACCTCCGCCGATGTCGCGTTCTCGATCCTCACGCTCAAGCAGGTGCATCCGCGCGGCCGCGGTACCTTCGCCAACGTGGTGGAGGTGAAGACGCCCGACCCGCACACGGCCGTCATCGTGCTGAGCAAGCCCTCGCCGTTCCTGCTGACGGCGCTGGCCTCCACCGAGTCGCCGATCGTGCCGAGGCACCTCTACGAGGGCACCGACATCGCGTCCAACAAGTACAACAGCGCACCGGTGGGCACCGGGCCTTTCATGTTCAAGGAGTGGGTGCAGGGCAGCCACATCATCCTGGAGCGCAATCCGAACTACTGGGACAAGCCCAAGCCCTACCTCGAACGCGTGGTGGTGCGCTTCGTGCTCGACGCCGCGGCGCGTGCAGCCGCGCTGGAGTCGGGCGCGGCCGACTTGGCCAACGGCACCGGTGGCATTCCGCTGTCGGACGTGGAGCGGTTCAAGAAGCTCCCCGGCATCGAGATCGACGCCCGCATCTCGCCCTACCTCGGCAGCCACCAGCAGATCTACTTCAACCTGGACACGCCGGTGCTGCAGAAGCGCGAGGTGCGACAAGCGATTGCGCAGGCCATCGACGTCAACGCGTTCGCCAAGACGGTGTGGTACGGCTACGGCACGCCGTCGGCTTCGCCGATCGGCAAGGGCATTGCTCGCTACCACGACGCGAGCATCCAGCCTTATCCGTACAACCCGAAGGAGGCCGAGGCGGCGCTCGATGCGGCCGGCCTCCAGCGCGGCGCAGGCGGCACGCGCCTGAAGCTGCGGCTGCTCTACAACCCCTTCCAGGATCGGCGAGCGGCGGACTTCGTGCGCCAGTCGCTGGGCCGCATCGGCATCGACGCGGCGGTTGAGAACTACGACTTCGCGACCTACGTCACCAAGGCCTACACCGAACGGGCGTTCGACATCACGCTGGAGAGCCTCACGAACCTGTTCGATCCCACGGTCGGTGTGCAGCGCGTGTTCTGGTCAAAGAACTTCAAGATCGGCCTGCCGTTCTCCAACGCGCCGCACTACGTGAACCCGGAGGTGGATCGCCTGCTGGAGGCCGCGGCGGTCGAGGTGGACGAGGTCAAGCGCCGCCAGCTCTTCGTCGACTTCCAGCAGATCGTGCACCGTGACATCCCGTCGATCGAGCTGGGCGCCAATCCGCAGATCACGGTGGCGGCGAAGAAGGTGCGCAACTATGCGCCGACCGGCGAGAACATCCGCGGGAGCTTCGCGGACCTGTACTTCCAGCCGTGAACCGAGTCGTGGTTTCGTTGGACCAGAGGCCCGGGTCGCAAGCCTCGGGCTCCTCGGGCTACTTCTTCGCTTCGTCCACCCACACGTCCGCCAGATTTGATTCCACCCCGTCCGCCGTCAGCGAGTGGTCGTGCACGCGCTGGTTGGCGATGGTGATGAACACCGGCTGGTAGAGGTTCAGGTCGGGCACGTCGCGTGCCACGGTGTCCTGGAAGTCCTTGAAGAGCTTCAGCCGCTTGGCGCGGTCGTTCTCCACGGCCGCGTCTTCCAGCAGCTTGTCCACCACCGGGTTCTGGTAGTGGGTGCCGTTGGAGAAGGGCACACCCTTGATGAAGTTCTTCGACCAGTACAGCCGCTGCACGCCCACCGTTGGGTCGAACAGGTTGCTCGCGCCGTTGGTGGTGAAGGCGAAGTCGCGGTCGGTGTAGATGCGCTTGATGAAGGCGCTCGGGTCCTGCGCACGCACGGTCACCGCGATGCCGATGCGCGCCAGTGTCGAGCGCAGGTAGTCGGCCAGGCGCGCGCCGTCGGAACCGATCGGGTTGAAGTCCAGCGGCACGCTGAAGCGCACGCCACCGGTCTTCTTCGGATAGCCGGCTTCGTCGAGCAGCGCATTGGCTCTCTTCAGGTCGACGGCGTAGGGAGAGGGCGCCGGGTCGTGGAAGGCCTTCAGGCCGGGCGCGATCGGCGAGTAGCTGACCTGGCCGTAGCCGTAGTTCACCACCTTGACGATCACGTTGCGGTCCACCGCGTGGGCCACGGCCTGGCGCACCTTCTCGTTCCTGAAGTACTCGTTGTCGAGGTTGAACTCCAGCCGCGTCACGTTCGACGAATAACTGTTGCCCTTGGTCTCGAAGCGCAGCGCGGGCACCTTCTTCAGGCGCTCCAGGTCGGCCAGCGGCACGGGCGTGCGGTAGCCCAGGTCGACGGTGCCGGTCTCGAAGGCCACGGCGGCGGCCGCCGGGTCGGTCACGAAGCGCACGATCAACTGGTCGACGAAGGGCTTGGGCTTGTCCCAGTAGTCCGTGTTGCGTTCGTACACGATGTGGCTGCCGCGCACCCATTCCTTGAACTTGAACGGGCCGGTGCCGATGGGCGCGTTGTTGTTCGGGTTGTTGCCGGGGTCGGTGCCTTCGTAGATGTGCCGGGGCACGATGGGCGTCTCGGTCGCGACCAGCGCGCGGATCAGGTACGGCGCGGGCTTGGACAGCCGCAGCACGGCCGTGTACTTGTCGGGCGTGTCTATGGCCGTGAGGTTGGCAAAAGTGTTGCGCCCGCGCGGGTGGATCTTCTTGAGCAGCTCGATGGAATAGGCCACGTCGGCGGAGGTGAAGTCCTTGCCGTCGTGCCACTTCACGCCCCGGCGCAGCGTGAAGGTGTAGGTCAGGCCGTCGGGACTGATCGTCCACTGGGTGGCAAGCTGTGGCTGCGGGTTGACGTCGAAGTCGTACTTGAGCAGGCCTTCGGTGACCTTGGCGCTCACGCTCAGGATGGGCGTAGCGACATTGCCGATGGTGACGAGCGCGGTCGGCTCGCTGGTCGTCAGCAGCGTGAGCGTGCCGCTGTGGTTGGGCGGTGCGGCGTGGGCGGCGAGGCCCGCGGCAAGCAGCGCGGAGAGGAGGGCGCTGCGAAGCGGGAAGGAGGGGGGCGAGAGAAACATGGTTAAAACAGGGTCGGTAGGAAAAGAAGAAGTCAGGCGATGACAGGCCCGACGGGTGCCAAGCCGGCTTGTGCAGCGGAGGCCGAAGAAGCCTCCGGCGACACCAGCCCTTCGCGCAGGTCGCGCGCAACCAGCGCCGGGTCGCGCTCGGACGGGTCGCCCAGGCCACCGCCACCGGGCGTCTCGACGATCAGGCGATCGCCCGCCGGCACGATCTGCCGGCGGGCGATCTCCGCGGACTTGTGGGCCTTGACGTGCGGCCTGACCCCGCGCCCGGCCGCAGCCGCCAGCGCATCCAGCACCCGCCGCGAGCCGTCTACCCACTGTGTTTCGGTGAACGGGTAGGTCGTGGTGGAGCCCATCAGGACAACATCCGGTCGC
>LNAP01007022.1_pt1 | contig 14102 bp, 12 predicted proteins | sample 602601 | NCBI WGS metagenome assembly LNAP01 (sample SAMN02440304, study PRJNA202911) | soil metagenome | biome: Subtropical and temperate rainforests or woodlands; isolation source: soil samples (1 kg each in a 20% v/v slurry with milli Q water) were... ...
GGCGGCCGGCGAGCGCCGCCGCCCAGGCAGGGGGTTGACGTGCCGGCCGTCCGCTTCAAGAATGCACAACCATGAAACACTTGCTGCGCATCCTGGAGGGGCGGCTGGAGGCGCTGCCGGTCCGCATGGCGGTTCAGTTGCCGGCGGGGCAGCGGCTGGGGGCACGCAACGCGGCCGTCACGCTCCGGTTTCGGGACCGCATGGCGCTGGTGGCGTTGGCCACGGGCGAGATCGGGAACGTCGGCGCAGCGATTGTCGAGGGCAAGGTGGCGCTGGAAGGCAGCATGCGCGAATTGATGGCCGCTGCCGCCGGGTTGCTGGCAACCAGCCCGGTGCAAGACCCGCACCAGCACTGGTGGCACCGTGTGCTGGCGCGCGCAAGATCGATGGCGGCGCACACGCTCCAGCACGATGCCCGCCATGTGCGGTTCCACTATGACCTGTCGGATGATTTCTATGCCCTGTGGCTGGACCCGCGCAGGGTGTATTCGTGTGCCTATTTTTGCGACCCCGGCATGACGCTGGCGCGCGCGCAGGAGGCCAAGCTGGATCTGATCTGCCGCAAGCTGCGCCTGCAGCCGGGTGAGCGCTTTCTGGACATTGGCGCTGGCTGGGGGGCGTTGCTGCTGTGGGCGGCGGAGCACTATGGCGTGGACGCGACCGGCATCACCCTGTCGCGCAACCAGCATGCGCATGTGCAGCAGCTCATCACGGCGCGCGGGCTCCAGGGGCGCGTGCGCATGCAACTGTGCGACTACCGTGAGCTGCAGGCCGGGCAGCCTTTTGACAAGGTGGCCTCTGTCGGCATGTTCGAGCATGTCGGGCGTGCGAAGATGAACGCCTACTTTGTCGCCGTGCGCAACCTCCTGCGTCCGGGAGGCTTGCTGCTCAACCACGGCATCACCGCCGGCGGTGTGGACAACGTCCAGCTGGGCGCCGGCATGGGCGATTTCATCGAGCAGTACATTTTCCCGGGCGGCGAGCTGCTCCACGCCAGCGCCGTGCTGCACGACCTGGCGCAGGCCGGACTGGAGATGGTGGACACCGAGAATCTGCGGCCCCATTACGCCCGCACGCTGTGGGCCTGGTCCGATGCGCTGGAAGCCGTGCTGGAGCCCGCCCGCCAGGTGCTGCAGCAGCAGGCCACCGCCGGGCAAGCGGACAAGACGCTGCGCGCCTATCGCCTGTATCTGGCGGGCAGCGCGCTGGGGTTTGAGCGCGGCTGGATGGCATTGCACCAGATACTGGCAGTGCGCCCCGATGGCGACATGGGCTCTGGCACGATGACCGGCGCACAATCGGCGTATCCGTTCACGCGCGCTTACATGTACACCAAGGACTCCACTGCATGCTCTATAAATTCAAGTCCCGATCAGCCCCCGATCTGATCATGCTCGAACCCCACGGGCGCCAGATCCTTCAGATCATTGGCAAGGCCCCAGGCACCAGCGGCATCATCACGGCCGCACAGATCCCTGGTGCCCTGGCTGCGCTGGAAGCTGCCGTTGCCGCCGACGAAGCCCTTGCCGCCGCTGCACAGGAACAGGTCGACGAGGATGGCGTGGAGCGCCCGGACACCGTGCGCCTTCGCCAGCGTGCGGCGCCGTTTCTCGAAATGCTGCGCCGCTCGGTCGCCGAGGAGCACGACGGGGCGCCTGACGCGGTGCTCGCAAGGGGCCTCTCCGCGTGAAAGTCAGTCGACCTTTGCGCCAGAGGCTTTCACCACGCCCGCCCATTTGCGGTGCTCATTGTCGATATGCCGGGCAAACTCGGTGGGCGTGTTGCCTCCGGGAATAGCCCCTTGTGCCATCAACCGCTCTTTCATGCCCGGTGATGCCAGGGCCTTGGCGACTTCCTGCTGGACCCGGTTGACGATGTCGGGCGGCGTGCCTGCCGGCGCCAGCAGCCCAAACCACGAACTGGCTTCATAGCCCTTGAGCGCCGGGCCGCCGGCCTGCTCCACCGTGGGTACATCGGGGAGGGCCGCGGAGCGCTGGCTGCTGGTCACCGCCAGCGCGACCAGCTTGCCGGCCTTGATCTGCGCCATCGACGAGGGCAGGTTGTCAAACATGACATCGGCATTGCCGGCCACCATGTCCATCAGTGCCGGCCCCGAGCCGCGGTACGGCAGGTGCAGCATGTAGGTGCCCGTCATGCTCTTGAAGAGCTCGCCAGCCAGATGGATGGAGGTACCGTTGCCGCTCGACGCCATGTTCATCTTTCCCGGGCTGGCCTTGGCCGCCCGGATGAAGTCCTGCACATTGTTCACCCCCAGGGCCTTGGCCTTGTCGGTGTTCATCACCATCACGTTGGGCACGGCGGCCACCAGCGTCACCGGTACAAAATCCTTGATGGGATCGTAAGGCAGCTTGGCGTAGAGCGCGCGGTTGATGCCGTGTGTACCGACGGTGCCCATTAGCAGCGTGTAGCCGTCTGCCGGGGACTTGGCCACGATCTCCGCGCCGACGTTGCCGCCCGCGCCTGCCCGGTTGTCCACGATGAACTGCTGGCCGAACGCACGGCTCAGGTCCGGTACCAGCGCGCGCGCCAGGATGTCCGTGGTGCCGCCCGGCGCGAAGGGTACGACGATGCGCACCGGCTTGGTGGGCCAGGTGCCCTGGGCATGGGCGGCCGGCAGCGCAGCCAGGGCGCAACCCAGGGAGAGCGCCACCATGGCGGCAAGGTTTTGCCGGCGGGGCAGGTGGTTGAACAAAGCCATGAACTTCCTTTCAGTTGGAGACGCTTGGGTTCTACGCGTCCCGGGCGTAGCCGTGCAGGTGGATAACCCCAACCATGCGGCGCGTGCAGCCGTGTACGCGCCAGAAAAAAGCCGCCTCGCCCCAAGGGGCAGGCGGCTGGCCAGGTCCGTGCTGAAAGCGGGACAGGGTTAGTCGGCGTAGGTGCCGGCGGCCTTGATGACGGCGCCCCACTTGTCGATTTCGGCCTGCACGAATTTCTTGTGCTCGGCCGGTTCGATGCGCTTGTCGGTCACCACCACGGCGCCCAGGCCTTCCTGCTTCTTGATGAAGTCGGGGTCCTTCAAGGCCAGTTTCAGGGCGTCGTTGATTTTGGTCACAACGGCGGCTGGCGTGCCCTTGGGCGCGTACAGGCCGTGCCAGATGGTCACTTCAAAATTCTTCAACCCCGATTCAGCCAGCGTGGGCAGGTCCTTGAGTGCCGGTGTCTTCAGGCGTTTGGCGGTGGTCACGGCAAAGGCCTTGACCTTCTTGCCTTCGATCTGCGACGTGGTGTTGGTGGTCTGGTCGCACAGCAGGTCGATCTGACCGCCGATCAGGTCGGTGATGGCCGGCGCCGTGCCCTTGTAGGGCACCGTGGTCATTTCGACATGCATGGCGTTCTGGAACATCAGGCCGCACAGGTGGGAGGCCGCGCCCAGACCCGCGTTGCCCAGATTGATCTTGCCCTTGTTCTGGTCAATCCAGGCTGTGAGCTCCTTCATGTTGTTCGCCGGGATGTTGGGCCGGGCGATCAGCGTCATGGGCACATCATTGACCATGCCCAGGTACTCGAAATCGTTGGGCACACTGAACGACAGCTTGCGGTACAGCGCAGGCATGGTGGACATGCCAATGTGGTTGAGCAGCAGCGTGTAGCCATCGGGGGTGGCACGGGCCACGCGGGCTGAGCCGATCGAGCTGCCGGCGCCGGCCGTGTTGTCCACGACCACGTTGGCGCCCAGCGGCTTGCGCAGGGCTTCTGCGAGGTCACGTGCGACGCGGTCTGTGGGGCCGCCCGCGGTAAAGGGCACCACCAGGGTGACGGTCTTGTCCTTGGCGGGATAGTCCTGGGCATGTGCGCCCAGTGTGGCGGCTGCTGCGGTGGCGAGCAGTGCGAGTTTCAGCATCGTTTTCATGGAACGCTCCGGTGATTTGACGCGCCATGATAACGAGACCACCTCCAAGGGGTATTGAGGAAATCACTTAAATCTTGTCGGATATGAATTAAATTAATAAAGCTTAAAAATCAATGTGCATAGAGCTTTATAGCTATGTAATTCATAGCTTGATAAGGGTAAACGCGGATATTTTCTGTGTCCTGCGTTCGTCCGCGCAACCCGCATTCGGGTGTGCGCGGGTGTGGTTTTTCAGCGATAGCTGCGCGCGTCTTCAATGACGCGGCCATCGTTGGGCAGGGAGCCCGGGGCCACCATCTGCACCTCGCTGCGCAGCTTGGTCACTTCGCGCACCATGTCGGCGAGCTGGCGCGCCAAGCCCTCGGCGGTTTCGTGCGTCTCGACCTGCAGCACCATCTGGTCGCTGGCCATCTCGCCGCTCACCACCAGCCGGGCCCGCAGCACCTGCGGAAACCGGCGCGCGATGGCGGCGATCTGCGCCGGGTGCACGAACATGCCGCGCACCTTGGTGGTTTGGTCGGCGCGCCCCATCCAGCCCTTGATACGGGTGTTGGTGCGGCCGGTGGGGCAAAAGCCGGGCAACACGGCGGAGAGATCGCCGGTGCCAAAACGGACCAGCGGATAGTCGGGGTTCAGGGTGGTCACCACGATTTCGCCCACCTCGCCCTCGGGCACCGGGTCTCCCGTGCCGGGGCGCACGATCTCGACGATCACGCCTTCGTCCAGCACCAGGCCTTCGCGCGCCGCGGTTTCGTAGGCAATCAGGCCCAGGTCGGCCGTGCCGTAGCACTGGTAGCCGGCAATGCCGCGCTCGGTGAACCAGTCGCGCAGCGACGGCGGAAAGGCCTCGGCCGACAGCAGGGCCTTGGTCACGCTGGGCAGGGGCTGCTGCAGTTCGGCCGCTTTTTCAAGGATCAGCTTGAGAAAGCTCGGTGTGCCGATGTAGCCCGCCGGGCGCAGCTCGGCCATGGCCCGCACCTGCTGCTCGGTCTGGCCGGTGCCGCCCGGAAACACCGTGCAGCCCAGTGCATGGGCGCCGTTTTCCATCATCGAGCCGGCTGGCACGAAGTGGTAGCTGAAGCAGTTGTGGGCCAGCTCGCCGGCGCGAAAACCGGCGGCGTACAAGGCGCGCGCCATGCGCCAGTAGTCGCGGCGCGTGCCCTCGGGCTCATAGAGCGGGCCGGGGCTGGAGAAAACGCGCGGCATGGCAGCGCCGAAACCAATGGTGGCAAATCCGCCAAAAACGTTGTCGGCGCGCCCGGCCTGCTGGCGCTCCTGCAGCTCGTGCTTGCGCGTGACCGGCAGCAGCGCCAGTGCGGCACGGCTGGTGATGCGGGCCGCATCCACGCCTTGCAGGATGTGGCCCAAGGCGGCCGACTGGCGCTGCGCATGGGCGATCTGGGTGGGCAGGGCTGCCATCAGTTGGGCTTCGCGTTGTGCCGGGTCGCGGGCTTCCAGGGCGTCGTAGAACGTGTTCATGCAAAGGGTTCCAGTGCAGTAAATAGGAGCGAAATTGGCATCTGGCGCTTATTAATCAAGCGTTAGCAGCTATTAAATTGAGGGCTTTCATCTTTTGTATTTGCGGCGCAATGGGTTGAAACCGCCACACCCCCAATGCCAGCGCCACCGTGGAGCCGGCTTCGCCGGGCCACCGGAGGCGTCCCCCTGAGGGGGAAGGCGCGCAGCGCCACAGGGGGCATCACAGCGCGCACGTCAAGCAAGCCAGCGCTTGCGGCGCTTGTAGCTCTTGACGTCCTTGAAGCTCTTGCGCTCACCGCCGCCCACGCCCAGGTAGAACTCCTTGACGTCCTCGTTGTTGGCCAGATCGGTGGCGGCGCCGTCCATCACCACGCGGCCGCTTTCCATGATGTAGCCGTAGTCGGCATATTTGAGCGCCATGTTGGTGTTCTGCTCGGCCAGCAGGAAGGTCACCTTCTCCTTGGCATTGAGGTCCTTCACGATGTTGAACACCTCTTCCACGATCTGCGGCGCCAGCCCCATCGAGGGCTCGTCGAGCAACACCACGCTGGGGTTGGCCATGAGCGCGCGGCCGATGGCGCACATCTGCTGCTCGCCGCCCGAGGTGTAGGCCGCCTGCGAGGTGCGGCGCGTCTTCAGGCGTGGAAAGTAGTTGTAGACCTTCTCCAGATTGGCTGCGATTTCGGCCTTGCTGGTGCGGGTGTAAGAGCCCGTCATCAGGTTTTCTTCGATCGTCAGGTGGGCGAAGCAGTGGCGGCCCTCCATGACCTGCACCACACCGCGTTGGACCAGATCAGCGGGCGAGAGGTTTTCGATGCGCTCGCCGCGCAGCTCGATCGTGCCCTTGGTGACCTCGCCGCGCTCACCCTTGAGCAGGTTGGAGATGGCGCGCAGCGTGGTGGTCTTGCCGGCGCCGTTGCCACCCAGAATGGCCACAATGGCGCCCTCGGGCACCTGCAGCGAGACGCCCTTGAGCACGAGGATCACGTGGTTGTAGATGACCTCGATGCCATTGACATTGAGAACGATGTTTTGAGAGTCCATGGTGTTGCCTTCGCTGTGCCAATCGGGAGGGCTGCGCTTGCAACCCTCTCGGTTGGCGGCTGCCCGCAGGAGCAACCGCTGTCACTGGCCGTAAAAACTGTCGCGGCCCAGGCCAGGAACGCCGCGCAAGGGCCGCCCCGCCGCGCTGGAGTTGCCCCCCCTTCCCGCAGCGCGAGCGCTGAGAGAGAAGGGGGAAGGCGCGTCAGTGCCTCAGGGGGATGCTCCTAGCTTTGGCAATCGCCGGCATCCCGGCGCGTCATCTTCTTGTCCGCCAGGTACTTGTCGGCACCCGCCTTGACCATGGGCTTCAGGATCTGCTCGTCGGCCTGGTACCAGTCGGACGAGAAGTTGAACTTCTTGCCGTCCCAGGTGTGCACCCGTGCCCAGGTGGAGCCCATGTGGTCGGCGCAGCTGGTGGACAGCGGACGCATCAGGTCCTTGAAGCCCAGCGCATCCAGCTTCTTCTGGTCGAGAGACAGGTTCTCCATGCCCCAGCGCACTTGTTCGCCGGTCATGACCTTGCCCTTGCCGAAGCGCTCCTGCGCGCGGCGCACGGCCTCGACGGCCAGCATCTGGATGATCACGCCGCGGGTGTACAGCACCGAGCCCACTTCATCCTTGGGCCCCGTGCCCTGGCCCTTGTCGTGCACGTTCTTGAGGATGTCCTGGATGACCTTGGACTGCGTGCCGTAGCCGTTGAGCGCCAGCGCGTTGTAGCCCTTGGCGCCGTCGCCCACATCGCGCACGTCGGGTTCGGCACCGGCCCACCACACGCCGTACATCTTGTCGCGCGGGTAGCCCGTGGCCTGGGCTTCCTTCAGGGCGGTGGAGTTCATCACGCCCCAGCCCCACAGCAGCACATAGTCGGGGCGGCTCTGGCGCACCTGCAGCCAGGTGGCCTTCTGTTCCACGCCGGGTGCGGTCACGGGCAGCATCTGCAGCTCGAAGCCGTGCATCTTGGCGCGTTCCTGCAGCAGCGGGATCGGTTCCTTGCCGAACGGGCTGTCGTGGTACACCAGCGCGATCTTCTTGCCCTTGAGCTTGTCCAGGCCCCCGTTGGCCTTGCCCAGGTGCTGGATCAGGATGTCGGCGCCCGTCCAGTAGCTGCCCATGAACGGGAAGTTCCACTTGAACGCCTGGCCGTCCTGCGCCACCGACAGGCCATAGCCCAGCGTCATCAGCGGGATCTTGTCCACGGGGGCTTTTTCGGTCAGGGCGAAGGTGATGCCGGTGGCCTGGGGGTCGAACAGCGAGACGCCGGGGCGGCTCTTGAGGCGTTCGTAGCATTCCACGCCGCGGTCGGTAGCGTAGCCCGTTTCGCACTCTTCAAAGGTGAGCTTGACGCCGTTGATGCCGCCGTCGCGGGCGTTGATCATCTTGATGTAGTCCTGCTTGCCGTTGGCCCATGGCACGCCGTTGGGTGCATAGGGGCCGGTGCGGTAGGACAGCAGCGGGAAGAACTGCTCCTTGGCTTGCGCGAAGGCGCTGGTCGTGACGGACGACGCGCCTGCGGCGACCACTGCGGCAGCGATCACGAGTTTCGAAAGCTTCATGGATGTCTCCTTTGGATGAATATGTTGAAGCACGGGGGAAAAACCAGACGGACCGACAGTTAACGCGGCAATGCAGGCAGTCCGTATCGGGAATTGCGCGTAAGGGGTTTCCTCAAGGGCTGCGCGCTCAGTGGGGGAACGGCCACAGGCGCAGCTTCTGCTTGGCGGTGGACCACAGCTTGGCCAGGCCATGCGGCTCCACGATGAGGAACCAGACGATGAGGGCGCCAAAAATCATCAGTTCGGCGTGCGAGACCCCGGCGGTGGAGATCTCGATGCCAAAAGCGCCGAGGAGCGCGGGCAGGAACTGGTTGAGCACGATGGGCAGCACCACGATGAAGGCCGCGCCGAAAAATCCACCCATGATGGAACCCAGGCCACCAATGATCACCATGAACAGCAGCCGGAACGAGATTTCCACCGAGAACGCGGCCGGCTCCCAGGCACCCAGGTGCACAAAGGCCCACAGCGCGCCCGCCATGCCGATGATGAAAGAGCTCACGGCAAACGCACTGAGCTTGGCGTACATGGGGCGGATACCGATCACGGCAGCGGCCACGTCCATGTCGCGGATGGCCATCCATTCCCGTCCGATCGCGCCGCGCACGAGGTTCTTGGCCAGCAGGGCCACGATCACCAGCAGGGCCAGGCAGAACAGGTATTTGCTGGTGGCGCTCTCGATGGGCAGGCCCAGCACCTGCAGGCTGCTCACCGACACCGAGCCCGAGTCGGAGTTGTTGGTGAACCATTTGATGCGCAGGAACATCCAGTCGCTGAAGAACTGCGCGGCCAGCGTGGCCACGGCCAGGTACAGGCCCTTCACGCGCAGGCTGGGCAGGCCGAACAGGATGCCGAAGAACGTGGCGCACAGCCCGCCCAGGACCAGCGCCGGGATCAGCGGCATGCCCGGAAAGCGCACGAAGAAGTTGTAGGCCCCGTAGGCCCCCACGGCCATGAAGGCGCCCGAGCCCAGCGAGATCTGGCCGCAGTAGCCCACCAGGATGTTCACCCCCAGGGCCGCCAGCGACATGATCACGAAGGGGATCAGGATGGCGCGGAAGATGTAGTCGCTGGCCAGCATGGGCACGGCGATGAACGCAATGGCCAGGAGGATGCCGATGGCCAGGCGGTCCTGGGCGATCGGGAAGATCTGCTGGTCGGCGCGGTAGCTGGTCTTGAACTGCCCGTTTTCGCGGTAGAGCATGGTGTGTCTCCTGTTGTTCTTGTGATGGGTTTAAGCGCGATCAATGATCTTTTGCACGGGGGCGCACCTGCGGTGCCACGCGGCGCCTTGGGCTCCGCTGACAACGCGCGGTGCGCGTTGTGCCTCCTTCGAAAAATTATGGGTCTCGTATTTCATACGCGATCAATAATTTTTTCCCCGAACAAGCCTTGCGGCCTGAACAGCAGGAACACCAGCGCCAGCACATACGCAAACCAGATCTCGATGCCCCCGCCAACGAACGGGCCCAGATACACCTCGGAGAGCTTCTCGCCCACGCCGATGATCAGCCCGCCGATGATGGCGCCGGGCACCGAGGTGAGGCCACCCAGGATCACCACCGGCAGCGCGCGCAGGGCCACCGTGGTCAGCGAGAACTGCACCCCGAGCTTGCTGCCCCAGATCATTCCGGCCACCAGGGCCACCACGCCCGCCACGCACCACACGATCACCCAGATGCGGTTGAGCGGGATGCCGATGGACTGGGCGGCCTGGTGGTCATCGGCCACGGCGCGCAGGGCGCGGCCGGTGGAGGTCTTCTGGAAGAACACCGACAGCAGGGCCACCAGCGCCGCGGCGATGGCGGCGGCGATCACGTCTTCCTTGTTCACCAGGATGCCGCCCTGGAACATGCTTTCCAGCACGAAGATCGGGTCCTTGGGCATGCCCACGTCGATCTTGTAGATGTCGCTGCCGAACAGCGTCTGGCCCAGGCCCTCCATGAAGTAGGTGATGCCCAGCGTGGCCATGAGCAGCGTGGCGCCCTCCTGGTTCACCAGGTGGCGCAGCACCAGCCGCTCGATCACCCAGGCCACCACGAACATGATGGCGCCCGCGATCACGAAGGCCGCGAGATTGGCCACGATGGGACTCTCGATGCCGGTCCACTTCGGAATCCATTCGGCAAAGCGCGCCATGGCCAGCGCCGCGAACAGCACCATGGCCCCCTGCGCAAAGTTGAACACGCCCGAGGCCTTGTAGATCAGCACGAAGCCCAGCGCCACCAGGGAATACAGCATGCCGGCCATGAGGCCGCCAATGAGGGTTTCAAGAAAGAATGCCATGTGTGTTCTCCGGCCTTCAGTGGCTGGTGCCCAGATAGGCACTGATCACGTCTTCGTTGTTGCGCACTTCATCGGGGGTGCCGTCCCCGATCTTCTTGCCGTAGTCGAGCACGACCACGCGGTCCGAGATGTCCATCACCACGCCCATGTCGTGTTCGATCAGCACGATGGTGGTGCCGAACTCGGCACTCACGTCCAGGATGAAGCGGCACATGTCCTGCTTTTCTTCGACGTTCATGCCCGCCATGGGCTCGTCGAGCAGCAGCACCTGCGGCTCCATGGCCAGGGCCCGGCCCAGGTCCACGCGCTTTTGCAGGCCGTAGGGCAGCTGGCCCACCGGCGTTTTGCGGAAGGCCTGGATTTCGAGAAAGTCGATGATGTGCTCGACAAATTCGCGGTGGCGGATTTCCTCGCGCTCGGCCGGGCCGAGGCGCAGCGCCTGCAGCAGCAGATTGCTTTTGATCTTGAGGTTGCGGCCAGTCATGATGTTGTCGATCACGCTCATGCCCTTGAACAGCGCCAGATTCTGGAATGTGCGCGCCACGCCCATCTCGGCCACCTGGCGCGAGTTCATGTGGGCAAAGGTCTTGCCGCGGAAGGTGATCGAGCCCTCGGACGGGGTATAGACGCCGTTGATGCAGTTGAGCATGGAGCTCTTGCCGGCGCCGTTGGGGCCGATGATGGCGCGGATCTCGTGTTCGCGCACGTTGAACGAGATGTCGGTCAGCGCCTTCACGCCGCCGAAGCGCAGGCTGATGTTCTTGACGTCCAGGATGACGTCGCCAATCTTTTTCTGGGTCATGGGGTGCTTTCCGGTGTCTCAGGCACTGACCTTGGCAGGCGCATGGGTCTTGGCGTGTGGCGCTCACGCTGCCGGTGCGGCCATCCTCGAACTTGACCTGGGTTTCGATGAACTGCTCGGCCTTGCCCGTGTAGAGCGCGTCCACCAGCACGGCGTATTTCTCGGCAATGAAATTGCGGCGCACCTTGCGGGTGCGGGTGAGCTCGTCGTCGTCGGGGTCCAGCTCCTTGTGCAGCACCAGAAAGCGCGCCACCTGGGTGTCGGCCATGCCGGCCTCGGCGGCCAGGTCGGTATTGACCTGGGCAATGCAGTCCGCAATCAGCTGCAGCACCTGCGGCTTGGAGGCCAGGTCCACGTAGCCGCCGTAGGGCAGGCCCTGGCGCTCGGCCCAGTTGCCCACGGCCTCGTAGTCGATGTTGATGAAGGCGCAGACCTGGTCGCGCTGGTGGCCGAAGCACACCACCTCCTTGATCTGCGGAAAGAACTTGAGCTTGTTCTCGATGTAGTTGGGCGCGAACATGGCGCCGCCATGGAGCTTGCCCACGTCCTTGGCGCGGTCGATGATGCGCAGGTGCCCGTCTTCATCGAGCACGCCGGCATCGCCGGTGTGGAAGTAGCCGTCGGCATCGATCACCTCGGCGGTGGCGTCCGGGCGCTTGTAGTACTCCTTGAGCACCGACACGCCCCTGACCAGCACCTCGCCGTTGTCGGCGATCTTGAGCTCGATCCCCGGTGCGGCCTGGCCCACGGTGTTGAGCTTGACCTGGCGGTTCTTCTGGATGCACACGTAGGCGCAGGTCTCGGTCTGGCCGTAAAGCTGCTTGAGGTTGATGCCGATCGAGCGGAAGAAGCGGAACAGGTCGGGGCCGATGGCGCCGCCGGCGGTGTACGCCACGCGCAGGCGCGACAGCCCCAGCACATTGCGCAGCGGCCCATAGATGGCGATGTCGCCCAGGCGGTAGAGGATGCGGTCCGACAGCGCTACGGGCTTGCCGTCCAGGATGTCGGAACCCACGCGGCGGGCCAGGTCCATGCACCGGGCATAGAGCCAGCGTTTCGCGGGTGCGGCATCTTCCATGCGGATCGAGACCGAGGTCAGCATGCCCTCGAACACGCGCGGGGGCGCAAAGTAATAAGTGGGGCCGATTTCGCGCAGATCGATGTTGACGGTGCTGGCCGACTCGGGACAGTTGATGGTGAAGCCTGCCACCAGCCATTGCGCCAGCGAGAACAGGTGGTCGCCCACCCAGGCCGGGGGCAGGTAGGAGATGACGTTGTCGTTGGGATTGAGCCCATCGACCTCTACCCCGCCTTGTGCCGATGCGATGAAGCTGGCGTGGGTCTGGCACACGCCCTTGGGCTTGCCGGTGGTGCCCGAGGTGTAGAGGATCACCGACACATCGTCGGGCTGGTTCCTGGCCACCATCGCATCCCAGGCGCCGGGGTGGGCGCGGTCCCATTCGGCGCCCAGGGCCAGGAGCTTTTCGGTGCTGATCAGGCCGGGCTGGTCGTAGTCGCGCAGGCCGCGTGGGTCGTCGTAAATGATGTGCGCGATGCCGGGCAGGGTTTCGCGCACTTCCAGCAGCTTGTCCACCTGCTCCTGGTTTTCGGTGAAGACAAATCGGACCTCGGCGTCTTCCATGACGAAGGCCATCTCGGATGCCACGGCATCCTGGTACAGGGGAATGGGAACGCCGCCCAGACTTTGTACGGCAATGAAGCCCATGTAGAGGTGGGGGCGGTTGTCGCCCACCAGCGCGAGGTTCTGGCCCCGCTCCAATCCGAGGGCCGCCAGGCCGCAGGCCATGTGGCGCACGGTTTCGGCGGCCTCCTGCCAGCTCCAGGTTTGCCAGATGCCGTATTCTTTTTCGCGCAGCGCCGGGGCCGTGGGGCGCTCGGCGGCATGTTGGAGCAGCAGTTGCGGGAACGTGGTCTTCATTCCGGTTCCTAATAAGGGTGGTGTCAGCCCGGTGGCTGCCGGGTGCGCTGCAGGCTGGGGCAGTGCGTTGGGTTCCATGCTAGGACGGGCTTTGACGTTGGCATGTCTTTCGGACGACAATTTGCGGGAAAGTCCTCATGGGGTTGAACCCTTGGGAACCTCTGCACCGCCCCGAAGACACGCGCATGACCCACGATCTGTCCCTGCACCAGCGCCGCCGTCCGCCCACCGAGGCGGAACTGGACGATATTCCGTGGCTGGCCCCGCTGCTGCCCGCCGAACGCGAGCGCGCCGTGGACTCGCTGCGGGTGGGAGACGCGAAAGCGGGCGACTTTGTCTGCCGTCTCGGGCGGCCGGTGACCTACTGGTTTGGCGTGGTCGAGGGCCTGCTCAAGATGAGCAGCGACAACGCCCAGGGCCAGACCATGACCTTCACCGGCGTGCCGCCCGGCGGCTGGTTTGGCGAGGGCACCGCGCTCAAGCGCGAGCCCTACCGCTACAACATCCAGGCCCTGCGCAAGAGCGTGGTGGCGGGGCTGCCGATCGATACCTTCCACTGGCTGCTGGACCATTCCATCGGCTTCAACCGCTTCGTGATGAACCAGCTCAACGAGCGCCTGGCCCAGTTCATCGCGGCGCGCGAGATCGACCGGCTGAACAACCCCGATGTGCGGGTGGCGCGCAGCCTGGCCGCGCTGTTCAACCCCGTGCTGTATCCCGGCGTGGGCGAGGTGTTGCGCATCACGCAGCAGGAGCTGGCCTATCTGGTGGGGCTGTCGCGCCAGCGGGTCAACGAGGCCCTGGCGGCCCTGGAGCGGCAAGGGGCCATTCGCATCGAATATGGCGGGCTGCGGGTGCTGGATCTGTGCGCCTTGCGGTCCAGCATCTTTCAGAGGAAAGACCCCGGGTAGCGGCCCCCGAGGCGGCGCCGATGCCCTTGCCTAGGGGCAAAAAACGCAGTCCCCCGCTGGTGTCTTCGGGGCCATGCCCAACCGCCTGTCGCCGCAGGGGTATCGCCTGCGCGGCCTTCGCCGGCCGGTGATTTTCTGGCCTGGCAGGCGCGCCAGACATCAGCGCCATGGGACCGCCCGGCTTGGCAGGCGAAAATACGCACCATGTCTTCTT